>OGQG01001406.1_pt1 | contig 18388 bp, 10 predicted proteins | sample 1553201 | NCBI WGS metagenome assembly OGQG01 (sample SAMEA2579925, study PRJEB22360) | human gut metagenome | biome: human gut; feature: human-associated habitat; material: faeces | place: Denmark | collected 2008/2010
GGATTTGTAATTGTCTTCTTTTAATTTCTTGTGCACACGTATCATCGCAATTTTAATAATATCCGCCGCCGTTCCCTGTATCGGAGAATTCATCGCAATGCGTTCACCAAACTGGCGCTGCATAAAGTTTTTCGACGCAAATTCCGGAATTGGGCGGATTCTTCCAAACAAAGATGTCACATAGCCTTTTTGTTTGCCCTGCTCCACCAGTTCGTCCATAAACCGTTTCACATCCGGATACGTTTCAAAATAATCCTCAATATATTTTTCAGCCTGTTTTTTTGAAATATTCAAATCGCGCGACAAACCAAATCCACTGATTCCGTATACAATTCCAAAATTAACTGCTTTTGCATTCCGCCTTTGCAGTTCTGTCACCTCTTCATAAGGCGTATGAAAGACAAGTGCTGCCGTCGTTCGATGAATATCAGCATTTTCCCGGTAAGCTTCAATCAAAGTTTCATCCTCTGACATATGTGCCAACACTCTTAATTCAATCTGTGAGTAATCGGCATCCAAGAAAACGTATCCGTCCTGTGGGACAAAAACTTTTCGGATTTGTCTGCCAAGTTCCATACGAATCGGAATGTTTTGCAAATTCGGCTCAGTACTGCTCAAACGTCCGGTTGCCGTCACATTCTGATTAAATGTTGTGTGGATTCTGCCATCCTTTTCATCGATATCGCTCTCCAGTCCATCTGCATAGGTAGATTTTAACTTCGTGAGCTGGCGGTACTCCAGAATCATCTCCACAATCGGATCCTCAAAACGGAGTTTTTCAAGAACTTCTGCTGAAGTGGAATATCCTGTTTTTGTTTTCTTTCCATAAGGCATATGCATTTTTTCAAACAAAATTACACCTAACTGTTTCGGTGAATTGATGTTAAATGATTCCCCGGCACGCTCATAAATATCCGCTTCCAGTTCAGAAATGCGCTCACCAAGTTTTGCACCATATTCATGCAATGCCTCTTTTTCCACTAAAATCCCCACCTTTTCCATGTCATAAAGGGTAAATAAGAGCGGCATTTCAATCTGTTCAAACAATGACTGCATTTTTTGTTTTTTCAATTCTTTGGAAAGATTCGGATATGCAAGCACATTTACCAGTGCACAGTAGCTAAAGTAACGTACTGCCTCGTCTTCTTTCTCTAAAAAGGCAGTTTCTTCCGGCTGTTTACCAAAAAACTGTTCATATGGGTGCATCAAAACAGATGCATAGTTTTCTGCAATCTCTTCTTCTCCAAACTTTTTCTGAACCGGGCTTAGCAGATACGCAGCCAGATTCGTATCATAAGAGTTTTCCGGTTTTGCATCCGGCAAGAAATCTAACTGGCTCTTTAAATCATTGGCAACCAATATATGTGTTTTCAAAAGATTACTGATTTCACTTGTAATATCGTATTCGGATAAATCATCGCCCACTTTGCAAAAAGCAATCTTTTCTTTGGAAAAAGCAACCGCCATACCTAAAAGTCTTCCATCTGCCTCCGTCATAAATAACGTCATCTGTCCGCTGGCACTCGTTGTTACTGCAGCATCCTTTCGAAAAACGGCCTTGACCGCTACCGGCTCTTTCTTTTCAATTGTCTGCACAAAAGAGAGCCAGTCTTTTTTTGTCTCAATTACCTGAAAATATTTTTCCAGTTTTTTATCTCTGCCGGTATCCTCCGAAAATCGCTTTAAAATGGATTTCAAATCCAAAGACTGAATCATCTGGTATGCTTTTTCGTTAAACATATCCTCAAACGTACACTCCGAAAGCACCACTCCCAATTTGCAGTTTGTCCTTATAGTCGCTAAATCTTTACTCATTTTTGCCATGTCCACATGGTTCTTCAACGCCTCTTTCGCACGATTTGGTGTTACTTCTTCTACATGCTCAATCGCATTTTCAACCGTACCAAACATCGTCAGAATTTTAACTGCTGTCTTCTCACCAATTCCCGGAACACCCGGGATATTATCTGAAGCATCTCCCATCAGCCCTTTGAGATCAATAATCTGAGATGGTGTAACACTGTATTTTTCAATTACCTGCGCTGTATGATAATCTTCGACAACCGTCTTTCCACGACTCGTTTTCGGAATGCGGACCAAAATAGTATCCGTCGCTAACTGCAGCAAATCGCGGTCACCGGATACAATGGAAACAAGATATCCTTCCTGCTCCGCTTTTTTCGCCATCGTTCCTAAAATGTCATCCGCCTCAATGCCTTCTTCCGCATAAATACGGATATTCATCACTTGAAGAAGATTTCGGATTACCGGCACCTGTTCACTCAATTCTGCCGGCATCGGTTTTCTTTTCCCTTTGTATTCTTCGTACATTTTATGGCGGAAAGTCGGTGCTTTTTCATCAAACGCTACTAACAAATGCGATGGCTCTTCTTCGTCTAATATTTTAAACAAAATATTTAAAAATCCGTAAATCGCATTTGTATGCAAGCCCTCGCGGTTTGTTAAATCCGGCACACCATAAAAGGCGCGGTTCAATATGCTGTTTCCATCAATCAGTACAAGTTTGTTTTCCAATTTTTTGACCTCTTTATTTTTTGATTTTTATTTTCCGTTTGCTTGTGTAACCACTCTCATAGCGTTTTCCTTTTTTGCTGTAATATGCTTTCACACGGATATAATACGTTCCTTTTTTCAGACCGCACGCTTCAAAACGGTTTCCGTTCAATATATATTTCTGTGTTTTTTTCGCAGCGAAGGAAGATGCCGTCGAAACTTCCATCTGGTACCCATGTACCATTTTCCCACTCGAATAAGTAATCGCAAACGATTTCTTGTTTTTCTTCAATTTCTGAATTTTCGGTGTCTGCGGCACAATTTTAAAGGAAATGGTTTTCTTTCCGGTAAAATTGCCCATGCCCTGTATAACAACCGATGCTTTTCCGATTTGAAGATTATTCCGGTACACCAATGTATAGTCTCTATTTTTCTCTAATTTTACTTTCCCCACCTTCAACGTCACATTTGGTTTCACCCATCTTCCGGTATAACTCTTTGTCTTTTTATAATGACAAGTTACCGAGCGAACCGAACGTTTCACAATGGTATAAGAAACTTTTTTCGTCCCCTTGTAATTACCAATTCCCTTAATCGTAATTGTTGCTTTTCCTAAATTTTTATTATTCTGATAAGATGCCTTGTAATCTTTTCCGGAATCAAGCACCTCTTTTCCATCCTTAACCGTTTCGTTTCCTTTGATTGCCTTACCTTCATAAGCATATTTCTTTTTCAAACAAATCATTTTCTTTGTCAAAGCTTTTTTCTTAACCGGAACTTTCACACGGATAATCACCGTACGGTACATTGCTGTATTTTCCGGCACATATTTCGCACGATAACCTGAATATTTCTTTGCTTTCACCTGGCAAATTAAACGATATCCGATATCTTCTTTTGTCACTTTGTAGGTAAGCCCGGTTGCTCCTTTAATTGCTGCCGCTCCGTCAATGGTTGTGACATCATCTTCTTCTTTTACATTTGCCGCAAATTTGCGGATGGCATCCAACTCATATGTGCCATCGTCATCCGCTTCCAAATCGTCTTCTTCGGCTCCACCTGTCTCATCTAACACGGACTCAAAACTCTCTGCATCCTCTGCTTTTTTTACACGATACCACTGATAAGACAATTCACCCGGATCCACTGAATCCAGTGATGGTTTTGCGGTAAGCATCTCATCAATTGCCGGTGTTCCGGTTATTTCCACACTTCCGGCAATTGCCATTTTGTCAGTAGTAAAGACCGCACTTTTTGCCACTGCCGATTCATTTCCTGCATCATCTGTCATAAAAGAATAAATTACATATTCCGTTTCCGCTGCAAGTCCATTAAATGAAAAATCAGAAGCTTTTACACCATCTACTCTTCCATAGCCGACAATCCCATAATGAGAAGTCACACGCGACAATATAAATTTCGTTGTCATACCACCGCTTTCTTTCTCTGCCTCTTCGCCTAACGCCTTTGGCAGTACCACGTAATAAAATTTACCCGGTTCATTTCCGGTAATCAATCCGGAAGAAGTCGTATCGGTATCACTGTCAAAACCGGAAACCGATGTAATCTGTGGTGCTGTAAAATCAGCCACAATTGTAATCGTTTTCTTTGTCGTATCAATCGCATTCTTTGTCGCATCTGCCTGTTTCGATGCTAAATAATAAGCAATCTCATTTTTTCCTTCTGTCAACGTCACAGACATCGTATCTGCCCAATTTGCATCCACTGAAGCCTGACTGCTGATTCGATAGCCTGCCGGTGCTTCTATCTCAACCTTATCGTCTGTCAATCCTGTCCTGTCTGCAATATTAATTGTATCTTTTTCCGTCTTTGCCACCGCATTCGTATGATAAGCACGAATTTCATAAGCCGGAGCATTTTTTGCCAGCTGATAAGAAATTTTCTGTTTCTCATCACTGCTCCTTTCATCCTTTAACACAAACTGCTGTTTTCCGGCAGTTTCCGATGAAATCGTAAGTGTAACTCCATCCGGCAAATCCTTTTCATCGGATACTGCGTAATGCACATCTCTGATAAAGGTACGCTTCTGTCCATAATACTTCCACAAGCCGGAAAATGGTGTTACCGTAACAATTTCTTTTGGTTCAGCCGTAGGCTCTATCGTAGCTGCCCCTCCGGTCACACTTCCACCTGAAGCCACATTTGCATTAAATAATACAATTTCACTGTTTTTTTGTTCCTTCGCCTGCGTATTCACCGGGGTCATCCCCATAAATAATGCACATGCTAAAATCCATGCTAATCCTTTTTTTAACTTACGTTTTCTCATAAGTTCTCCCTTCTAATATAACTTAATTCATGATAAATTATATTTTACACGTAAATGTGTTGAAACACAATATAAAAAGAAAAGTTGTTTGTGTCAAGTGTTCGTTGGCACTTTTTTTGTTTTCAGTAATTCCGTAGAAAAGCTTTGCGTCTCGTGGGTGCTCTCGCTCGTTGAGTGCGTAGCGGTATGGGCACTGAAACTACCAGTGGTCTCCGCTCCGCTTCGGTCGTTGCATAACAGAAGTCCACCGGACTTCTTGCAACACATACCGACGCACTCAAAACCCACTCGTCACAAAGGTTTCTACGGAATTACTGGAATCCAAGGAAACTGACAGCGAACATTTATTGCAAATCAACAATTATCCCGCTCTGCTTGCTCCGGAAGTTTCGTTCTGGGATTACGTGAGCGACGGAAAAAGCTTCTCAGACAACTCTTTTTCCGGTATTTGTGGTAAAGAGTTGCATTTTTTGCTTGATTTAACGTTATCGAATGAAAAACTACGCTACACATGCAACTCTTTTTGTCAGATTTTACGCAAAGCGTTGCTTTTGGAAGAAATAGCGAGGATTTTTCTCCAAAACATGCAACGCTTTTTTACATTCAAGCCGATTTACGTTGCATTGAGACCAAGCAACACTTTAGTTCTGCAAGATTTACTTTCTGCCTGCCTGCGTCATGCCTCCCAACATGCCACCGAATGCGCAGAGAAATAATGCAGGGAAAACGCCCGGGATTCTTGTGAATGCTTCCCGGTTCAGTATCATGGAAACGGCAACTAAAATGACATAGTACAAGATTCCTGCCAAGAGCCCCCACAAATATTTTTTTCCTTCCTGCTTTCCGCTCACTACCATGCCGCCAAGGAAACAGGAAAACACATATGAGAAAATAATGCCACCCCGCAGCACGCCTTCCGGCAGTTCAAACTGAAACAATAAAAATGCCAGAATCAGCAGGCAGATACCAGATATCAGATAGGAAAAAACAACACCTTTTGTCAATGTCAACACACTCGATTTTTTCATAACCCCTCCGTTCCCGGCGAACCCCCGCCGGCATTACCGTGTACTCTCTTTTCTTACAATATGATACTTTTCAAAAAAATAGAACTGTGGTACACTGGACTTTGAAACCTGCCCGAACATGAGGAAGGAGCGATTTGCTGTGCAAATCTGCGGATTCCGAATGTTTGACCAAATTGCGGGAGCAGCTTGCTGCGAAGCAATTTGTTGACATACATGTATGTCTTGAAAGGCGTTCCTTATGCGTCCACGCAGGAAAGGGCTGCCTTTCAAAACATACATGAACACTACATCAGGAGGCAATTATGAAATATATTGATTTACATGTTCACTCACTTTTTTCAGACGGCACCTGCACTCCGGAGGAACTGGTAGACAAAGCATCTGCGCAGGGACTGGTTGCTTTTGCCTTAACCGACCACGATACGGTCGGTGGCGTTGAACGGGCATTAGAGGCTGCAAAAGATAAGCATCTGCAGGTTATCCCGGGCGTCGAATTATCTTGTGAGTATCAGATTACACCGACACGTTCCAAAGAAATTCATATTCTTGGCTACAATATTGACTGGAAACAAAAAGAACTTCTTGATACATTAGAAGCTGTCGCAAAAGAGCGTGACGACCGCAATAAGAAAATGTGTGAAAATCTACAAAAAGCCGGGTATCCGATTGATTACGATTCCTTAATCGAGCGATTTGGAGACACAATACTCACCCGTGCACATTTTGCCCGCTTTTTATTGGAAAAAGGAGCAATTCCAAGCATTGACTCAGCATTTAAAAAGATTCTTGCAGCCGATGGTCCTTATTTTGTAAAACGGCACTATCTGACACCAAAAAAGGGAATTGAATTAATTAAAAATGCAGGAGGACTTCCGGTTCTTGCTCATCCCCTGTTATATAAAATGTCCGTGACCGAACTTCATCATTTACTGGATGAGTTATGCGGCTACGGTCTTCGCGGAATCGAGGCAATGTATTCGAGAAACCGCGGAAACGACGAAGCTTTTGTGCGGAAATTGGCAAACGACTATGGTCTTTTCATCACCGGCGGCACCGATTACCATGGTGCAAACAAACCGGATTTGGACATCGGAACCGGCGAAGGAAATTTACGGGTGCCGGTTATGCTCCTCGAAAATTTGAAATAAGTTCTTCTGCTGCGGCCGTAATATCTTTTTGTCCGACAATGGCAGAGATAACGGCTGCACCGTCCACACCGGTTTCACGCAAAAGAGCAATATTATCTTCATTTACCCCGCCAATGGCAACAATTGGTATTGGTACGGACTCTTTAATTTCTTTTAATTCTTCTAATGTAATATGACGGGTATCCGCTTTTGTGGTCGTGCCAAACACATCCCCAACGCCAAGATAATCGGCACCTTCACGCCATGCTTTTTGCGCAAGTTCCACGGTATTGGCTGTCGCCCCTACAATTTTATCAGCACCTAAGAGATTTCTGGCTGCATCAAGTGGCAAATCACTTTGTCCCAAATGAACGCCATCCGCGCCTACTGCCAAAGCAATATCTATGCGGTCATTAATCAAAAGCGGCACTTCATACGCATCGGTAATCGTCTTTACGGCCTTTGCCATCTCATAAAATTCTCTCGAAGAACACTCCTTTTCCCTCAGCTGGACAACACTCACGCCGCCCTTAATTGCCAGTTCCACTGATTCCTCGATGGTCTCCGTTGTCATAATATTTCGGTCGGTGCATAAATACAACGTATAATCAATATCCGGTTTCATGTTACATTCCTCCTAAAATTCGTTCCACTTCAACTGCATACTCCGGTTTCTTACTCCGGATTTTATCAATTTCATCCAGACACTGTTCCATAATGCCGGTGTTATAATCCATCTGTTCACGCAGTTTCTGTCTGCGCACATTCAAATCATGCCTTACCTCAACCATTTCCTTTGGCTCGACTAACGCTTCCACCTGACCTAACCAGATATCACAGTCCTTAACCTCTAACTTGCGAAGTTCCTGCAAAACCACCTGATTCGCCTCATGAATCCGGATACTGCTCTCACGCTGTCTTTCCCATTCTCTCTTGGCACGGACATACTGCGTGCGGACAAAAGAAAGCTCAGCCGCGTTGCGCACCTGATATTTATGATACATATAATCCAGTGTGCGGACATTATTTACATATTTAATTTTGACACGGTTCAAAAGAAAAATGGCACGGTTGCCTTTCTTCTCCGTAATCACCATATCAATCCGGTTTTTTCTGGCTTCATTCAAAATAATAGCCGCAAATACAAACGTCACAAAAACCGTCACGACAAACGCAACATTAATATTCACCTTAAAGCATGCCATCAAAACCGCAAGCATTGCAAAGGTTGCTATCAAAAGTGCTGTCAGGCATTTTCCAAGTACCTTTAACATCCCCTGCCTGTGAATGATATCCTGTTTATCCGCAAGCAAAAGATTTTTCTCACCGGAAAGCTGACGCAAATCCTGTTTGATTTTCATCTGGTATTCTTCGTATTCCGTTAATTTTTTAATATCATCTTCCACCACGTCCTCATAATTATCCATGGCACGGCGCTGGGCTTCCGTAAATTTGTATTCCTGCTTCTGGCTCTTTTTGCGCTCTTTCGTCAACTCTACAATCTGCTTTGCCGCAGCCAGAAGTTTTTCCTGCTCCTCTTTTGGTGCGCGGTCAATAAGCTGAATGTCCTTTAAATACGATGTTACCTGTCCATATTCAAACTTAATATCTTCACACTGCTTTTTGGACTCTTTAATGTTCTCGCAGAGGTGCTCCAAATAAGCAATGCGCTCCTTGTCATTGCGCAAATCCACTTTTTCTTTTTCAACACGAACCATTTCCTGTTCCAGTTCATTTAACAGTTCCTTCGTATCCTTTTTCTCCTTCACCATGTCACCTCCTGCCTAGTAAGCAAATGCCCTTCGCAGCTGCTCTTTGTAATCATCCATCATCGATTCCGTTTCTTCCGGCACATAAAAACCGGCAAGCACTTCCTGATACTTTAACCGTATCTGCTCAATTTCCGACGGTTTTAAGCCAAACGACAAACTCTCTTCCTCAAACGTTTTATCTTTTTCTTCCATCAGCAAAATCCACAAATAATGCTGCAACGATTCTCTTTTATTGTTCCGAATATAGGCTTCGCGGAAATCCTCCCCCGCCTCCAAAAACGAAGACGTGTAAAAATGAGCAATTCCCTCATTATGTAAAATATCTCCATACTCTTCCGGTGTAAACGAAATCGCATCCGGTCCCTGCAAAAGTTTCCGGTAAGCCATCACTGCCTTTCCGTAATGTCCGGTGCGCACATAATTGTCCGCCTTAATCTTCTTTTTCTGATAAGACGGCAAATGGTCAATCTCATCTAATACCTTAACAATCCCGCGGATTTCTTCTTCGTTGTAGTAATCACAGCCGCAAAGTGTCGTAACAACCAAATCTTTCAGCCCATGCTCTCCCACAATCATTGCCTCTAATTTCTCTGCTAACTCTTTTAATCCCAGTTCTTCCTTCATCCATTTTGCTAGAGAGATCTGAAAAAATTCCTCGTTTATGCCGTAAATATTGTGGTAAATGACATAGCACAATTCTTCGATGGAATAAATATTTTGCCCTAAATACGATAATTCATATGGCTTTTTGGCTATTTTCCCTTTGGCAAGAATCATTTTTTCCTCTCCTTTCTCTTTTACAGTTCTACCTGTTTTTCCCAAATCCGGTTTGACGTTGGAAACAGCTCTCCGAATCCTTCATCCTTTATTGTCACAATACATTGGCTCGGTGACTCAAAACGAATGCGTAACATCAGCCGGCAGCGCCTGTCAAGCCGTCCGGTAAGTGGGTCAAGTTCTATCATAAACTGCTTTTCTTTTTGGGTTAATACATTTTTTGTCTGCAAAGCAAGCTCGGTCTCACCCGAAGGAATCAGTTCCAATTCTTCATCGACTAAATACCAGGGAACTCCTGCCTCTACAAGAACTACCTTCTGCTGCTTAGCCTCCGCATATAAGTTCACCGCAACCTGCGAAGTCACCATCTGCTCATCTAACAGAAGATAATCTCCTAACCGCTTTTCTTCTGCCATCTCACGCGCCATCAGACAGGCACCGCTCACATACAGATTTCTTCCTTTGAAAAGCCTTCTGCCCACACACAATTTACGGAACAGCGAATCTGCCCATCCGCCTTCAAAGCCCTCTCCGGCCATGTAAAGCGTTGACAAAAGTTTTTTGTGAATCGCACCATACACAACATTTTCAAAAACGGCCGCCTTGTGCTCTTTATTTTCCTCCGGTAGAGAAACCGCCCCCGAATAATCGCGTTCGGAAACACCAACCAAAATCGGACTTTTGCTTCTATCTACCTGCATCTGATAATATGTCAACGTATTTCCCTCATAATCAAATAAGCCGACATCATTCATCCACAGTTCTTTCTTTTGGTTTAGCACATAATACGGAAATGCCTGCTTGTGGCTAATCACCATCGCACGCTCCCTGCCAATTCCAAGTTGTTCAAGTGCCGCATAAATGAGTTCCATATATTCTCTATCCGCATCCTTTACCGTAACAACGAGCTGCTTAATCGTTTCGCCAGGATAATCTTTTCTCGTAAGGGAAAGTGTTTTCCGAAAAAAGTAAGACAGCATATTCAGAGGTTTTGAAATTTTGCCGTCAACAACCACATCTTCCTGTCTGCGAATCCGCACAAGAAAATCCCGCAAAGGCTTTTCGCCCGAAAGTGCAATCTCGGTCGGAATCAGCCCTTCCGGATTTTCTTCCGTTTGTCCGATAAGCACCGGTATATTCTTTTCTCTGTCATAGACAGCCATCTGTGATTTTTCTTCGCCCAGGTCAAACCCAAGCAGCAGTGTTCGTTCACTCATGTGCTCTCTCCGTTTTCCTTCCCTTTTCTTTACTGAAGCGTAAATAATTTCTTAGCCGCAAAGCGGTCTTTTTCATAACGTCTGCGCAGACTGCCATACAACTCCATATCACCTGTATTCTTTGCTGCAATCATATCGTTAAGCATATGGAAAAATCCCAGCGCGCCTTTCGCCTGCTCTGTGCGGCGGGCGCACATCACTTCCGTTCTCTCTCCCGTTGTCTGCTCCTCAATGTAACAATATTTTTCTTCGCCGTCAAACAACAGCATTTCATACACATAAACACCCGAAAAAATCTGCCGCATCGGCATTGTTTTTTTCACTTTGCCGCCACGGTCTGTCTCACAAAGGAGAATTTCTCCCGGTGCGCCGCTATAATACTGGATAATCACTGTATTTTCAATTTCAAACGGAACATTTACCTTGCCAATATAATCTTTCATAAAGGCGAAAACAGTTCCCTCGCTCGCAAATTTTTCCAGATTCATTTCCACAAATTCTTTTTGCTTGCTGGCAAAATGCTCCTCTAACCGGTAATGGCGCAAAGCAGCCAAAACCATAACCGCATCTTTTTCATACATCGCTTCTTTTTCAATTTTAACAAACATTGGTTCCGACAACTCCTGCCGCTCCACGACATAATCATAAGCGAGCTGCGACAAAAACGCCTTCACTAACATCCGGTTTTCACCCGATTCCATATATTCCAGATAAATCGGCTCATACGGCTCCTGACTGGCACCAACAAACAAAACCTGTGCCAAAAGACGCTCCGTAATATCTTCATCCGCCCCGACTTCCGGCATTTTCCGGCACTTTTCGTAAAGAGAAGTAAAAGTAATTAAATCTCCGGTATAATAGCGGCGCAGATATTTCATTGCATCCTTTCCGGCACAGCCCTGATGATACAAGTAAAGCGCCCATTTCACGAGCATTGGCTCTGACTCGTCCTTATGTTCCTTCACAAGCGCCTCTACGAGCGTGGAAAATGCATTCTTATCACATTCCGGCACACCATAGCGCAGCAGCATAACCTGTGCTTTTTCGTATTTTCCCTGTGCAATGCAGTCCGCCGCCACATCCGCAATCCGTTCCCTCTTAAGTGTAATCGGATTAAACTGCTCAATCAGCGAAAACAATGGCTCTGCCATGCCCTCGCGGTGATAATAATCATATAAACAAAGCAAAATTTTCTCCCGCATTTTCCGCCGTAAACAATCCATTTGCAGTGCATCCTGTAACACCAGCGCCTGCATATCCGTCATTTTTGCAGAACGCTCTGCCTTATATGCCAAGTGCGTAATCAACTTCGGATTTCTTGCACCCAGTTCATAGCACACCGGCGCTAACTTTTCCATCGAAAGCATTTTTTCCATCCGGTAATCAACCGTACCCGAATAATAAAGCCCTCTCTCATCCACGAAAAACAGCTGTGTATTCGGAGTATAAAGCGAAACTACCGCTTGTCCATTTTCAAAGGAATAATAGGTCTGCTCCTTCGTCTCACGGTGCACAACCGCCACACCGTCCATCCGGTCATTGCCGCAGGTAATCCGATGTGAAAACATCACTTCAGAAAGGTCATCCGCCATTTCCTTTGTCAGCGTTTCTTCTGTTACACACGCTTCATAGAGCAGCGCCAAATCCTCTGTAATCCGGTGGTGTGCAAGATTTCTCTCTACAAATTTATGAATCTGCTCGCCATAAGCCTCTAAAACTTCCGGTCTCTCACCGGCATGTTTTACCAGATAAGCATACAGAAACGCTTTGCATCTGTCATTCAAATGGTTCTCATATTGAAAATACGATAAGACCGCATCCGGAAGCGTCCGAACTTTCTCCGTATCTATCGTATACATATAATATTCATACAAATCCGTCAGCCGCAAATGCTTGTTGACACCTTTTTCAAACCACGAGAAATATTTTGCATCGCGGATTTCATTTCGGATGAGCATTCCACAGATGCCATGGAGCGTATCGGTCATGACAAAGAACTCATACAGTTTTTGTAAAATGGAAAACACTCTGGCATCAAAGTGTGGCAGGCGTTCTCCAAGAAAACTAACGGCAAGAGATACTTCTTTCGTAGTTAAATCACGTTTTAACCCATAGTTTACTGCGTTAATTGTCACGTCATCCAGACTGGAAATCAGGGTGGCATCCTCGCGGTAAGCAAGCATCATCGCCGAATATAAAAGCGGGCTGTTGCTGCCACTCTCCAACTGCGTGCGCAAATCTTTCTCTAACAAATGTCCAAAGCGGTAACGCTCGTCCACCTGCGTTAAAAGGTAAGTCAGTAAATCACTCTGATATCCGTTTTCCGCATACGAAGAAATCAGATTTGCCAGTCCAATGCGGTCCTCTTTGCGCTCAGAATCCATGATTTTAATAAATTGAATCAGGATATAATTTTCTACTTCTTCCAGTGATTCCCCTAGCGGTGGCATTTTTAAATTTTCCGTCTCCTGGAAAAAGGAGAGAATATTTTCCTTCTCGCGCAGAATCACGGCAATATATCCGCGCACCGCCTGCTCATATGTGCCACTGATTTTTTCGAGAATTTCGCGGTTCTTTTTGAGGAACTTTCCGAATGCCTCTCTCGTAACCCGCTTCTCCTGATATGATAAAAACATACGAATTGCCATGGCAATCGCTTTTTTTCTGGCTCTTTGAATCTTTCGCTCTTTTTCGCCGATTCGGTTGTGAGCTGTAATATGTATCACTTTTTTCTCGTACGGCGTCTGCAAAATCAAATCACCGTGGCGTCTTCCGGCCGGTACTTTATCTGCACAAATCGTAAATTCCAAAACATCTCGTCCATCCACAAATTCATCCGTCCACAGAACATGCGTCTGCACTTCAATAAAATCTGCCGTTGTGCGGACATGAATCCCCGCATGTCCCCATGTATTCACACGAATCGAAATTGCATCGGCTTTGTCTGTTCCATCTAATTCATATATCAGTTCTCTGCCGGATGGATGCTCTGTTTCAAAGCGGATGGCTTTCTTTTTCTTCATCGCCACCAGAAATTCTTCCAGACTTTGAAGTTTTGTATTTTTCTTTAACAGACAGTCGTATAAAATGCGCCCGCTCTCATCCCGATATAAAAAGGCATCCCGAAACTCCGGTGCCAAAAATAAATCAACGCCATGTTCCGGATTTTTCTCAATCCGCTTCTTTAAGGTCGGATAATCCCGAATCTCTCCTTCTTCATCCCGAAGCACAGGAGACACAATTGTAATCTCATACGGCAGTTTTTCTTCGCCGCAGTCAGTAATTAAATCCAGATTTCCCTTTAGTTTTTCCCCCGGATTTAATTCGCCGGCATCCACATCAACCGTCAGTTCATTCTTTGTCCCATCAAAAAAAGGCAGGAAATCAATGCACATCTCCTCGACAGTGCCAAATCCTTTCACTCTTGTGCCGAAAGAATTTTCCAAAAGAAAGCTTGCCGTCCCATGTGTTCCCGCTGTTACCTCAAACACCAATTTTTCAATTGATAAACAAAGTTTTGGCGTTTCATATATGAAATTTCCTTTTGCCAATGACAAAATCTTTTCTCTCATTGATAACCTCCTAACCTCAATTCTATAGTATACCATTTTTTATGCATTCTGTGAATAGTAAGAATCAATCTATTTTTGTATTGCTAAGTTCACGCAGTATGTCTATAATAAGGAGAGGACGAAAGAGAGGAGTGACTCAAATGGCACTAAAACCAAAAGAACATTTTCACGGAAGCGATTTAGAGAAAATCGAGGCCGTCTATGGAATAAAAAAAGAAGACATTATAAGTTTTTCTGCGAATGTAAATCCACTTGGTGTTTCGTTTCGTTTAAAAGAAACTTTAACGAATCACATTGACGCTATCACGACCTACCCGGACCGTGAATACACATCTCTGCGCAAATGTATTGCAGACTATGTACACACAAACTATAAAAATATTGTTGTCGGGAATGGTTCGACAGAATTAATTTCGCTCTTTATCCAGATTACACACCCGATGAAGGCACTGATTGTCGGCCCAACCTATTCCGAATACGAGCGGGAAGTCGCAATGGGCGGCGGACGCTCCCATTACTTCAGCCTCACGGAAGCCAGCGAATTTGAACTGGACACAAAAGCACTCACCGAGGAACTTTCCGCCAATGTCGATTTGCTGATTTTGTGTAATCCAAACAACCCAACGTCATCTGTCATCAAACGCCAGCAGATGCGTGAAATTCTGGATTACTGCAAACGCAAATCTATCACCGTGCTTGTCGATGAAACTTATGTGGAATTTGCCGAGGAACCAGATGAAGTAACCGCGATTCCACTTACCGAATACTACAATAACATTGTCATTTTGCGCGGTATTTCAAAATTCTTTGCAGCACCGGGACTCAGACTTGGCTATGCCATTTGCGGAAACCGTGATTTGCTCAATGAAATCAATCAGAAAAAGAATCCTTGGACGATTAACTCATTGGCTGCAATCGCCGGAGAAATCATGTTTCAGGATGAGGATTATATCAAAAAAACGAGAGAGCTAATCTCTTCGGAACGAGCACGAATCTGTGCACGCCTTGATGAGAGTCCGAACTTTAAGGTTTATCATGCACACGCTAATTTTGTACTCGTAAAAATTACGACCGATAAATTTACTTCGGAGGACGCATTTGACGCCTGCATACGCAAAAATCTGATGATACGGGACTGCTCTACATTTCCTTTTCTGAATAATAAATATATCAGACTCTGCTTTATGATGCCGGAGCAGAATGATGCGTTGCTGGAGGTTTTGCTGGGATTATAAAAAGATTGTATTAACGGTTGCCTTGAGGCTATTTTAGGTTCTACATTACGTTTTTATTCCTATGCGCTTCGTGTGCCGCTCCCACTTAACAAATACGAAAATATCGATAGACAAAAGACGTCTATCTCATATTTTCGTATTTGTAGCACACTCACCACATAGGAATAAAAACGTAATGTTTGAGCCAAAAAAGTCAAGCACCCGTGATACAATCTTTTTCTTTTCCTCCCAGATGCAAAAAATCCAAGTAACTAGTAACTCTACTACTGTACAACCCCTACATTCATTGTACAACAATTGAATTTTGTCAGATATTTTGCTGCTAATCTTTTGGATTCCCGCAAAGCAGAAGAAACTCTTTGTGACTCGTGGGTTTTGAGTACGTCGGTATGTGTTGCAAGAAGTCCAGTGGACTTCTGTTCTGCAACGACCGAAGCGGAGCGTAGACCACTGGTAGTTTCAGTGCCCATACCGCTACGTACTCAACGAACGGGAGTGCCCACGAGACGCAAAGCTTTCCTACGGAATTATTGGAAGACAAAAAATGCCAACGAACACTTGCCTCCCCCTGCCACATCCATGCTTGACATCTCGTCCCATTTTACCTAAAATAAGAAACTAAGAAAGTGGCTTCATTTGCCACTTGACTTAAGAATTGGAGGAATATCAAAAAATGAGTAAGAAACCTTATTATTTGACGACGGCGATTGCTTACACATCGGGCAAGCCGCATATTGGCAATACTTACGAAATCGTTTTGGCTGATGCCATTGTCCGCTACAAACGTTTTCAGGGGTATGATGTTCGTTTTCAGACAGGAACCGATGAACATGGACAGAAAATTGAGTTAAAAGCACAAGAAGCAGGAATCACACCAAAAGAATTTGTAGATGGTGTTTCGACAGAGATAAAAAGAATTTGGGATTTGATGAATACGTCTTATGACCGCTTTATTCGTACAACCGATGAGGATCATGAAAAGCAGGTTCAGAAGATTTTCAAAAAGCTTTATGATAAAGGCGATATTTACAAAGGATTTTATGAGGGTATGTATTGTACGCCTTGCGAATCTTTCTTTACACCATCCCAGCTGGTGGATGGCAAATGTCCGGACTGTGGCAGAGAGTGCCAGCCGGCAAAAGAAGAAGCTTATTTCCTTAAATTAAGTAAATATCAGGACCGTCTGATGAAGCACATCGAGACACATCCGGAATTTATTCAGCCGGAGTCTCGTAAAAACGAGATGGTAAATAACTTTTTGAAACCGGGCTTACAGGATTTGTGTGTTTCCCGTACAAGTTTCAAGTGGGGAATCCCGGTTGACTTTGACCCGGCACATGTAATTTATGTGTGGATTGATGCGTTAAGCAACTATGTGACCGGTACCGGATTTGATTTGGATGGAAATCACACGCTTGTGGATGGCGAGAATTTATATGAAAAATACTGGCCGGCAGATTTGCATCTGATTGGAAAAGATATTCTTCGTTTCCACACCATTTACTGGCCGATTATGCTGATGGCACTTGACATTCCACTGCCGAAACAGGTATTTGGACATCCGTGGCTTTTGCAGGGTGACGGCAAGATGAGTAAGAGCAAAGGAAATGTTATTTATGCTGATGATCTGGTAGATATTTTTGGCGTGGATGCCGTACGTTATTTTGTTTTGCACGAAATGCCATTTGAAAATGATGGTGTTGTGAGCTGGGAACTCATGGTAGAGCGTATGAACTCTGATCTTGCAAACGTTCTTGGCAACCTTGTAAACCGTACGATTTCCATGACGAACAAATATCTTGGCGGCGTTTTGGAAAATAAAAATGTGACAGAAGCAGTTGATGACGATTTGAAAGAGACTGTTTTGTCGGTGCCAAAAGCAGTGGAAGAAAAAATGGATAAACTGCGTGTTGCAGATGCGATTACGGAAGTGTTCCGTTTGTTCAAACGCTGTAACAAATATATTGATGAGACGGAGCCATGGGTACTTGGAAAAGACGAGGCAAAGAAAGACCGTCTTTCTACTGTCCTTTACAACTTAGTAGAGAGTATCGTAATTGGTGCTAGTCTGTTAGAGCCATTTATGCCGGAGACGACAGAGAAAATTCTCGCACAGTTAAATGCGAAAAAACGTGGTTATGAAGAAATGGATACGTTTGGTCAGTATGAGTCCGGTACAAAAGTAACGGATTCTCCGGAAATTTTGTTTATGCGTCTCGATCCGAAAGAAGTTTTGGCAAAGGCTGAAGAAATTAAACAGAAACAGATGGCAGAAGTAAAGGCTGAGTCCGGTGAAGAAGATGCCGGCGAGGAAGAAGGAATTGACATCGAAGCAAAACCGGAAATCACATTTGATGACTTTATGAAAATGCAGTTCCAGGTGGGCGAGATTATTGCCTGTGAGGAAGTGCCGAAATCGAAAAAATTACTTTGCAGCCAGGTGAAAATTGGCAGTGAAGTCAAACAGATTGTATCAGGAATTAAGAAATATTATTCACCGGAAGAAATGGTTGGCAAAAAAGTAATGGTACTTGTCAACTTAAAACCGGCGAAACTTGCAGGAGTATTATCGGAAGGAATGCTTCTTTGCGCAGAAGACGCAGAAGGAAACCTCTCCCTCATGACTCCCGAGAAAAAAATGCCGGCAGGAGCAGAGATATGCTAAAGCATTGAGCCGTGCACTAGAAAGAAACGATTTCTCTTGTGCTTGCACAAAAGAGAAAATCGTTTCTTTCTAGTATAGGGCGAAAGCCCGGCAGTGAGGAATGCGGAGCATTCCGAGGTGCAGCACGGCGATAGAAAGGGCGAAAGCCCGGCAGTGAGGAATGCGGAGCATTCCGAGGTGCAGCACGGCGA
>OGQG01001431.1_pt1 | contig 18093 bp, 18 predicted proteins | sample 1553201 | NCBI WGS metagenome assembly OGQG01 (sample SAMEA2579925, study PRJEB22360) | human gut metagenome | biome: human gut; feature: human-associated habitat; material: faeces | place: Denmark | collected 2008/2010
TAAGCTCACTCGTGCCCAAGATAGTTAGCTGGAAACGGCTTGTGAAAATAGGTAGCCGCCGACTTGATCAAAACGCTCTAAGAGAGATCTTGGAGCGTTTTCTTTTTTGCGAAAGCATTATATAACCAAAAAACGGCCCCGCCGCGTTGGAGCTTTCCACGCAGCAGGGCCGCTTTGGTTGAATGCCGATTAAACTTTCTTCGCAAATACGATGCCGATGGTGCCAGGGCCGGAGTAGCCGCCGATGGTCGTGCCGATGTCGGTCTCAATAATGTTCTCAAACTTGCCGTATTTGCGCAGACCGGCTTTGATGGCCTCCATGCAGCCGGGTTTGGGCTGGCAGGACGAGATAAAGACCATGCTGTTGTCGATGTCGTCCCGGCCATCCAGCAGGTCGGTGATGTACTTGCCCACGCAGATGGGCAGGCTGCCGCGGTACTTCCTGACGACCTTCAGCTCACCGTCGATGATAGCGAGGCTGGGTTTGATGCCCAGAATGTTGGCGCCGAACGCCAGCACGCCGGAGCAGCGGCCGCTCTTGGCCATGTAGTTGAGCTGGTTGAGCACAAAGCTCAGCTCGACCCGGTTGGCGAGGCTCTGGAGGCGCATACAGATGTTCCGGGCCGTCAGGCCGTCTGCAGCCCACTTGGCGGCACGAAGGACAAGATAGCCCTGACCGGTGCAGATGTTCTCGCTGTCGATGACGGACACGTTGGCGTATTCCTGTGCGGCAAGGCGGGCGTTCTGGTAGCAGGAGGAAAGCTTGGCGCTGACCGAGATGTGGATGACGGCGTCATACTCCTTGGCAAAGGGCTCGAAGAAGTCGATGTACTCCACGGGGTTTGCGGCAGCGGATCTCGGGGTCTGGCCGCCTGCGTCCACATGGGCAAAGACGTCAGCCGGATGAATGGTGACGCCGTCCAGATAAGTATCGTCGCCCATCAGGATGTGGATGGGCATCAGAGAAATGTTCCATTGCCGCAGCAGCTCTTCGGACAAATCACAGGTGCTGTCGGCGGTGATCTTGATGTTCAAAAGGTGTCTCCTCTTTTCGTGCCGGGAGCAGCCGACGTCGGTGCAGGCGCTGCCGCAGCAAAATTTCCTTTATAACTATAACACAAAAATCTCAAGATCGTTATCTATTTATCCGGAGTGAAATGTAAATCTTTTATGAAGCGTCAAAAAGTATCTCGCAAAGCCGCGGATTCTGTACACAAAGCACAAAAGTGCCGGTCAATTTATAGTTCTTTCCGAAAATTCGCTCCGAAGTGTTTATTTTGTGCTCCAAAAATTATATAATACTATGTGTCACTAGAATGGATACGGTCTGCCCAGCGGCCGTTTATATTATTGGAGGTTGCTTTCTATGTTCATGTACACCGACTACACCCAGCATTTGCTGGATAATGTGAAGAAGATACACTTCATCGGCTGCGGCGGCAGCGGTATGTATCCTCTCATCCAGATCCTCTCCGCAAAGGGCTACGACATTTCGGGCAGCGATGTGCTGGACGGCAGCATCATCCGCTCCGAGCGGGAGATGGGCGTCAAGGTCACGCTGGGCCACAGCGCTGATAATGTCGTCGGTGCAGACCTGGTGGTCTACTCTGCCGCCATCGCAAAGGACAATGTGGAGCTGAATGCGGCAGCCTCCTACGGCATCACGACGGTGGAGCGCAGCGTCCTGCTGGGCTATGTGAGCCGTCTGTACAAGCAGAGCATCTGCGTCTCCGGCACCCACGGCAAGACCACGACCACCTCCATGATCACCACGGCGCTGGAGCTGGCAGGCCGCGACCCCTCTGCGGTCATCGGCGGCAAGCTGCCCCTCATCCACGGCTACGGCAAGGCCGGCAAGGGCGATGACATCGTCATCGAAGCCTGCGAGTTCTCTGAGACCTTCCTGAAGCTGACTCCCTACCTCTCCGTCGTGCTGAACATCGACAACGACCATCTGGACTACTACGGCAGCATGGGTGAGCTGAAGTTTGCCTTCAAGCGCTTTGCCCTGATGACCCAGTTCATGATCTTCGCCAACGCCGACGACAAGAACACGATGGACGTCATGTACACTCTTGACCGCCGTGTGCGCACCTTCGGCATCGACAACGACGGCGATTATCAGGCCATCAATGTGCAGGAGTATAAGCCCGGCTTCTTCGAGTTCGATTTGAAGGAGTGGAGCAAGGTCACGGGCCACATCCGTCTGGCTGTGCCGGGCCGTCACAACATCTACAATGCGCTGGCCATGTGCGCGGTCTGCCGTTTTGCGGGCCTGACCGTGGAGCAGTGCGCCGCCGCTGCCGCAAGCTTCAAGGGCGCAGGACGCCGTTTCGAGGTCTACGGTGAGTGCAACGGCGCTGTGGTGGTGGATGACTACGCTCATCACCCCACCGAGCTGCGTGCGACTCTGAACACCGCCAAGGAACTGGGCTACAAGCGCCTCATCGCCGTCCACCAGCCGTTTACATACAGCCGCACCAAGATGCTGTTCAACGACTTCGTGGATGTGCTCAAGATCCCCGATGTGGCAGTCATCACCCCCATCATGGGCAGCCGTGAGCCCAACGACCCCACCATTACCAGCGCAAAGCTGGCCGCTCAGATCCCCGGCTCGGTGCTGGTGGACAGTCTGGAAGCTGCTGCCGACTGGGTGAAGCAGAATGCCCGGGAAGGCGATCTGGTCATCACGCTGGGCTGCGGCGACATCTACAAGGCCAGCAAGATGATGGTCGCTGACAATAACAAGTAAATCCCAAAAGAGAGAGCAACGCCCCTGCATCGGCTGAAATGGCTGACGCGGGGGCGCTGTTCTGTCCCTGTTCGTGAATTTGTGAAAATTGCATAACACAGACCGGGGCATTTCGGAAATATCATGAAAATCATGAATAATATTGACAGATTGGAGGGGGGGGGGGGGGGTATAATGATGCTGTGGGCTGACGACCGGAAAGGGACAGCTGCCCATGAAATTTATTTGAACATGTGGGAGGCAAAAAATCATGAAAATGGCAAAGAAACTTCTGGCTCTCGTCCTCACCGGCGTCATGGCAATGTCTGTTCTGACCGGCTGTGGAAGCACCGCCTCTCGTCAGGCTACTGGCAAGCTGGAGAGTATGCTGAAGGAAGCAAACCCCAAGGCTACCGTTGCGGACGGCGGCGAAGCACTGGCAATCAAGGCTATCGAGGTTGCAACGACTGATGACGGCAAATTCGAGATTAACGCAAAAAGCAATATCAAAACCGCTCTGAAAGAGGGCAACAATGACAAGTACGTCTGGTGCGCCTGCTTCGAAGCCGCGGGTAAGAATAAGACTGACAAGGCTCAGGCAATCGCCGATGAGATTCTGACGAAGAAGACTGACGGCACTGTAACGATTAATTATTATAACGCTGTTAATTACCTGAATGTCAGGATCCCTGGCAATTATAATATTAAAGCCGGCGATGAGTTCGTGCTGAGCATGAAGGAGTTCACCGTCACTAATGATGATGGCACCACGACTGACTGGATCATGGCTGTTGTCACCTGCAAGGCTGTTGCGAGCAAGTAAGCCTTTGGCACAGCTGAGCAATTCTTTATTTCTTCAATAGAAAATGCGGCCAAGGCCCGGGGTGGAGACACCCCGGGCCTTGGTGTTTGTTTTTTCCGGAGGGACAGCAAAAACGGGGGCCGCCGCACGTTCGTGCAGCGGCCCCCTCGGGATTGATTTACAGGTTGAAGTAGCGCTTTGCGTTGTCGAAGCAGACGCCGCGGACGATCTTCTCCAGAGCCTTCTCGTCGTTGGGATACTCGCCGTCCTCGACCCACTGGCCGATGAGGTTGCAGAGGATGCGGCGGAAGTAATCGTGGCGGGTGTAGCTCAGGAAGCTGCGGCTGTCGGTCAGCATACCGACGAAGTTGCCCAGCAGGCCGAGGCTGGCCAGACGGGACATCTGCTCTTCCATGCCGATCTTGTGGTCGTTGAACCACCATGCGGAGCCGTGCTGGATCTTGCCCGGGATCTCGCTGTTCTGGAAGCAGCCGAGGATGGTGCCGATCTGAGCATCATCGCCGGGGTTCAGGCTGTAGATGATGGTCTTGGGGCACTCGTCGGTGTCGTTCAGGGCGCTCAGCAGAGCGGCGATCTCGCCGCCGCAGGTAGCGGTGTTGATCATGTCGTAGCCGGTGTCGGGTCCCAGCAGGGTGTTCATCTTGCGGTTGACGCCGCGCAGGCAGTTGTAGTGGATCTGCATGGCGATGCCGAGGCGGTGATACTGCTTGCCCAGGTGGATGAGGATGTAGGTCTGATACTTCTCAGCCTCTTCCGGAGTGCAGGTCTCGCCGGCCATGACCTTCTGGTAGATGGCGTTGACCTCTTCCTTGGTGGCCTCACGGTAGGGGATGTAGTCCAGACCGTGGTCAGAAGCGCGGCAGCCCATCTCGGCAAAGAACTCGATGCGGTCGGTCAGAGCGCTGGTGACGCAGTTGATGCAGGCCAGCTTTTCCTTGCCGACAGCAGCGGCCAGCTTGCCCATGTACTCAGCAAAGCCGGGCTTGTTGATGTTGAGGGCCTTGTCGGGGCGGAAGGAAGGAGCCACGGTGAACTTGATGGTGGGGTCTTCCTTGATCTTCTTGTGCCACTCGAGGCTGTCGATGGGGTCATCGGTGGTGCCGATGAAGGCCACGTTGCTCTGCTCGATGAGGCCGCGGACGGTCAGCTTGGGGTCGTGCTGGAGCTTGTCGTTGCACAGGTTCCAGACTTCCTCAGCGGTGTCGCCGTTCAGCACGCCGTCGTAGCCGAAGAAGGTGTGCAGCTCCAGATTGGTCCAGTGGTACATCGGGTTGCCGATGGCCATGGGCAGAGCCTCAGCGAACTTCTGGAAGCGCTCGCGGTCGGGCTTGTCGCCGGTGATGTACTCCTCAGGCACGCCGTTGGAGCGCATGACGCGCCACTTGTAGTGGTCGCCGAAGTAGCTGCCGTCCGGGTTGCGGCCGCCCAGCCAGACCTGAGCGATGTTGTCGAAGCGGCGGTTCTCGTAGATCTCACGGGGAGGAATGTGGCAGTGGTAATCGCAGATGGGCATATCCTCAGCGTAAGCGTGGTACAGGTGCTGTGCGGTGGGCGACTGGAGCATGAACTCCTTATCCATAAATGCTTTCATGGTCAGAACTCCTTTTTTCAATGGTCATGACAGTTTGAAACATTCTTATAGTAGGGGATCGGCCTGTTCCGTGCAAACAGGCCATTCCTGCTTTTAGTATACCGGAAAATGCCGATGTATACAACTGAAAAACTGCCCAAAAATCTCGTGCGGACTTGTACAATTCGCTGGTTTTTATAAAAACGACCCCGTTTCCGGCAAAAAACTGTTGAGAAGCACTTGACTTATTTGTATACAACAGCATAAAATAGAGGCAGAGAAGGGCGCGGCTCAGGCTGCCCCCCGTGAAAGGCAAAGCAATCGGATAAAAGGAGACACTCAAATGGAAGCTTTGAATTACAAGGTCCTGGAAAGCACCGGCTACAACGGTTATATCCTCAAGGACGCACCCGTCAAGGTGATGCAGTTCGGCGAGGGCAACTTCCTGCGCGCATTCGTGGATTATTTCTTTGATATTGCCAACGAGAAGGCTGGCTACAACGGCAAGGTCAAGCTCGTCCAGCCCATCGCAAACTTCCCCCAGATGGCGGACTGGATCAACGAGCAGGAGGGTCTGTACACCCTGTACCTGCGCGGCAGCGAGAAGGGCCAGAAGGTCGATGCAAAGCGCGTCATCTCCTGTGTGCATGACTGCGTCTGCCCCTACTCCGAGGGCAAGTGGGACGAAGTGCTGGCTCTGGCCCGCTCTGAGGACCTGGAGATCGTCGTCTCCAACACCACTGAGGCCGGCATCGCCTACACGCAGGGCGACAGCCAGTTCGACCAGGTCCCTCCCAACAGCTTCCCCGCAAAGCTGACCCGCGTGCTCTACGAGCGCTACACTGCCTTCAAGGGCGCTGCGGACAAGGGTCTGGTCATCCTCTCCTGCGAGCTCATCGACAACAACGGCAAGGAGCTGCAGAAGTGCTGCAACAACTACGCGAAGGACTGGGACCTCGACGCTGCCTTCATCGACTGGATGAACAGCGCCAACACCTTCTGCTCCACTCTGGTGGACCGCATCGTCCCGGGCCGCATCCGTGACCCGAAGGAGATGGCTGCTCTGGAAGAGGCCAACGGCTACACCGATAAGGCTCTGGATGTCGGCGAAGTCTTCGGCGTCTGGGTCATCGAAGGCCCCGATGGTCTGGAGGACAAGCTGCCGTTCAAGAAGGCCGGCGTCAACGTCATGGTCGTCCCCGATGTCACCCCCTACAAGAAGCGCAAGGTCCGCATCCTGAACGGTGCCCACACCGGTTTCGTTCTGGGCGCATATCTGGCCGGCTTCGACATCGTGCGTGACTGCATGCACAACGACACCATCCGCGGCTTCATGAACAAGATGCTGCACGAGGAAGTCATCCCCACCCTGCCTCTGGACAAGAAGGACCTCGAGGAGTTCGCTTCTGCTGTGCAGGACCGCTTCAACAACCCGTTCATCAACCACGAGCTGATGAGCATCTCCCTGAACTCCACCTCCAAGTGGAAGGCCCGCAACATGCCTTCCTTCCTGGCTTATATCGAGGAGCAGAAGAAGCTGCCCAAGTGCCTGACCATGTCTCTGGCCGCTTACATCGCTTTCTACTCCAACGACATTCAGGAGCGCACTGCTGACGGCCTCATCTGCAAGCGCCCGGCGGGCAACACCTACAAGATCCAGGATGACGCATGGGCTCTGGACTTCTACTATGCACACAAGGACGACACCGCTGCCCAGCTGGTGAAGGCCGTTCTGACCAACACCCAGATGTGGGATCAGGACCTGACCAGGATCGAGGGCCTCGAGGCCGCTGTTCTGGCAGACCTGGAGCTCATCCGCACCGAGGGCGCCGAGGCTGCTTACAAGAGCTGCCTGTAAGCTGAAAATATGCACAAAAGGGCTGCTGCTTTGGGCAGCAGCCCTTTTGGCTTATGAGAAAGTAGGAGAAAAACTATGCCGCAGGCGATCCATATCAGCCCCATCGACAACGTCGTTGTCGCTCTGCATCCCATTGCCAAGGGTACCCTCGTCGAGGTGGACGGCCTTGCCGTCACCGCGCTGGAGGACATCCCTCAGGGCCACAAGATGGCCGTCAAGCCCATCAAGAACGGCGAGAACGTCATCAAGTACGGCTTCCCCATCGGCCATGCCACCGCCGACGCTGAGCCGGGTACCTGGATGCACACCCACAATGTCCACACCAACCTCTCCGGTGAGGTGGAATACAGCTATAACCCCGCTCCCGATCTGGCCCCGCTGCCCAAGGTGGAGCCGGAGACCTTCATGGGCTTCCGCCGCAAGGATGGCCGCGCCGCCATCCGCAACGAGATCTGGATCATCCCCACCGTCGGCTGTGTCAACGACATCGCCAAGAAGATGGTGGCCGACAATCAGGACCTCGTCACCGGCACCATCGAGGGCCTCTACACCTTCACCCACCCCTTCGGCTGCAGCCAGACCGGTCATGACCATGCGCAGACCCGCAAGCTGCTGGCCGCTCTGGCCCGCCACCCCAATGCTGCTGCCGTTCTGGTGCTGCATCTGGGCTGCGAGAACCTGCAGCACGACCAGTTCGTGGAAGAGCTGGGCGAGTATGACCACGACCGCGTGAAGTTCCTGACCTGCCAGGATGTGGACGACGAGTTCACCGCCGCCCGCGGCATCCTGAAGGAGCTGGCTGCTTACGCCGGCCAGTTCAAGCGTGAGCCCATCCCCGTGAGTGAGCTGGTGGTCGGCATGAAGTGCGGCGGCTCCGACGGCCTGTCCGGCATCACTGCCAACCCCACCATCGGCCGCTTCTCCGATATGATGGGCCAGCGGGGCGGCTCCACCGTCCTGACCGAGGTGCCGGAGATGTTCGGCGCCGAGGGCTTCCTGATGGACCGCTGCATCGACCGCGATGTCTTCGTCAAGGCCGAGCAGATGATCAACGGCTTCAAGGAGTACTTCATCAGCCACAATGAGGTCGTCTACGACAACCCCTCTCCGGGCAACAAGCAGGGCGGCATCACCACCCTGGAAGACAAGAGCTGCGGCTGCGTCCAGAAGGGCGGCACGGCCCCCATCATGGACGTCATCGGCTACGGCGACCCCGTCGTCACCAAGGGCCTGAATATGCTCTACGGCCCCGGCAATGACCTTGTGTCCGCCACTGCCATGACCGCCGCAGGCGCACACCTCATCCTCTTCTCCACTGGCCGCGGCACCCCGTTCTCCGCTCCGGCTCCCACCCTGAAGATCTCTACCAACACCCCGCTGGCAGAGAAGAAGGCGGGCTGGATCGACTTCAACACCGGCGTTATCGCTGACGGCGAAAAGACCATCGACGAGGCCGCAAAGGACCTGCTGGACCTGGTCATCCGCGTTGCCGGCGGTGAGCAGACCAAGGCCGAGAAGCACGGCTTCCGCGAGATCTCCATCTTCAAGGACGGCGTCGTGCTCTAACTGCGATTCGCGTATTTTTAATACGTTGGCAACAGCCGCGAATCGCGTGTCACAAAACAGCCGCCTTTGAAAGGGTCTGGAGTGTATCTTTGTGACCAAAATAAAGGCTGCTGTACGCGCTTTTTGCGATACGGCGGCCTTTTTGTGCATGAAAACGGAAAGGAAGTGTTTTATATGATGGGTGCAAATGGCGCAGTATTGTTTTCTCTGCTGATCTATGCAGCGCTGCTCTACGGTGCGGTGCGGCTGATCAAGTATTTTATCCGCTACGGCATCGATTACTATTTTGAAAAACTGGCGGAATACCAGAAAAACCAGAAACATACGGAGGACTGAAATTTATGAACCAGATCACCACCCAGTACGTCACCGAGAACGGTGCATGCTATGAGCAGTACGTCATCACCGACCCTGCCGCAAAGACCAGCCTGACCATCACCCCCGAGCGCGGCGGCATGATCACCGGCTTCACCCTCGACGGCGACGAGTACATCTGGACCCGCCGCCCCAACTTCTCCGAGTGCAGCCGCCCCCGCTTCGGTGTGCCGGTGCTCTTCCCCAGCTGCGGCAACCCCGACGGCGGCGTCCACAACTTTGACGGCAAGGCTTACCCCATGGAGACCCACGGCTTCGCGGACCTGTGCGGATGGGACGTGGAGAGCGTCGGCCCCGACGGCGTGACGCTGGCTCTGGAATCCACCCCGCTGACCAAGTTCCTCTATCCGTTCGACTTCACACTGCTGGTGAACTACAACCTCGAGGGCAACAAGGCCGCCATCAGCCTGACCGTCATCAACGAGGGCGACAAGCCGATGCCCTTCAGCTTCGGCTACCACCCCTACTTCATGGCTTCCGCTCTGGAGAACGTGGACTTCGACATCAAGTGCGCCACCTGCTCCGAGAACGCCAAGGGCGAGCAGCCCGCCGCTCCCGAGAAGATCACCCTCACCCGCAAGGAGGGCGCAGACAACACCATCCGCCTGCTGACCGGTGTTCAGTTCCCCATGACCTTCACCGACAAGGGCAACGGCCACAAGGTCACTGTGGACGCTGACGAGACCCTCGACAAGGGCGTGCTCTGGCAGCAGGATGCCGAGAACTTCGTCTGCATGGAGCCCTGGAACGGCTGGGCCAACAGTGTCAACGAAGAGGGCAAGCATGAGGTGCTGGACGTCGATGAGGCCATGACCAGCGAGTGGAGCATCACCATCGAGAAGGTCTGAGCCTCTGAACCATAACGCATAAGAAAACGCCGCGCAGCTTTTGGCCGTGCGGCGTTTTTGTGTTGTGCCAGATTCAGATGTGGTGATCCACCGGGCGGACCGTCCCCTCCGTGAAATACTCGGGGTGGCGCTGGCGGGCCTGCTCCACCGAGAGCTTGTAGCGGTTGAGGTGGTCGCTGAGGGCGCGGCTGAGGTCTTCTTCGGAGCCGCGCAGGACGGCTTCGAGGATGCGGGTGTGGGCCGCGCAGACGGATTTGTTCTCCTCGGTCTGCAGGCTGAACTTGCGCAGCCGCTCGATGTGCTGGAAGGTGGAGAGCATATGGTCGAAGTGCTCCTCCATGCCGCAGAGCTGGAAGGCCCGGCGGTGGAAGGCGTTGTCGAGGTCGAGCATCCGGGTCTCCCGGTTTTCGGCGTCGGGGTCGCGCTCCAGCTGGCGGTAGCTCTCGAGGTTGAGCCGGTAGGCGGCTTCCTGCTCGGCAGTCAGACGGCCCCGGATGCGGTTCAGGATCTCTTTTTCCAGCGTGAAGCGGGCGAACTGCTCCATCTCCATCAGCTTGAGGTCGATGGGGGCCACATGGGTGCCGCTCTGGGGCTTGATGACCACCATGTGGGCAATGTTCAGCATGATGAGGGCTTCCCGCATGGGGGTGCGGCTGATGCCCAGCTCCTGGGCCAGCTCCCGGTCGTTCAGCTCGTCGCCGGGCTTAAGGTCCATGGTGATGATGCGGCTGCGGATGGTCTCATAGGCGACCTCCCGTGCGCTTCGTGATGCCATTGCAGTCACGCTCCTTCTGAAACGGGCAATGCCCGGAAATGTGATATATCAGCTACCACCATTGTACCCGCGGGCATCTGCGCCGTCAAGAGCGGCGGCAGCAAAAAACTGTATATTTTACCAAAAAGGTCAATGCTTCCGGGGGCGGAGATAGAGCACCGGCACCCAGATGAATGCCACGGCCAGCCCGCAGAAGACGTCGATGATGGAGTGCTGCTTGGTAAAGACGGTGGACACGCAGATGAGCGCCGCCCAGCCGAAGGCCAGCACTTTGAGCCACGGGCGGTCTTTCACCAGCGTGCTGCCCGAGAAGGCGATGGCCATACAGGCCGAGCTCTGGCAGTGGATGGAGGGGCAGACATTCACCGAAGCGTCGGCTTTCCAGATGAGCTGCATCAGGGTCATGGCGATGTTGCTGCGGCCCACCTCTTCCACCGTGGGGCGGATGTCGAGGCCGTTGGGCAGCACCATATAGAGGATGAGGCAGAAGGTCATGCCCGAGAACATCATGAGGCAGAGCTTGTCGTAGCTGGCGGTGTCGAACCACCAGAGCAGTGCCGTGACGCCCGCCAGCAGGAAGAACCAGCTGCCGTAGGGAAAGATGAACCACTCGTTGAAGGGGATGAAATCGTCCAGCGGGCTGTGGATGATATAGTTCGGGTCGGTGACGGTGAGGTCCAGCCAGAAGAACCAGATGAGGTAGACCACCCAGTACAGCTGATACCACAGGTGGGGCCGTGCGCGAAGAAGAGAAGGTTTCATGGAGAGCTCCTTGTTTTTTATCATACGATGATACATTTTACCACACTTGGCCGACTTGCGCAAATCGATTTGATGTTATAAAATAAAGACAGCCTGTCCCGCTGGGGCAGAAAACGTGTACTTACAAGCGCAAAGGAGCTTTCATGTCTACTTCATCTCACCCCATCCTTCTCGCGGCCCTCGATCTGGACGGCACCCTGCTCAACAGCAACGGCGAAGTCTCGCCCTGCACGCAGAAGGTGCTGTCCGAGGCGTCTGACCGGGGCGTCGTGGTCATCCCGGCTACAGGCCGCCCGCTGGCCAGCCTGCCGCCGGTGGTGGCGAAACAGCCCTGGGTGCATTATGCCCTCACCTCCAACGGCGCGGCGGTCTGGGATCTCGGCGGCAATCCGCTGGGCTGTGTCTACAGCCGGTATGCCAACGCCGCAGAGCATGAGACGAGCCAGCCGGAGTGCATCGTCCGGCGGTGCTTCCCGGTGGAAAAGGCCCGGGAGGTCTACGAGACGTTCCAGGGCCTGCCCGGCGGACTGAACATCTTCAGCGACGGGCGCGCTCTCCGCGACATGGCGCAGCAGCGCTTTTTCGACGAGCGGTTCGCCCGTCTGGCGGCGGTGAAGGGGACAGAGGCCATCCAGCCCAACGATGGCCGCTTCACCATCCTGCGGGACCAGAGCGAGTGGATGAGCCGCCACGCCCACGAGGTGGAGAAGTTCTGCATGTTCTTCCACTCGGTGAAAGAGGCGCAGCAGTATCTGCCCCGCTTTACGGCCATCGAGGGCGTCGAGGTGGTGCAGGGGGCGCCCGACAACATCGAGGTCACCGCCGCCGGAGTAAACAAGGGTGAGAGTCTGCTGGCGCTGGCCGACCATCTGGGCATCCCCCGCGAGGCCACGCTGGCTGTGGGCGACAGCGAGAATGACCGCGCCATGCTGGAAAAGGCAGGCGTCGCCGCCGTGATGGCAAACGGCATGGAGCACATCCGAAAATTGGCCGACATCGTCAGCGAAAACGACAACGACCACGACGGCGTGGCCGAGATTTTTGCCCGGCTGGGGCTCTGAGAAGCACAGCTTCGGCGTTTTTGTGCAATGTATACAAGCTCCTATGCAAAACATTGTGCTTGTTGAGCATTACCAAACGGCCCGCTCTCGTTTATACTAAAGATACGAATGTGCGGTGGGGAAGGTATGCCCATCGGGGCCCTCAGCCGCAGGAGTTCATGCAAATGTCAAAAAGGAGAAATGCGTTATGAATCCCATCGTAGAAAAGGTCTATCAGATCGGCATTATCCCTGTTATTGCTTTTAACAGCGTAGACGAGGCCCTGCCCCTGTGCAAGGCTCTGGCTGAGGGCGGTCTGCCCGCAGCTGAGGTCACCTTCCGCACCGCTTGTGCTGAAGAGTGCATCCGCAAGATCCACGAGGAGATGCCCGAGATGCTGCTGGGCGCCGGCACTGTCCTGACCTGCGAGCAGGCTGACCGCGCTATGGCTGCTGGTGCTTCCTTCATCGTTGCTCCCGGCTTCGACCCCGAGGTCTGCAAGCACGTCATCGACAAGGGCGGCATCATGATGCCCGGCACCGCTTCCGCAGGCGAGATGCAGCAGGCTATGAACATGGGCTGCGAGGCTCTGAAGTTCTTCCCTGCTGAGGCAAACGGCGGTGTTGGGATGCTGAAGAACATCGGCGCTGCCCTGAAGGGCGCTCGCTGGATGTGCACCGGCGGTGTCAACGCCAAGAACGTCAACGACTACCTGGGCTATGACCAGATCTTCGCTGTCGGCGGCACCTGGATGTGCAAGAGCGACGTCATCAAGGCCGGCGACTGGGCAAAGATCACCGCTCAGAGCAAGGAAGCTGTTGACACCATGCTGGGCCTGCACCTCATCCACGTCGGCATCAACACCGGCAACGAGGAAGAGGCTGCCAAGATCGCAGGTCTCATCTCCACCATGCTGAACATGAAGGTCACTCCGGGCAACTCCAGCATCTTCGTGGGCAACAAGGAGTTCGAGATCATGAAGAAGCCGGGCCGCGGCACCAACGGCCACATCGCCATCGGCTGCAACAACGTCGATCGTGCGATCTATCACCTGTCTCAGCGCGGCGTGAAGTTCGACCTCGACAGCAAGAATGTCAAGAACGGCAAGACCGTCGCCTGCTACATGGAGGGCGAGATCGCCGGCTTCGCATTCCACCTGGTCCAGGCCTGAGCCTGAATTTTCCGTCAAGACCCGCCGCGGCGGGATGATCCGATGATACAAACATAAAGGAGAAACACTATGAAAGTCGTTACCTTTGGCGAGCTGATGGTTCGTCTGCAGCCCTTCAACTACGAGCGCTTCGTTCAGGCCAACAGCCTGGAGTTCACCTTCGGCGGCGGCGAGGCTAACGTCGCTGTCTCTCTGGCTAACTACGGCCTGGACGCAGCGTTCGTCACCAAGCTGCCCGCACACGCGATCGGCCAGGCCGCTGTCAACAGCCTGCGCCGCTACGGCGTCGATACCAGCATGATCACCCGCGGCGGTGACCGTGTCGGCATCTACTACAACGAGAAGGGCGCTTCTCAGCGCGGCTCTGTCTGCATCTACGACCGTGCCAACAGCGCGATCCAGCTGGCTCAGCCTTCCGATTTCGACTGGGATAAGATCTTCGAGGGTGTCGATTGGTTCCACTTCACCGGCATCACCCCGGCTCTGGGCGCAAATGTCGTCGAGATCTGCCTGGAGGCCTGCAAGACTGCTAAGGCTCACAACGTGAAGATCAGCTGCGACCTGAACTACCGCGGCAAGCTGTGGACCCGTGACCAGGCTCGTGAGGCTATGACCAAGCTGTGCGAGTACGTTGACGTCTGCATCTCCAACGAGGAGGACGCTAAGGACGTGTTCGGCATCGAGGCTGAGGCTACCGACATCTACGGCGGCAAGCTGAACGCTGAGGGCTACAAGAGCGTCGCCAAGCAGCTGGCTGACAAGTTCCACTTCGAGAAGGTCGCTATCACCCTGCGTGAGAGCCACAACGCTTCCGAGAACGGCTGGAGCGCTATGCTGTACGATGTCGCTTCCAACGAGTACTGCTTCTCCAAGAAGTACGAGCTGAAGATCATCGATCGCGTTGGCGGCGGTGACTCCTTCGGCGGCGGCCTGATCTACGCTCTGCTGAACGGCAAGAGCACTCAGGATGCTGTTGAGTTCGCTGTTGCTGCTTCTGCTCTGAAGCACACCATCGAGGGCGACTACAACATGATGACTGTCTCCGAGGTCGAGAAGCTGGCTGGCGGCGACGGTTCCGGCCGTATCCAGCGCTAAGCAGGAAGGGAGATCCGCTATGGATATCCGTTATTCCTGCAACCAGAAAGACTTCAAGCGCTACACCACCGAGGAGATGCGCGACGAGATGCTCATCACCGGCCTGTACAAGGCGGATGAAGTCGTGGCTGTCTACAGCCATGTGGACCGCATGGTCACGCTGGGCTGTATGCCTGTCCACGAGACGGTCTCCATCGACAAGGGCATCGACGTCTGGGCCAACTTTGGCACCCACTATTTCCTCGAGCGCCGCGAGATCGGTATGTTCAACATCGGCAAGGACTCCACGGGCATCGTGGTGGCCGACGGTGTGAAGTATGAGCTGGGCTATAAGGACTGCCTGTATATCACCCAGGGTACCAAGGAAGTTACTTTTGCTTCCGCAGACCCCGAGCATCCGGCAAAGTTCTATATGGTCTCCGCTCCGGCACATTGCTCTTACGAGACCCGCCTCATCAAGATGGCTGATGCAAATCACCGTCCTCTGGGCAGCGTCGAGACCTGCAATAAGCGCACCATCAATCAGTTCATCCACCCCGACGTGCTCAAGACCTGCCAGCTGAGCATGGGCATGACCGAGCTGGAGCCCGGCTCCAACTGGAACACCATGCCCAGCCACACGCATGAGCGCCGGATGGAGATCTACACCTACTTTGAACTGCCCGAGGGGCAGGTGGTGTTCCACATGTGCGGCGAGCCCACGCAGACCCGCCACATCGTGATGCACAACGAGGACGCTGTCATCAGCCCCTCCTGGAGCATCCACAGCGGCGTAGGCACTTCCAATTACACCTTTATCTGGGCAATGGGCGGCGAGAACATGGAGTTTGACGACATGGACAACATCGCTACCACCGACCTGCGCTAAACAAGTACACCATACAACGCCCCGCATCGGGAGACCGATGCGGGGCGTTTTGCTAAATATTTAACTTTGACGGAGGAATACAATGGATCTATCGGCTTTCGATTTGAAGGGCAGGGTCGCCCTCATCACCGGCGGTGCGCACGGCATCGGCTTCTCCATCGCAGAGGGTATGGCCAAGTGCGGTGCCACCATCTGCTTCAACTGCTCTTCCGAGGCCAGCCTTGAGAAGGGCATGGCGGCTTATAAGGCTGCCGGCATTGACGCTCACGGCTATGCCGCAGACGTCTCCGACGAGGACGCCGTCAACGCGATGGTGGCGAAGATCAAGGCCGAGGTCGGCCCGGTGGACATCCTGGTCAACAACGCCGGCCTGATGAAGCGGGTGCCGATGGTCGAGATGAGCCACGCCGACTTCATGCGGGTCATCGACGTCCATGTGGGCGGCGCGTTCAACTGCTCCAAGGCTGTCCTGCCTGATATGATGGAAAAGCACGAGGGCAAGATCATCAACATCTGCTCCATGATGAGCGAGCTGGGCCGCGAGACCGTCTCCGCCTACGCCGCCGCAAAGGGCGCCCTCAAGATGCTGACCAAGAACATCGCCTCCGAGTACGGTGAGTACAACATCCAGTGCAACGGCATGGGTCCGGGCTATATCGCCACCGCCCAGACCGCCCCGCTGCGTGAGGTCCAGCCCGACGGCAGCCGTCACCCCTTCGACCAGTTCATCACCGCCAAGACCCCGGCGGGACGCTGGGGCGACCCGGAAGATATGGTCGGCCCCTGCGTCTTCCTGGCCTCCCACGCCTCCGACTTCGTGAACGGTCAGATTTTGTACGCCGACGGCGGCATTCTCGCCTATATCGGCCGTCAGCCTAAGTAAATCAGACAACAGAAAAGCCCTGCGGGATGCCGCGGGGCTTTTGTCGTGCCAGTCGTGTCAAATAAGGATGCCGCCGCAGTGGTCGAGCTCGTGCTGGATGATCTCTGCTGTCCAGCCTGAGAAGGTCTTGATGCGGGACTGGAACTTTTCGTTCTGCCACTGCACCTTGATGGTCTGGAACCGTTTGGTCTTCCGGGTGCCGGTGAGGGAGAGACAGCCCTCCTCCGTTTCGTACGGCCCGGACTTTTTGAGGATGACAGGGTTGAACATGACGAGATAGCCGTCCTCGCTCTCGAACGCGATGATGCGCTTAGCGACGCCGATCATGTTCGCGGCCATGCCGACGCAGCCGTCTTTGTGGGCGATGAGCGTTTCCAGCAGGTCCTGCGCGATGGGCAGGTCTTCCGGCAGGGCAGGCGCAGCTTTCCGGGTGAGGAAAAGCTCGTCTTTGCAGATGTCACGGATCATAAGAAACCTCCTGTGTGGATGAAAGAAAGCCACGATGGATGTCCCATCGTGGCTTTTTCTTCTATCGGAGTGGCGAGACTCGAACTCGCGGCCTCCTGCTCCCAAAGCAGGCGCGCTACCAACTGCGCAACACCCCGGCGGTGATACTCAAATAGTATACCTTTTTTTGGACGCGGAGTCAATCCCGGGGTAGAAAAATCAGGACTTGGTGCCGCAGCAGCCGCAGCCCTCTTTGACGGCGGGCAGGCTCTGGGCCAGCTGCTCGAGGGTGACGCTGTCGATGTATTGGTTGATCACATCGTCCAGCCCGGCCCAGAAAGGCAGAGTGAAGCACTGGTCAGACATGGGACACTCGTTGGTCTCGCTGCCGAGGCAGGGGATGGGGGCCACGCTGCCCTCGATGGCCCGCAGGATCTCACCGGCGGTGTAGTCGGCGGGGGCTTTGGTCAGGCGGTAGCCGCCCTGACTGCCGCGCTCACTCTTGACGAGGCCCACGCGGGCCAGTGGAGTGACGATCTGTTCCAGATATTTCAGGCTCAGCTGCTGGCGTTCGCTGATCTCCTTCAGCGAGACGGTAGAACCCGGGGCGTAGCGGGCCAGCTCGGCCATCAGCCGCAGCGCATAGCGGCTCTTGGTGGAAAATTTCATAGCGGTTCTCTCCTTGCTTGCCTTCCAGTATACCACGACTACCCGCTTTTGGAAAGTGAAAAAACCTGCCTTTTGCTCCGGACGCGGAAATATCGAAAAGTCATCTTGCTAGAACAAAAAATATCTGTTATCATAAGATGATGCAACAAGAGATATAAGGAGAGACACTTATGATACAGAAGATCGAGCCCGCAGCCGCCATCCGTCTGCTGGACGCGAAAAAGGCACAGGCTGTGGATGTGCGGGAGCCGGACGAGTACGCAGTGGGCCATATCCCGGGCGCAAAGCTGCTGCCGCTGGGTGAGGTGATGAGCCGCGCCGCCGAGGTGCTGCCCGACAAGGACGCACCCTGGCTGGTCTACTGCCGCACCGGCCGCCGCAGTGCTGACGCCGTCCAGAAGCTGGATGCGCTGGGTTATACCAATATCTATGATTTGGGCGGCATCCTCAGCTGGCCCTATGAAATCGAAGGGGACTTTGAGGGGCATTTTTAATGTGACGGAGAGCGGCGTCGCGCGCCGGTGCGCGGGGGTAGAGCGCTCTTTCATTAAGGCTAATGTTCTCTTTTGATGTCAAAAGAGAACCAGAAAACCACCAGCGATTTCGACGCGC
>OGQG01001491.1_pt1 | contig 17450 bp, 15 predicted proteins | sample 1553201 | NCBI WGS metagenome assembly OGQG01 (sample SAMEA2579925, study PRJEB22360) | human gut metagenome | biome: human gut; feature: human-associated habitat; material: faeces | place: Denmark | collected 2008/2010
GGGCGCCTCTTCAGCCACTTGAGTACTTCTCCAGCTGAATATCAATGCAATATTCAATTCGCCGCACTTTTTCAGTGCAAGCAATATTTTATCAAAAATTATAATGTTTGTCAATGACTTCTTTTATATTTTTCAGGTGCTGTTTCATATAGGTTATTTCCGTCACAGTCAATTACAGTAATAACCGGTAAATTTTCTACATACAATTTACGGATTGCCTCTGTTCCCAAGTCATTGTAGGCAATTACTTCGCTTTTTTTGATGCACTTTGACAGAAGTGCTCCGGCACCTCCTACAGCAGCAAAATATACGGCTGTATTTTTTTTCATGGAATCAATAACCGCTTCACTTCTTTTTCCTTTTCCAATCATTCCGGTTAATCCTTCGTCAAGAAGAGTCGGCGCATATTTATCCATACGGCTGCTGGTTGTCGGACCGGCAGAACCAATCACCTGGCCTTCTCTATTTGGAGTAGGTCCTAAATAATAGATAATCTGGTCTTTCATTATAAAAGGAAGTTCCATTCCCTGCTCTTTTTGTTCCACCATTCGTTTATGGGCAGCATCACGCGCTGTATATACTGTCCCCGTTATATACACGTAATCTCCTGCATGAAGTTCTTTTACCTTCTCCTTTGTCAGTGGTGTCTCAATATATTTATCCATGAAAACCTTCTCCTTTTTATAACACTCTTGTAATGTGGCGATTTACATGACAGCAAATGTTTACGGCAACCGGAAGTCCGGCAATATGTGTCGGATAGGTTTCGACATTTAATCCGATTGCTGTAACACGGCCTCCTAATCCACCCGGACCAATTCTAAGATTATTGATGGCTTCTAAAACCTCAATTTCAAAATCTTTCACGTACGGAATTTCTGAATGGCTTCCTAATTCACGTGTCAGGGCTTTCTTTGCCAAAAGAGCGCATTTTTCAAAAGTGCCGCCAATTCCTACACCAATTACCATAGGAGGACAGGCATTTGGACCGGCGTCTTTTACTGCCCGGATAACTGCCTGTTTGACACCTTCGATTCCATCTGCCGGTTTTAACATAAAGACACGACTCATATTCTCGCTGCCAAATCCTTTTGGAGCAACTGTAATTTCCAATCTGTCTCCCGGAACAATTTCATAATGAATAACACCCGGTGTATTATCCTTTGTATTTTCCCTGAGGATTGGGTCGGATACAACCGATTTACGCAGATACCCCTCTGCATAGCCCTGGCGGATTCCTTCATTCACTGCATCTTCCAAAAAATCTCCATCAATATGAACTTCCTGTCCGATGCGTAAAAATACAACGGTCATACCGGTATCCTGACAAATCGGAATCTGGCTTTCTTTCGCAATTTCCAAGTTTTTCTCCAACTGCTCCAAAATCTGTTTTCCGATTGTCGATTCTTCTTTCTCTTTTCCGGCTAACAAAGCATCTTTTACATCCGGTGATAAATCTACATTTACCTGCATGCACATTTCTTTTATGCACTTTGTTATTTCATCTGTATGAATCGTCCTCATTTTTATTCCTCACTCTCTGATGACTCTTCTTCTGTTTCATCCTCATCCGCCTCTTCCTCATGCACTCTGGCAATGCTGGCGATACGGATATCTTTGGAACTGTCTAAATTCATCAGTTTAACGCCGGAAGTAACTCGTCCAAGCTGTGAAATATCATCCACGCCAATTCGGATAATAATTCCTTCCGTTGTAATTAACATAATTTCCGTTCCCGGTTCAACTGCTTTACAGCCAATTACATTTCCGGTTTTTTCTGTAATTTTATAACATTTTACACCTTTACCGCCTCTAAACTGCGGAGCAAATTCATCAATACTTGTACGTTTACCCATACCAAACTCAGAAACCATTAAAAGGTTTGGTCCCTGTATATCCATCTGCATAGCAACTACTTCGTCGCCTTCATCAATCTTCATGCCTCGCACACCGATTGATATACGGCCTGTTGTACGCACATCTTTTTCATTGAAACGGATACATTGTCCTCTCTTTGTTACAAGGAAAATGTCACGGTTGTTATCCGTTACTTTTACTTCAATCAATTCATTTCCATCGCGCAGAGTAATTGCCTGTAAACCGGTTTTACGGATATTTGCATACTCTAAAATCGGTGTTTTTTTGACTGTACCATCTTTTGTTGCCATGAAGAGATATTTATCCTCTTCAAATTCTTTGATGGAAATTACAGCCGAAATTTTTTCATCCGGAAGTAACTGCAAAAGATTAATAATTGCAGTACCTCTCGATGTCCGGCTCGCCTCCGGAATTTCATAGGCCTTCATACGGTACACTTTACCTAAATTGGTAAAGAACATCAGATAATGATGTGTTGTCGCCATAAACAGATTTTCAATATAATCTTCTTCTATGGTCTGCATTCCCTTGATACCTTTGCCGCCACGGTGCTGATTTTTGAAATTGTCAATCGTCATTCTCTTAATATAACCAAGGTGTGACATGGCAATTACCGTATTTTCAACCGGAATTAAATCTTCCATGGAAATATCGAATTCATCAAATCCAATTGAAGTTCTTCTCTCATCACCGTACTTATCACGAATCAAAAGAATCTCTTTTTTGATTACTCCAAGTAACAGATTTTTGTCTGCAAGAATAGCCTTATATTCAGCAATTTTTTTCTGAAGTTCAGCATACTCACTCTCTAATTTTTCGCGCTCCAAACCGGTCAGTGCACGAAGACGCATATCAATAATTGCCTGCGCCTGCACATCATCCAGTCCAAATCTCTCAATTAAACGCTCTTTCGCTAAAGCAGCACTTTCCGAACCACGGATAATTTTGATTACTTCATCAATGTTATCAAGAGCAATCAATAATCCTTTTAAAATATGGGCTCTTTCTTCTGCCTTGTTCAAATCATATTTTGTTCTTCTTGTTACGACTTCTTCCTGATGTTTCAAATAATACTGAAGCATCTGCAAAAGATTCATGACAACCGGCTCGTTATTTACAAGTGCTAACATATTGACACCAAAGGTATCCTGCATTTGTGTATGTTTATAAAGCTGATTCAAAATTACATTTGCATTCACATCTTTTCGTAACTCAATACAAATACGCATTCCCTCACGGCTCGATTCGTCGCGGAGTTCTGTAATTCCATCAATTCGTTTATCTTTATGAAGTTCTGCAATTTTCTCAATCAGTCTTGCTTTATTTACCATGTAAGGAAGTTCCGTTACGATAATCCGGTTCTTGCCATTTGCCATAGGCTCAATGTCAGTAACCGCACGCACGCGGATTTTTCCATGACCGGTACGGTACGCTTCTTCGATTCCACGGCGTCCAAGAATTGTGGCACCTGTTGGAAAATCCGGTCCTTTGATGATTTCCATAATTTCATCTAAATCAGTTTCTCTTCCTTCATCTACCTGATTATCAATGATTTTTACGACACCATTAATAACCTCCGTCAAATTGTGAGGAGGGATGTTTGTCGCCATACCTACTGCAATACCGGAGGTACCGTTTACTAATAAGTTTGGAAAACGGGATGGTAATACAACCGGCTCTTTTTCGGTCTCGTCAAAGTTCGGCATGAAATCAACGGTATCTTTGTTGATATCGGAAAGCATCTCCATCGAAATTTTACTTAATCTTGCCTCGGTGTAACGCATGGCGGCAGCGCCGTCACCATCGACGGAACCAAAGTTTCCATGACCGTCGACGAGCGGATAGCGAGTCGACCACTCCTGCGCCATATTAACCAAAGCACCATAAATTGAACTGTCACCATGTGGATGATATTTACCCATGGCATCACCGACGATACGGGCACACTTACGATGTGGCTTGTCCGGTCCGTTATTTAATTCAATCATTGCATACAAAATACGTCTTTGTACCGGTTTCAATCCGTCTCTGACATCCGGCAGTGCACGGGAAGCAATAACCGACATCGCATAATCGATATAGGAAGTTTCCATTGTTTCTTTCAAATCCACCGGTTTGATTGCATCAAAACTGTCTTTGTCGAAAATATTTTCGTCCATTTCATTACTCCTTCCTAAATATCGAGATTTCTAACATACTTCGCATTTTTCTCAATAAATTCTCTTCTTGGTTCTACTTTGTCTCCCATTAATACATTGAATGTTAAATCAATTTCTGAAGACTGTTCCTCATCCATTGTAACCTGAAGTAAAATACGTTTCTCCGGATCCATTGTTGTATCCCACAACTGTTCAGCATCCATCTCACCAAGACCTTTGTAACGCTGAATGCTGTTGTTTCCATCACGTCCGATTTCTTCAAGTGTTGCATTTAACTCTTCATCGCTGTATGCATAATAGGACTTTTTATTTTTATCAATTTTATACAAAGGCGGCTGAGCCAGATATACATAACCCTGACGAATCAGCTCCGGCATAAAGCGATACAAAAATGTTAAAAGCAGCGTAGCAATATGTGCACCATCGACATCGGCATCGGTCATGATAATGATTTTATGATAACGCAGTTTGCTGATATCAAAATCTTCTGAAATTCCGGTACCAAATGCTGTAATCATTGCTTTAATTTCTGCATTCACCAAAATTTTATCAAGGCGTGCCTTTTCTACATTTAAGATTTTTCCACGAAGTGGAAGAATCGCTTGTGTTGCGCGGTCACGCGCCGTTTTTGCGCTGCCACCGGCAGAATCTCCCTCTACAATGTAAATCTCGCAGTTTTCCGGATTTTTGTCACTACAATCTGCTAACTTACCCGGAAGACTGGTTCCCTCTAACGCCGTTTTACGGCGTGTTAAATCGCGCGCTTTGCGCGCCGCGTCGCGGGCACGCTGAGCAAGTAATGCTTTATCACAAATCAATCTGGCAATTGTCGGGTTCTGCTCTAAGAAATATGTCAGCTGTTCACTCACAACATTGTCAACAGCTCCTCTTGCCTCAGAGTTTCCTAACTTTTGTTTGGTCTGTCCCTCAAACTGCGGCTCCGGAATCTTAATACTGATAATTGCCGTCAAACCTTCGCGGATATCTTCTCCACTTAAGTTTGGATCTACATCTTTTAAAATCTTCTGGCTTCTCGCATAGTCATTAAACGTTTTTGTAAGTGCATTTTTAAATCCTGCCAGATGCGTTCCACCTTCCGGCGTTGTGATATTATTTACAAAACTATAACATCCTTCATTAAAAGCCGAATTGTGCTGGAATGCTACTTCTACCACAACATCGCCCTTTTGTCCTTCGCAGTAAATGATATCTTCATACAAAGGTTCTTTATTTTTGTTTAAGTACTGAACGTACTCTTTAATTCCGCCCTCATAATGATATGTTTCTGAATAAGGTTCTTCTTCTCTTAAATCTGTCAAAATAATTTTGATTCCCTTAGTCAAAAATGCCATTTCACGAAGTCTCTGTTTCAAAATGTTAAAACTGTATTCTGTTGTTTCCGTAAAAATTGTTTCATCCGGTAAGAACGTAACTTTTGTTCCTCTCTGATCTGTCGTACCGATTTCTTTTAACGGATACATTGTTTTTCCTTTTTCATATCGCTGGATGTATTTTTTTCCATCCTGATAAATTTCAACTTCCAGCCAGTCAGACAATGCATTTACAACCGATGCACCTACACCGTGAAGTCCACCGGATACTTTGTATCCGCCACCGCCGAATTTACCACCGGCATGCAGCACGGTAAATACAACTTCGACCGCCGGTTTTCCCGCTTTATGGTTAATTCCAACCGGGATTCCTCGTCCATTGTCAATAACTGTAATCGAATTATCTTTGTTAATAAATACCTGGACTTCGTCACAGTAACCGGCCAATGCCTCATCAATTGCATTATCGACAATCTCATATACCAAATGATGAAGACCTCTCTCCGATGTACTTCCAATGTACATACCCGGTCTTTTTCTTACTGCCTCAAGCCCCTCCAAAATCTGTATTTGGTCAGCTCCATATACTACTTCTTTTTCTTCACTCATGAAAAACCTCCATCTTCTCAATTGCCATTAATTTTTCCTTGAACAATTTCAAATGTCTGATTAATGTTTATTCCATTTTTTACAAACTCTTCTAATCCGGTACAAGTAATAATCGTCTGAATTCCTTTTATATTTTCCAATAAATAGTTTTGACGATTTCGGTCCAGTTCAGACAAAACATCATCCAATAAAAGAATTGGCTTTTCTCCGATTGTTTTTTCTACAATTTCGATTTCCGCCATCTTCAGCGACAAAGCCGAAGTTCTTTTTTGTCCCTGCGAACCATAAACCTTTACTTCCTGTCCGTTAATATAAAACTGCATGTCATCACGATGAGGTCCCACGGTAGTAGTACCAAGTAAAATATCTCTTTCACTCTCTATAAATAAGCGTGTGGCAAAATCATCTGCCTTGCAGTTTGGCTTATAAATTACTTCCATTTCTTCCAGACCACCTGTCAGGTTGAAATGTTTTTGTTTCATAATGGCTGCTACTTCTTCTACAAATTGTTCCCTGATTTGTATAATCCGGATCCCATTTTCTACCAGTTGTTTATCCCAGATTTCCAGCGTATCTTTTAATTCACTGTTTTTCTGAATCTGCTTAAGCAGCGCATTTCTCTGTTTTAATATTTTTTTATACTGTGTCAGATAATAAAGATATGCCTTATCTAACTGACACAATTCCATATCCATAAATCTTCGTCTCTGCTCCGGTCCATCCTTAATAATTCCTAAATCTTCCGGCGAAAAGAAGATAATGTGGGATAATCCCATCAACTCTTTACTGCTTCCAATCGGCAGCCCGTCAATCGCAATTCCCTTTGTCTTTCCCCGACGCATGTGAATTTCGATTTTATAAGTACACTGCTTCTTTTCTACATAATATCGAATATGAGCTTCGTCTTTTCCTTTCATAATCATGTCCGAATCTTTGCTTCCCTTGTGCGACTTTGTCGTGCCCCCAAGGTAAATGGCTTCCAGCACATTCGTTTTTCCCTGTGCATTATCACCGTATAACACATTCGTTCCCTCATGAAAATGAAATTCTTCTCTTTCATAATTACGAAAATTACTCATTTCAATGGACTTTAATATCATACAGATGTTACCTTTACTTCATTTCCTTCAAATTCAAAACAGTCACCGGGATGTAATTTTCTTCCCCTTCTTACATCCACCTCACCATTTACTTTTACTTCACCATCCTGAATCACTACTTTTGCCTCCACTCCGGAACCGACAAGTCCTGCCAGCTTTAAAGCCTGACCCAGTTTGATAAACTCATCCTTAATCGTTATTTCCTGCATAACATCCTCATTTCTAATTCATATTTACCGGCAAAATCAGGTAAATATAGGATTCTTCTTCATTCTTGATAAAACAAGGAGCATTTGCATTAAACAAATACAAAGTCACTTCCTCATCATCAATTACTTTTAATACATCGTTGATATATTTTGGATTGAAAGCAATAACTAAATCTTTTCCTTCTTTTTCAGCCGTCACCTCTTCATCCATCGAACCGATTTTGGTATTCATCTCCATCTGAATTTCATCTTCTTTGATGTGAAGAATTACCGGTTTTTTCTCTGCTTCACGAAGAAGGAGAGTAGCACGGTCGATACATCCGTATAATTCATTTTTATTGATTTTAACTTTTGTCTCATAATTTGTCTTTAACATCTGGTCGATGTTGTAGAAGTTTCCTTCAATCAGGCGGGATACAACAACCGTCTCATCAAACTCGAAAAGTACGTGGTTTTTGGAAAATGAAATTGAAACCTCATCATCCATTCCACCATTTAAAACTTTACTCACTTCACTCAATGTTTTACCCGGAATAACAACCTTAATCGGGTCATAACTTTCTTTCAGGTGAATCTTACGAATTGAAACTCTTACTAAATCAAGAGAAGCAATCTTAAATTCATCCCCATTAATCTCAAACAATTCACCGGTCAAAATCTTATTACTTTCATTATCGGAAATTGAGAAAATGGTCTGTCTTATCATTTCCTTTAAGGTAAACTGCGAAATGTGAATTGTCTTATCTGCTTCAATTTTTGGAAGCATCGGAAATTCATCATGAGGAATACCCGGAATATTAAACTTGGATTTTCCACAAAACAGGAGAATGTTATTATTCTCATCAACTTCAAAATTCACATCATCATCCGGAAGACGGCGAACAATTTCAGAAATCATTTTTGCATTAACAAGAATGATACCATCCTGTTCAATCTCTGCAGGTATTTTTGTCTCAATTCCAAGCTGCATATCATTCGTAGTCAGCTTTACCATATCTCCTTTTGCTTCAATTACAACACATTCCAAAATTGGCATCGTTGTTTTTCCCGGTACTGCTTTCAGGGCAATATTAATTCCATTGTTAAAATTCGTTTTGGTACAGGTAAACTTCATATTGTGAATAACTCCTTTCCTTCCGTAAACATAATAAATTAAAGTATTAGCTAGTAGTATATAGTATTAGGGGCTGTTTATTTGTGGACAAGTCTTACAAGCCCTTAATTTAAGTGGTTTAACCTTTATGTGTAAGTTTTTATAACTTGTTTGTTACTGTGAATGAACGTCTATGAAAAAAATGACAATTTTCACAATCAACAGGTTATTAAATAGTTATTGACATAAAAAATACAGTTATCAACAAGTTATTAAGAATTGAGCTTTTTCTTTAACACATTAATGGTTTCTTCTAATTCTTTATCAACGAGAATATCCTGTTCAATTTTGTGAACACCGTGGATAACTGTTGAATGGTTCGATCTTTTGAGCTTTACAGCAATTTCCGTAAGTGTAAGATTTGTTAATTCATTGCACAAATACATACATATCTGTCTCGGAATCGAAACAGTCTTGGTTCGCTTCTCAGAAAGAATCGCTTCCTTATCTAAGTTAAAGTGGTCGGCTACAATATCAATAATGTAATCTGCCGTAATTACCATATTTTCATTTGGCGAGATAAAATCCTTTAATGCTTCTTTTGCCATATTTAAGTCAATCTTGTTATCTTTTGGCTTTGTAAATCTTGCAAAAAGAAGAATTTTATTATAAGCACCCTCTAAGATACGAATATTGGATTTTATGTTTGTAGCGATATAATCAAGAATTTCCTCATTCAATTGAATATCAGAATTTTCTTGTTTGTTTCTTAAAATCGCCATACTCATCTCATAATCAGGTGGCTGAATATCAATTGTCATACCGGAAGTAAATCGGGAGCGGTAACGCATGTCCAAGTGCTCCATCTGACTTGGCGGCTTATCACTGGAAATGACTAGCTGCTTTCCGGACTGGTACAAAGCTTCAAAGGTATTAAAGAACTCAATCTGTGTACTGTCTTTACCAATGATGAACTGAATATCATCGATGAGAAGTACATCAACGTTTCGGTAATTCTTTCGCAGGTTTGAAGTAGCAGCAGTATCCTGTGTCTTTCGATTCGTACGAATGGCATCGACAACATTATTCATAAAATTCTCACTGGTTGTATACATAACGCTGTATTCCGGATGGTTCTCCAAAATGTATCTAGCAATCGAATGCATCAGGTGAGTTTTTCCAAGTCCCGGACCACTATATAAGAATAATGGATTATATAACTGGCCGTTTGGATTCTCGGCAACTGCTACAGCAGCATTATAAGCAATGTTGTTACTGTTACTTACGACAAATGTATCAAAGGAATGACCTTGTTTTAAGAATGGATATTTTTCTTCCAGCATTTCCTCTTTATTATAGGAAGAAACTCCTTTCGCATCCATGTCATTTTGATAAATAAAACGGACATCCAGTTGATGATTTGTAATAACTTCGATGGATACTTGAAAAGCAACTTTGTATTTTTTTTCGATTAAGCCAAGGATATCGCCCTGTTCTTTTTCATCAATTGCAAGGATAATTGTGTCATTATCACAAGAAACAATTGTAAGTGGATTAATCCATGTACGAAAAAGAACGCCGTTGATATTATAAGTATCCCTCATATATGTAATTATTTCGTTCCATTTGTCTTTAATTTCATTTTCCATTAAATTTCCTGCCTATCCTAATAAAAATTGAATTTGGGTAAAATCATACGTTTTTATTGTACTACAAATAAGAGGCAAAAGCAAATTTTATTGACATGATTTTAGAAAAAATTGTTGATAAACGCAAAGAACTGCTTGACTATTGGAATATATGATAATATAATTAGGCTTGATACGGATTTCGTTATTATTTTATAAAGGAGGTGTATGCAAAATGAAGATGACATATCAGCCAAAAAAGAGACAGCGTTCGAAAGTTCACGGTTTTCGTAAAAGAATGAGCACTTCAAATGGTAGAAAAGTGCTTGCCAGAAGAAGAGCTAAGGGAAGAAAGAAATTGTCTGCATAAGGTCAGATTTTTACTGACCTTTTCTTCTCCCTGATGAGGAAAAGAAAATGTTTGAAAAATTAGGAAAGAATCCTGAATTTCAAAAGGTCTACAAACAAGGTAGATCAAAAGCAAATAAGTATCTGGTTATGTATGTTAAAACAGGGGAGAGTGGTCCCAGTCGTTACGGCTTTTCTGTAAGTAAGAAAGTTGGTAACAGTGTTGTGCGTCATCACATCACCAGATTGTTAAGAGAATCCGTTCGTAAGAATGACGCATTGGTGAAAGAGGGTAACCGAATTATTATCGTTGCCCGAAAAGATGTAAAAAATAAGAATTTTAAAGAAGTAGACGGCGCAGTTTTTCATTTATTGAAAATACATGGAATATTGAAATGAAGTGATTGTGTGAAGAAAATTTTATTAGCTGTGATACACATCTATCAAAAATATATATCACCATTGAAAAGAACACCTTCCTGTATCTATACACCGTGTTGTTCCGAGTATGCTGCTCAGGCAATCAAAAAGTATGGTGCAGGAAAAGGTGGTTTTTTGGCTATAAAAAGAATTTTAAGATGCCACCCTTTTCACAAAGGTGGTTATGATCCTGTGCCGTAAACAGTATTAGGAGGAAAATATGTTCCCATTAGGTTGGTTGAATCAGTTATTGGGGTTGGCTATGAATGGCATCGACTGGTGTATGTACCATTTATTAGGAGTGCATAATGTTGGTTGGTGTATTGTAATATTTACATTATTTGTATATATTCTTATGTATCCTCTCAACGCAAAACAGCAGAAATCATCTCGGTTGATGAATAAGATTAACCCGGAGATTAAAGCAATTCAGAAGAAATACAAGAATAAAAAAGATCAGGCATCCCAGATGAAGATGAATCAGGAGACGCAGGATATTTATGCAAAATATGGAATTAGTCCGTTTGGTGGATGTCTTCCTCTTTTGATAACAATGCCGATTCTTTTTGCTTTGTATAATGTCATTCGTAACATTCCATATTATGTAAATGGAATTGGTTCGATGAAAGAAAATCCGGAAGCTTATAAATTTTTGGGACTTTTGGTTAATGAATCTCCGATGTCTCTATTTAAAGATAGAGCAAATTATCCATATGCCGGAATTTTGGTTTTTTTGATTCCGATTTTGGCTATGGTTCTTCAGTTTATTAATACGAAACTTCTTCAGGTAAAAACAGATGCCGGTGAACAGGATCAGATGCAGAGTTCTATGAAGATGATGAACTACATGATGCCTGTTATGTCAGGATTTTTCTGTCTTTCCTTTGACGTAAGTATTGGTATTTACTGGATTATCGGTAGTTTGTTTAGAATTGTACAAGCTATTTTGATTAACCGCAAAGTTGACAGCATTTCTTTGGATGAATTGATTGAAAAGAATAAGGGTAAAGCAACGAAGAAAAGTGCAAAACGTGAAGCTATGAATCGTCAGATGGAAGAGTATGCGAAAAAGAAAACAGCAGGAATTAAATCTGCATCCGCTTATCAGAATACCGCTGCTTCATCTTCCAAAGAGGAAGAGGTTCAGACTCATGTAAATAAAGATTTTGAATCCGGCAGTATTGCGGGATATGCACACATGCTTTCTGGAAAGAAAGATAAAAAATAGGAGGAATTTAAGATGGAAGAGTGGAAAGAGTTTTCTGCAAAAACAGCAGATGAAGCTTTGACAAATGCTTTAATCCAGATGGAAACAACAAGTGACCAGATTGAATATGAAGTAGTTGAAGAAGAAAAAAGTGGAATTTTAGGTTTGTTTAGTAAACCGGCAGTTATCCGCGTTCGCAAAAAAGAAAATGTAGTTGATACGGTTAAGAACTTTTTAGCAAAAACATTCCAGGCTATGAAATTAGATGTAGAGATTGAAACAGAGTTTGATGAAGTGGAAAATGAAATCCGTATCGAGTTGAAGGGTACCGAGATGGGTATGTTAATCGGAAAACGTGGACAGACTTTGGATTCCCTTCAGTATTTGACTTCTCTTGTTGCAAATAAAAACAAAGATACTTATACGAAGATTAAGATTGATACGGAAAATTATCGTCAGAGAAGAAAAGAAACAATTGAAAATCTGGCGAGAAATGTGGCAAGCAAAGTTAAGAAGACAGGACGTCCTGCTTTCTTAGAGCCGATGAATCCATATGAGAGAAGAATTATTCATGCGGAATTACAGGCTGATAAATATGTGGATACACATAGCGAAGGTGAAGAGCCACATCGTAAAGTGGTTATTACTTTGAATCGGGAATTTGCTTCGGAACTTCCAAGAAGAAATAATTATCGGAGAAGAAACAGTAATTATTCCCGTGACCGCAAGAGACCATATCAGGAAAAGAAAGATTGAGAGAAAAGTGTGAAAGGCTGATTCTTAGGATTCAGCCTTTTTTGACAAAGAAAAGGAGTTTTTATGTTTGAGCAGGAGACAATTGCCGCAATTGCTACATCATCGAAAAATGGAAGTATTAGTGTAATTCGAGTGAGCGGAGAAAATTCTTTTTCCATTGTAAGCCGTATTTTTTGTAATGAAAAAGGAACTTTGATTGATTTAAATGAAAAGAAAAGCCACACGATTCAGTATGGTTTTATTTTTGATGGTTCAAAAAAAATAGATGAAGTTCTTGTACTTCTTATGAAAGCTCCAAAAAGTTATACGGCGGAAGATGTAGTAGAAATCCAGTGTCATGGCGGTCACTATATTTGTCAGGTGATTTTGGATTTGTTAGTTCGTCATGGTGTAAGAGTTGCAGAGCCGGGTGAGTTTACAAAACGTGCCTTTTTAAATGGACGGCTTGATTTGTCACAGGCAGAAGCTGTAATGGATGTAATTCAGTCGAAAAGTGAGTTGGCACTTTCTAATTCGATGAGTCAGTTGAGAGGAAGTATTAAGAATCGAATCCAGAAACTTCGTGAAGTAATATTAGAAGATGTTGCTTATTTAGAAGCTGCACTTGATGATCCGGAACATATTTCTTTGGATTCTTTCGATGAAACAATTGAAGGCCATGTGCGGACTTTGTTAAAGGATACTAATCATTTGCTTGAAAATTGTAACAATGGAAGAATTATGAAAGAAGGAATCCAGACGGTAATTGTAGGAAAACCAAATGTAGGAAAATCCTCTTTATTAAATTGTCTGCTTCGGGAAAACCGTGCAATTGTAACAAATATTCCAGGCACAACAAGAGATACCTTAGAAGAAGATATTGTGATAGGAAATATATTATTACATTTAATTGATACAGCCGGAATCCGAGAGACAGAAAATGAAATTGAGAGTATTGGTATCAAAAAGACAAAAGAGTCTCTTGAGAAAGCGGATTTTGTAATAATAGTCCTGGATAGCAGCAAAGAATTATCCAAGGAGGATTATGAAATTCTTGATTTATGCAAAAACAGTACAGGCGTTGTTTTAGTAAATAAATCGGATTTGCAACAGACATTGAGTATGCAAGAAATCTGTAATTTGTCAGGAAAAGACGTCATTTCGTTTTCCGCTGCAAAGGGAGATGGATTGGATGAACTGGAATCCTATATTAAGAGACAATTTATTGAATCGAAAATAGAAGAAAAAGATGATTTATATATTACCAATGCCAGACAAAAAGAAGCTTTGGTTCAGACAAAAGACAGCCTGGAAAAAGTGTTAGAAAGTATTGAATTTGGTATGCCGGAGGATTTGTATGCGATTGATTTAACAAATGCGTATGAGTCACTTGGTAAAATTATAGGAGAGACACTCGAAGAAGATATCATTAATAAAATCTTTAAAGATTTTTGTATGGGAAAATAAAGGAGAGAAAATTATGACAGAACAATTTGATGCCATCGTAATTGGAGCAGGTCATGCCGGATGCGAGGCTGCCCTTGCATTAGCTCGTCTTTCCTGCAAGACAGCGTTGTTTACTGTCAGTGTTGACAGCATTGCAATGATGCCCTGCAATCCAAATGTTGGAGGAACGTCGAAGGGACATTTAGTCAGAGAAATTGATGCATTGGGTGGTGAGATGGGAAAAAATATTGACCGCACATTTATCCAGTCAAAAATGCTTAATCAATCGAAAGGACCTGCCGTACATTCTTTGCGCGCACAGGCAGATAAAAAAGAGTATAGTTATGCAATGCGAAAAGTGATTGAGGAGACAGATGGTGTATCCATCAAGCAGGGTGAAATCACAGATATTATAGTAGAAGATGGAAAAGTATATGGCGTCAAATCTTATACTGGAGCGATTTATCCATGCAAAGTTGTTGTATTATGTACCGGTACTTATTTGAATGCGAGATGTATTACAGGAGAAACTTCTGTTTACACCGGACCAAATGGACTTCAGTCAGCAACGCATCTTACCGATTCATTAAAAAAACTTGGTATTTCTATGCGTCGGTTTAAGACAGGAACACCTGCCCGTATGGATGGAAGAACGATTGATTACAGTAAAATGGAACCTCAATACGGTGATGAAAAAATAGTTCCTTTTTCCTTTGAAAATAAACCGGAAGATTTGGAAAGAGAACAGGTGAAGTGCTGGCTCACTTATACAAATGAAGAAACACATAAAGTAATAAGAGAAAATCTTGACCGCTCACCTTTGTATTCCGGTTATATCAAAGGAACCGGTCCAAGATATTGTCCGTCAATTGAGGATAAGGTTGTTCGGTTTGCAGATAAGAACAGACACCAAGTATTTATCGAGCCGGAAGGAAATTATACAAATGAAATGTATGTTGGCGGTATGTCAAGTTCTCTGCCGGAAGATGTTCAGGAGAAAATGTACCGCTCGGTACCGGGGCTTGAACATGCAAAGATTGTAAGAAATGCGTATGCAATTGAATATGATTGTTTAGATTCTTTGGAACTTTTACCAACTTTAGAGTTAAAAAAAGTAAAAGGTCTTTTTAGTGCCGGACAGGCAAATGGAAGTTCCGGTTATGAAGAAGCTGCTGCACAGGGACTTGTTGCCGGTATTAATGCTGCAAGAAAATGTTTTGACAAAGAACCAATTATCATTGATCGTTCGCAGGGATATGTTGGTGTTTTGATTGATGACTTAGTTACCAAAGGAACAAATGAGCCATATCGTATGATGACTTCCCGTGCAGAGTACCGCCTTTTGCTTCGTCAAGATAATGCAGATGAACGTCTTACAAAACTCGGTTATGAGATTGGTTTGATTTCAGAGGAGAGATATCAGCATTTTGTAGAAAAAGAAGAACAAATTAAAAAGGAAATTAACCGTGTTCTTCATACGCATGTCGGAAATACCGAGGAAGTGCAGAAATTATTAGATGAGTATGAGAGTACCCGTTTGGTTAGTGGAATCAGTCTTGCAGAATTAATTCGAAGACCGGAATTATCTTATGATAAGTTAGCCCCGATTGATAAGGATCGTCCGGAACTTTCGGAAGAAGTGAGAGAAGAAGTAAATATTAATTTGAAATATGAAGGATATATCAAGCGCCAGCAAAAACAAGTTGAGCAATTCCATAAGCTGGAGAGTAAGAAGATTCCTTCGGATATTGATTATGAAGATATTAAAAGTCTTCGATTGGAAGCAATTCAAAAGTTATCCGATATTCGCCCGAAATCAGTTGGACAGGCAGCGAGAATCAGTGGTGTTTCTCCATCCGATATTTCCGTGCTTACGGTATACTTAGAACAGTATCATCGAAAGAGGGTGGATTAAATGAGAGATATTTTTAAGCAATTTGATATTGAATTGAGTGATCAGCAGGAAAATAAATTAAAAGAATATTACAAAATATTAGTGGAAGAAAATAAAAAAATGAATTTGACATCAATTACAGAATATGAAGATGTCGTTTGGAAACACTTTTTAGATTCCGCTTTAATTATGAAAGATTCTTTATGGAATGGAAAAAATAAAGTATTTGATGTTGGAACCGGTGCTGGTTTTCCGGGAATAGTGTTAGCTATTCTTAATCCGGAAAGCGAATTTGTTTTGCTTGATTCTTTAAATAAAAGAGTAGATTTTTTAAAACAGGTTTGTGATAAACTGAAAATCAACAATGTAAAGGCAATTCACGGAAGAGCGGAAACTTACGGACAAAATGAAATGTATCGTAATCAATTTGATTTTGTTGTTTCACGCGCAGTAGCAGAACTTCCAATCCTTATGGAATACTGTGTTCCATTTGCTAAGGTTAATGGATATTTTGTTTCTTACAAAGGAAAGAAACAGGAAGAAGAAGTGAAACTTGCAGAAAATGCTTTTCATGAATTATCGGCTAAGTTTGATCATTTGGACAAGTTTTCTTTAAGAGAAAAAGAGAAAAGATACTTATTATTTATCAGAAAAGTAGAGGAGACGAATAGTAAGTATCCTAGAAAAGAAGGTAAACCAAAGAAAAAACCTCTATAAAAATGTTTCACGTGAAACATTTCACGGATAGGATTTACAGATGTTTCACGTGAAACATGAAAAAATATATAGCCAAACATTATACGAAATGATATAATGTTCTGTAGGATTGCGTGAGCGATAATAAAGATATAAGTTTTATGATTGGAGAAAGATAAGTATGAGCGAAATTATGGCAATTGCAAATCAGAAGGGTGGCGTGGGAAAGACCACGACAGCAATCAATTTATCAGCATGTCTGGCTGAAGCAGGACAGAAGGTTCTGGCAGTCGATTTTGATCCACAGGGAAATGCAACCAGTGGATTGGGCTTTGAAAAAGGTTATATGGATAAAACTGTATATGAGCTGCTGATTGGAGAGTGTACGCTGGAAGAGTGCATTATCAGGGAAGTGCAGGAAAATCTGGATGTGCTTCCATCAGATGTAAATCTTGCCGGTGCGGAAATTGAACTGCTTGATGTTCCGAATAAAGAATCTTTGCTGAAAACAGAGCTGGAAAAGATAGAAGGAGATTATGATTACATTATCATTGACTGCCCACCATCCCTGAGCTTGCTTACAATCAATGCGCTGACGGCGGCGGATACGGTTCTGGTACCGATCCAGTGTGAGTATTATGCTCTGGAGGGATTGAGTCAGATTCTTCAGACGGTGGAACTGGTAAAGAAAAAACTG
>OGQG01001503.1_pt1 | contig 17360 bp, 18 predicted proteins | sample 1553201 | NCBI WGS metagenome assembly OGQG01 (sample SAMEA2579925, study PRJEB22360) | human gut metagenome | biome: human gut; feature: human-associated habitat; material: faeces | place: Denmark | collected 2008/2010
CCTTGAGCGTGTTGTACTGTGCCAAGCCCGTTTCGTCCACTACGGACATCGCTTTCTCCATCGTGTAGCGGATGTACTTGTCGTCGGGAGCAAGGGTAAAGAAGTAGTGGTGGAACATCTCGACATGGCTCTTGGCTTCCACGTCAAGCGTTTCCTCCATCGTCGTGCGGCGTACCAGTATAGGCACGTTGCTGTCCAGCACATACACCTTCTTTTGAGCGTCCGTAACCATCATGCGGGCCGTCCAGATACTCGACACGCTGATGATGACGCACCCCACGAGAAAGGCGGTGCAGATAATTCCGACCAGTTTGATTTTGTTCTCTAAATTCTTGATGACCATTTTGTTTGAATATTTATAGCTCCAACATTACGTACAGAATTCTGTAGTCTTATATCATCACATACTTTTATTACTGCTTTTTTACGTGAATTTTTATCCATTGTTGACGTCTTATAATAATAATTACAAATAGCCATTAACGCTCCACTAATAAATTGCTGTAAATAAGCAGTTTTATATTTTTCTTCCGCATTCCAGGCAATATTAATTGCCTTCTCTATCTCTTCTGCCGCTTTTTTATATGCTTCAAAATAATCCTCGTGAAATCTATGAACTGCACTCTTCTCATTCATATAACGGTTATAATAAGATTCTTTAATATAGCAAATCGTATTTGCGTATCCAAATGCATAAATATTAAATATTCTATCTTCTGAAAATTTAACGCCAAGCGGAAAATGCAGAATTTCAGACTGCATTAGCTTGTCGTTGTATCTATTATTTTTATAGATACAACGACAAGCGGAACCCGCCATCTCTAATAATAGAGATGGCATAAAATCAGATTTTTTCAAAATCTGATTTGTCGATAACTGCGTTATCGTATCCGCTTGAGTTTTCCCACTAAAAAAAATAGTTGTCGCATCGCACATGACTACTTCAGCATTTGTTTTTCTTGCTTCTTCTAAAAGGCGTTCATACATATTAGCATCAATCCAATCATCAGAATCAACAAAACCTATGTATTCTCCTTCTGCAATATCAATCCCTTGATTTCTTGCTGCACTTACACCTGCATTATCCTGATGTATCACCCTCACGCGTGCATCTCTCTTTTCATATTCTTTGCATATTTTTAAACTATTGTCATCCGATCCATCATCCACCAAAATAAGTTCTAAATTCTTTTCTGTCTGCATTAATATAGATTTCACACACTTATCTAAATGTTCTTCCGCATTATAAATCGGAACTATAATACTTATCTTTTTCATACTCTCCCTCTACATTTTCTATTTCTTTTTCATCCAACTGTTTTACACGACCAAGCATAATCCCCAATACTATGTATGGTAAAATATTAGGATTCTCATTTACCAGCCCTAATTCAACAGACTGTTGAATATACATAATAACAAACGTAATAATGCATCCAGATACAATTATATCATTAATCCAATATCTCCCCTTAGATAATATCTTCTGTAATGATAAAATCCAAAAAATCCCTCCCACACATCCATATGCTGTAAGAATGGTAATAGCACAATTATGCCAATTTCCTTCTACCGTTCCCCTTCCAAACAGAAAATGTTCTCTCAGTAATGACAAACCATTTTCCCATAATTCATCCCTGCCATTAAATATCGGTTTTTGGAACTTTTCCATGCTCCATAAATCTAATTCATTCATATACGAACCATGAGAAACATTTACTACGATAATCGCAATGAACAACGGAATCAAAAGCCACAAATAATATCTTTTATCCGTAACTGTTATAATTTTTCTTGGCAAAATGGATAATGCAAACAAAACTGCAACAATCGCAAACCAAATACTTGATCGTGAATCTGTAGGTTCTATCAGATGAATGTATATACCTGTAATAATTACTATAATAATTTTACTTTTAATATTTTTTGTATCATAAAAGGATATTAAAAATATTAAAAAGCTGTATAACCCTATCATTCCAATAGTATTTCCATTCCATCCCGAAAGAAGTGTTGCATAATCATATATATACAAAATTGACATTCCTAAAATCACATATACAAGTCCTGTTAATCTGATTGCTAAAAGATGGATCTTAACCTGTCCCAATATATACACAAGCATAAATGCAGAAATATAGTGAAATCCCATATTACCATAACCTTTTAGCTTAGAAATCGCAATTATAATTAAAGACAAACCTCCAAATATTGTAAAATCTCGCTTTTCTACCCAAAATTGTTTTTCTTTACATTGAAACATAATTACAATAATAAAAAGTAGTACTATTATTGTTCTGGCCCTCTCTGTTGTTTGATATATATGCCCCAATCCAGAATCGTTAAATAAATTTAAAACCCATAATGCAACCATAATTATTGTATACACAATCGAATTCATAAGTTGCTTATCCTTTCATTTATGTTCACAAATTATATCTTTTAAAAATTCCGTATAGCTTTGTAATATAGCCACATAACAACACCTATAGGATATGAAATTTTTGAAAGCATTTTATATTTTCCACTATACTTGGATCTTTTTCTTCCTGCGAAAAAGCAAAAACATCTATATTTCCCCATTACAATAATTCTATCCTTAAAATTTTTTTGCATATCAATTCGTTGCATAAAATACAAACAATATCCTGCTGGATTACTTTTCATAATCCCATTTAAATTATTTGATAATCCATCTGTTTGATATTCGCATATTTCAATCACTTCCGGTAACAAATGCATGTTACAATTCATCTTATCATATAAAACACTTTCCGTCAGAAAACGTTCCCCTTCAAATACAGGGAACTTATTTTTTTGAACTAACTCTGTAGGAAATACAAATACAAATTCTCCTTTACACTTATACTCCTGATTCAAGGAATAAATGCTAGGAACATATTCTGTTTCAGGAAATTTATCACTCAAAAGCTTTTTATTTTGATCACATTTATATGCAATAATGCCATCTTCTGAATTGCACTGTTTTATAGCCTCTAACAATACATTAATACTATCTTGATTCATGTAATCATCAGAGTCTAAACACAAAAAATATTTTCCTGATGCCATATCTGCAGCCATATTATGTGCTGTATGTTTTCCACCATTTTCTTTTTTATAATAACGAATATTCATTGGGGATTCTTTTATCAATCGTGATACAACCTTTTCCGTATCATCTTTTGAGCCATCATCTATAATCAGCCACTCAAATTCGTTATTCATTTGTTTTTCTAAACTTAAATATACCTGTTCCAATTTATTCGCTCTATTATAAGTAGGTGTAAAAATCGTTAAAAGCATTTTTTCTCCATATATCATTTAAATATTCGTTCGGCAAAATCAACACCAAGTATTCGATGTAAAGGTTTGCTAATAGTTGATCTAATTTTTTGCTTTATTGTAAGGCAGCTTCCCATATACCAATGAATAGAAACTGTATTTTTAGTTTTATTCAAACGACCTGTCGTGCTTTCATAAGGATTAAAATATTCTTTTGGATATACAGTTCCCCATGAAAATTCCTGATAAGAACCATCTCTTTTTAATCCAATTTTCTCCAATGCCTGTGTGTTTAATTTAGGACACATTACTACTCCATGCTTTCCATCCAATAACGACTCATATTCGTCAAGCATGGCCCGTAAGGCCAGACCGCTTGCGACCGAACCGAAGGCCAGACCGCTATTTGTATCGGCATTTTTTGGATTTGAAACATCTGCTTCGCCTGTTTCAAATCCAAAAAATGCCTGATCATCCAATAAAAAATCAATATTGCGAATTACCTCAACATCTGTATCAAAATAAACTCCGCCATTCTGATTAACAACCCAAAGTCGTACATAATCACTTAAAAATGCATATTTTCGATTCTCATAGCACCATTTTGTATATGAATTAAGATTTATATCAAAATTGTCTTCATTCCATTCAATCAATTCATAATCAGGGCAATATTTCTTCCAACTAGCTATGCATTTTTTCGCTAATTTAGGCTTTTCACCTCTTCCAAACCAGCAATAATGAATCTTTTTTGGTATCATTTTTTCCTCCCTATGTTTATCTATTCATTTTTCGTTTGTGTAAATAATTATATAATGCTGTTGGCAACATTCCAACCACTATCGGTCTCAATGAATACAAATACATTACTTTAGGGAGATTAAATGTGCTCACTGCTAATCTTGACATATATGCTTCATTCAATCTATATCGAAATTTTCTTCGTTTCGTCGCTTTTTGATCATCCCTCATTTTATAAAGTGGTTCTTCCAGATTCTTTCCATATCTTCCTGATGCATATATCTTAATCCAAAGATGCCAATCCTCGACCCTTAATAATCTTTTTCCAACACTATACCCTTTTACGGCTTTTATAGCTTCTCTTTTTATCAAACATGGAGCATGTGCATGAACTGTACCGAAAACTAAATCTCCTTTTTTCGGATAATTATTATCACATTTTCCAACACCCCATTCTCCATTCTCGTCAAAATAAATCATAGGACAACTTACTACGGAAAGATTTGGATCCTTTTTAAACTCTGCTATTTCTTTTTCAAACCGAGTTGGTAAAGAAATATCATCCGCATCCATACGACCAATATATTCTCCCGATGCAACTTTTAAACAATCATTCAAAGTTTGATTCAATCCCTTATTCTTTTTATGTCCAAGTAATTTAATCTTATATTCAGGATGTTCTTGAATATATTTTTCAGCCGCCTCATACGTTTTGTCACTTGACCCATCATCACACATGATTAGTTCCCAATCCGTATAAGTTTGATTAGCAATAGAGTCTAGTGCTTCCGTTAATGTATCAGCACAATTATAAATCCCCATAATAATCGAAATCATCTTTTTCTAGTTCTCCTTCTTGCTTTTCTCAGCAACATCTCTCTGTCATGTAGAATGTATTTAAACAAATTCTTTTGTTCATAATTTTCTTTGACATTTTCATATCCCGCCTGTCCTATTTTTTTTGCAAGCTCAGGATCATCATACATTCTTAAAATTGCATCTCGTAATTCTTTTACATTTTTCTTTTCAATAATAATGCCTGTCTCCTCATTATGAATAGCATCTGTCGGTCCTGGAATATTTGTACAAATTACAGGAATTCCCATAGCTCCGGCCTCTACAACAGTAAGTCCAAAGCCTTCTCTATAACTAGGCATTACATAGCAATCCATAGCTGACATATATTTCTGTACTTCTTTAGTAGAACCACAATAAATTACATGAGAATTTTCTTTTGACCATTCATACAGTTTTGTATTAACAGATGTTTCCTTTTCTACACCGCCTACCATTAATACATAAATATCTTTATGTGATTTTAATATATTTTTTGTAGAAGCAAGTAATTCATTAATACCTTTATCTCCCGTGATACGTCCGACAAATCCATATACAAAAGCTTTCTCCGGAATTTTATATTGTTCTCTTATTTCACTTCTGTATAACTTCTTTTTAGATATATCAAATTTTTCTAATGAAACTCCACTTGCGCTTCCTCTGTGTACAACAGATCCCTTCTTTTCTGGATATAATTTTTCCTCATGACAAAAACGTAAATTTCCTCTACTGTCAGGTTCTATCCAGGTCGAAAGTTTGCATACAAGTTTTTCTTCACATTTAAATATTTTTCTTTTAACACTGCTAAATCCAACATAAGCCAATCCCCATTGACAATATAAACGTACTGGTATTCTAGCAAGCCACCCAGCAATAGATGCATACAGTGATGCATTTGGAGTCGAATATTGAATTAAATCAAATTTATTTTCATTAAAAATTTTCCACATTTGAGCACAAGCATGTATACCACCAATGCTAATACCTCTTTCCATTTTAACTGGAATATAATGTATATAATCCGGTAACTCCTTTGCAAAGTTTTCATCTTTATTACAGATAAAAGTGATGTCATAATCACCATTCTCATGCATATATTTCGCAAACTCAAGTATAAAACTTGATATTGTCACAGATACAGTTGTAATAAAACACACTTTTTTCATAGCAATTACACACCCCTTCAGCTATCATTTGTCGATTATATTGTTGTTTTGCTTTTGCTTGATTATTAAGTATAAATTTCTCATACAATAATTTTCCATGTCTGTTTATTTTCTACGTTTTGCTTCGTTTTCTATACATATAATAAACTATCACGTAAATCTTCTAATACCAAATGGGCAACTAATATATCACAAATTAATTATAATCATCAATATATTTACCTAACGTAATATAATCCATTTGCATTTTTAAAATAAATCACATTCATTCCTAATTCTTTAGGTGCACTAAAATCTTTGGAAATATTATCTCCAATATAAACCATTTTGTTAAATGCTATCTTCCATCTATTCTGCATTAATTCAAAAGCCTTTTTATTTGGTTTTCTATATTGAATACCGCCAAGTTCATCAGTAATTATAACTTGATCCACATCAAGCTTAAGTGCCTTAATTTTATTTTTCTGGCCATCAGGTCGTCCGTCAGTAATTATACCTATCTTTTTCCCCTTATTTTTTATACGAATTAGCATTTCAGAAACTCCCGCATATAATTCAATCATAGGCATATGCTCACGATATATATTCAGAGCATTCTTTTTTTCTTTTTCATCTAGCCTAGTTTCATCAAAAACCTTGTCTATAGCTTTTTCTCCCTTTAAAAAAGAATTCCATAATTTTTCTTCTGCATTTTCTATATCCGGATAATTTTGAGCAATTTTTCTATATCCGCTTCTTACATAATTCTTTTCAGAATACAATGTGTCATCTAAGTCGAAGACCACACCATCTACTTGGTTTAAATATGACTCTACTTCTAAAATATTATTTATTGTTATCATTTTACTCTCACACTTTGATCATATCTACTATAAATAGCTCTATCAACTGCCGCCCCAGCAACATACTCTAATTTTTCACCAGCAAGTAATTTTAACAATGCTTCTGCACTATCCGCTCCTGCTTTTATTGTTAATGGTGCTCCACCACCAAATCTTGGATTAATCTCTATATAATAATCTTTTCCTGTCTTTTTCTCTCTTATAAGTTGTACTGTAATCTGACCGCAAGGCTTATAATCTATAAGTAATTGCTTTATTTCATCAATAATTTTCAGATCTTGAACTATTTCTGTTTTTAACACTTCTCCAGAACGCACTGCTAAACGAATTCTTGGTGTTATATAAATTGGTTTTCCTTCAAAATCACAAAATATGTCAACCGTATATTCTGTTCCATCAATGAATGGCTGTATTATATAATCTGGTACTTGTTCTGCAAAAGATTGTGATTCCATTTCATTTTCCACTTTATATGCCAAAATACTAGAACTACCATCCTTCGGTTTAATAAATGCTGGATATCCTTCATTATATTTCTTCCAATCATCAACTGGATTCGGACTTATTAATCCCACACTTTCAAAATACCTAGCAGTCAATCTCTTATCTCTACACAATGCAATTTTATCCGGAGTGCTAATGATAACTTTTGTATCACCAAATTGCTCCCTATTTTGAGCTAACAATAGCAAATCCGTATCTATTGTAGGAATTAAAGCATCTATTTTTCTTTCTTCACATATTTTTTGTAATTCTGGAATATAATTTGAATCATTTATTTTAGGGACAATTACTGTCTGGTCACAAAAGCATAATGCTGGTGCATCTTCTGTTATATCAGCACCATATATTTCTAAATGAATCTTCATTTTTTTGCTGCATTTTTAAATGCTTGAAGTAATTCAACTCTTCGTCCAACACTTGTAAACAATATTCTCATGCTGCACACCTCCAATCAAAGACTGTAACATTTTCTTCAACAATCGAAAATATTATTTTACATTTTGTTGCCCCCCAATAACCTTGCAGGCACACCTACATATACGCCTTTTTCGTTCAAATTATTAATAACCACTGCTCCTACTCCTATCGTACAATCTTCACATATTTTAATATTATTCCTTACTCCTGCATTCAAGCCTATATGCGTACCATTTCCTATTTGTACAGTTCCTCCCAGTGTTGCATTAGGCGAAATATGTACATAATCACCTATCATATTATCGTGTTCAATAATTGAACCTGAATTAATGATACAATGTTTTCCAATAACTGCACTAGAATTAATTATTGCACCAGCCATTATCACAGTTCCGTCATCTATCTTAACATCTGACGCAATTACTGCAGAAGGATGACTCAATCTTACCCATGGTAATTCATACCTTTCAGCAATTAATTTCCGCACCTTGTTGTCTCCAACAGCAATCACAAAATCAGTTTCTCCATCATTCAATTTATGTATTTCATCTAACGTGCCAACAATAGGAAAGTCAAGGCATTTTCCACTTGCTCGATCATCAACAAAATAAATTTGAGTATATTGATTTTTCAATGCTATATCAGCAACAACTTTTCCATGACCGCCAGCTCCAATAATAACAATTTTATTCATCATTGAATTCTCCCTATATGCTAGACTTTTCTATAGAAGTCCCTCTAAATTCTTCCATTGTGGCAGAATTTTCAGAACTTATTCCTTCTCTTTTCAAAACCGTCTTTACAGTTTGAAAAATAATTTTCCAGTCTCCTAAAAACGAAATATGATCCACATAATATACGTCTTTATCAAACTTCTCTTCCCAACTTATTGCATTTCTTCCATGCACTTGAGCATATCCAGTAAAACCAGGTCGCACCTCGTGACGTCTAGCTTGGTGTTCATTGTACAGTGGCAAATATCTCACCAATAATGGTCTTGGTCCTACAACAGCCATATCACCCTTTAACATATTTATTAGTTCTGGCAATTCATCCAAACTTGTTGTACGTAACATACGTCCAAACTTCGTTAACCGAACATCGTCAGATAACAAATTTCCATTTTCGTCTTTCTCATCAGTCATCGTTCTAAATTTGTAAAGAGTGAATATCTTTCCATTAAGTCCTGGTCTTTCTTGCTTGAAAATCACCGGACTTCCCAATTTAACTCTGACCAGCAATGCTGTAATTCCCATTATCGGTGACAATACAATGGTCGCTGCTAAAGCACAACAAAAATCCTGTGGTCTTTTTATATATTTTTCATAGAAGCCTTGTTTATGTGATACACGCAAATTCTCTAACCTACTTTTAGATTCACTATATACATTTCTTACAATATAGCCACCAGCCATTACTAGACTTATTATTCCGGTTACTATCGTTACTTTTTTGATTTTTTTCATACACTACTCTCACTTTTATTGAATTGTTACTCAAAACAAGCTCTAATAACTTCAATAATCTGCTTCTGTTGTTCATATGTCATCTTATTATCACTTGGCAGACATAATCCCCTTTCAAATATATCCATTCCCACATCCTTTGCAGCACCTTCTATATATGCGTTTGATCTTGCTCGACCATTCCCATCTTTTACAATAAATGGATTCATTCTGTAGATTGGCTGCATATGCATCGGTTTCCAGATTGGTCGCCCTTCTGCATTAATAGATGCAATAGCATCCAAAATTTCTGTCGGACAAGTTTTTCCCGTTTCTTTTACATAACAAACATCTTGTTCCCCTCTCACCTGTTTACACATAGCATCTTCATCAATAATTAAGCAAGAAAGCCAATAGTTTGGTTCTGAATTCTCAAAATCCACAGGATTCATGGATACTGGCAAATCTTTCAGCCCCTCCTTATATCTTTCGTAAATTGCCTTTTTCTGTGCTATATGCTCGTTCAGATATGGAAATTGTCCTCGGATAACTCCAGCAATCACATTACTCATGCGGTAGTTGTAGCCAACTTCTTCATGCTGATACCATGTAGCATTTTCTCTTGCCTGAGTTGACCATTTTCTTACTTTATTAGCAGCCTTTTCATCATCTGTCAAAAAACATCCTCCAGAACTTCCAGTAATAATTTTATTTCCGTTAAATGAAATTGTATTATATTTACCAAATGTCCCCGTCTGTACCCCTTTATATGTAGCTCCTAGCGATTCTGCTGCATCTTCTACCAAAATTGCCCCATGCTTTTTTATGATTGCATTTAATTCATCTACTTTTCCTGGTGTTCCATATAAATGAGCTATCACAACAATTTTGGTGTCTGGATATATTTCAAATGCCTTCTCTAATGCAATTGGATCCATATTCCATGTATCATATTCCGTATCTATAAATACTGGTTCACCACCTTCATAGACAACAGGATTTACTGTTGCGTCAAAGGTCATATCTGAACAAAATACTTTTTTGCCTTCCAATGCACCATGTCCTACTTTTGGCATACCATATGCTTCAATTCCAGCCAACTTCATAGCAAGATGAAGAGAGGCTGTTCCTGCCGATAATGCAACTGCATATTTACATCCTATATATTTACAGGCAAGCCGCTCTACCTCATTTATGTTTTTTCCAACGGTAGACATCCAGTTTGTTTCATAGGCTTCTTTCATGTATTCTATTTCTAATCCATGCATAGTCGGACTGCTTAACCATACCTTGGATTCAAATTTTTTAAATTTATTATTTTCTCTAAACATGACTTTTACCCCTTTTCTTGTTAGGCAATCTCTTCATTTACTTCTTCCGGTCTTTTAAAGGTCGGAACAACACTCCGCAATGCTTCTTTGGCAATCAGGTCATCTCCTGTCTCACACGCATCTCTGAGCACCTGGATTTTTTTATAAATCTCTTCTCTGCTCAATGCACTATCTCTTTCAATGAAAATCATGCTGTTATCCGTTTTATCCAGTTCTTCTGTCTTCACCAGTAATTCTTCATATAATTTTTCTCCTGGTCTTAACCCTGTTTCAATAATTTTAATACCTGAAACACCAGCCAATCGAATCATACTTTCTGCCAGATCCATGATCTTTACCGGCTGTCCCATATCTAAAACAAAAAGCTCCCCATTATTGGCAATCGCCCCACTTTGAAGTACTAGCTGCGAAGCTTCTGGAATTGTCATAAAATACCGAATAATTCGTTTATCTGTTACTGTTACTGGTCCTCCACTGGCAATCTGTCTTTTAAATAATGGAATAACGGATCCCGCACTTCCTAATACATTTCCAAATCGTGTGGCACTGTACTTTACATTTCCATGTGTGCTTGCACTCTGCACGATCATTTCACACATTCTTTTCGTTGCACCCATGACATTTGTCGGATTTACTGCTTTATCCGTTGATACCATCATAAAGCGTTCGGCACCATATTTTTCACAAAGTTCTACCAGATTCTGTGTACCAAATACATTATTATAAATTGCTTCCACACAGTTATGCTCCATCAGTGGAACATGTTTGTGTGCTGCTGCATTAATAATAATTTGCGGATGATATTTTTCAAATACTTTTTCAAGTGCTTTTCTATGCGTAATCGAGCAAATTTCAATTTGAAGATTCAGGCGGTTTTCATATGTAATCTTTAACTCCTGTTGTACATCATATGCACCATTTTCATAAATATCTAAAATAATAATCTGTCTTGGCTGCATTTTGGCAAGTTGTCTGCATAATTCTGATCCAATAGATCCTCCACCGCCGGTAATCAATACAACCTTGTCCCTGTAATATTCATTTGTACGCTTATCTGAAACAATCAATGGTTGTCTGAACAAAAGCTCTTCGATGTCAAACTCTCTAAGATGGCGTTTTCCTCCAGCTGTATACATAACCGGATAATCATAGACTTTTAATTTATATCCTGCTTTCCTATAGTACTCATAAAGTTTTTTCTTTTTATCAATATCCATAGAAGGAATTGCAAAAATAATTTCCCGAACTCCATACATTTCCAGTTTTTGAAAAGTTGCTTCATTCTCTGACCAAACTGGTATACCATGAATTTCTCGTCCGATCTTTTCCTGATTTGCATCAATAAATACTCTCGGTATATATGCCGTTTCCGGATTGTTCAAAAAATCTTCTGCCAGACCAACACCAACTCTGCCAGCCCCTATGATCGCAGTGTTTATTTTCTGAAGTTCTTTTTCTTCCTGAGCTTCCATTCCTGAAAACAAATGGAGTAACTTCGTTAAAATTTTTCCTTCTAATGTTTTCTTATTTGCACATTTATAGGCATAGCGATATATCATGCGGATTGCTAATGCTCCTAAAAGATTCAAACTCACCAGTGAAATCATTCTTGCAAATGTTATTTTCTGAACAGGAAGTAACAGCTCCAGACATAAATATACCATAAAAGCGATAGTATCTGTAATCAACAGGCGAATATAACACTGAATTCCTCCATATCGCCATACCTGTTCATAAATTTTTCCAAAAAATCGTGCTATAAAAATACAAACTACAGAAAGGCATACCTGTTGAAGTATTCCAGTAGTATCCAGTTTGTCTACTCCATTATATAAAATCAATAATCCAGCAGTAACAACTGCATATATCATTAAATCATATAGTACGAGCATCCATCGTATGTTTATTTTTTCGCCTTTATTTCTATTTTTTTTATTAGCACTCATTGTTTACCCCCCCCTGAAATTTGAGAAGGTTTCATCCTTTCCTGTATTTTTATATATTTTCCGGATGATACGTCGGCACAACTTCTGCCACAAGTTTTCTCATCCGGTCTGTTTCCTGGTAGGCTGCTTCATCGAGCTGCCGGAGTTTCTTTTTAAATGCTGCATCATCCATCTCGATCGGTTTGCCGATATGGATCAGTTTGTTCGGTGTATCCTGCATACCTTCTTCTGCCATCAGAAGCTCTTCGAAGAGTTTCTCGCCCGGACGCAGGCCGGTGTACTCGACTTTGATGTCTACATCCGGTGTGAATCCGGACAGGCGGATCAGGTTTCGTGCCATCTCATCGATCCGGACTGGTTCACCCATGTCCAGGATGAAGATTTCGCCGCCTTTTGCGTAGTGTGCTGCCTGAAGGACCAGTGATACGGCTTCCGGGATGGTCATGAAGTAGCGAATGATATTTTTATCGGTGACGGTCACCGGGCCGCCTTCTGCGATCTGTTTCTTAAAGAGCGGGATCACGCTGCCGTTGCTGCCAAGCACGTTTCCGAAGCGGACTGCCACGAAGTCGGTGTCTTTGCACTGGCGGTTCATCATCTGCACGACCATCTCACAGAGGCGTTTGGAAGCTCCCATGATGTTGGTCGGATTGACGGCTTTGTCTGTGGAAATCAGAACAAATTTTTTAACTCCTGCCCTGGATGCTGCAACTGCTGTCTTGTATGTACCCATAACATTATTTTTGATTGCTTCGTTCGGACTGTCTTCCATCAGCGGCACATGTTTGTGTGCTGCCGCATGAAATACGATATCCGGTTTGTATTTCTGCATGATGGAACGAACGCGGTTCGTATTGCGGACCGATCCGATCAGAACTTCCAGATCCAGGCTGTCGCCGTATTTTCTGCGAAGCTCCTGCTGGATTTCGTAGGCATTGTTCTCATACATGTCAAAGATGATCAGTTTCTTTGGATGAGATGCTGCGATCTGTCTGCAGAGCTCGCTTCCGATGGAGCCTCCGCCTCCTGTCACCAGCAAGGTTTTTCCCTGAATAGAGGAATAGATTTCATCCATGTTTACCTGCACCTGAGCACGTCCAAGCAGGTCTGTGATCTCGACATTGCGAAGTCTGCTGACGCTGACTTCGCCGTTTACAGCTGGTAAACGCCCGGTACAGTCTGTAGACGGCATCCGGTATCCTTGCAGATATTTAAGATGGCTTTGCGGTCATCTGCCGCTGCTTCCGGGATTGCATAAATAATGCGGTCAACTTTATATTTCTTTGCCATTTCTGGAATGGAATAGCGGTCACCGACAATGGTGATCCCCTCCAGAACACGTCCATGCTTGGTTGGGTTGTCATCGATAATGCAGACTACCTGTGTATTCAGTTTTTTTGAATTGATGATTTCTTTGATCAGTGCCTGACCTGCTGCTCCGGCACCGATGACCATCACATGGTCTTTTGCATGCATTTCACCGCCTGCATCTACATTGGTATTTCTGCTGTTCACCCAGAACCGCATCAGACGATAGGAAAAACGCAGCCCGGTTGTCATCAGAAAGTTTAACAGAAATCCGATAAAATAGTAGGATCTTGGCATATGCATCTGCATGAACAGCATGCCCAGTGAATAAACCACTGCCAGTATGCTGTATGCAATCAGGATCATCTGAAGCTCTGCTACGCTTGCCAGTCTCCATATACTATGATATAGCCTGCAGATATAAAATATGACGATCGTGCTGATGATCCAAAATGGCATGGACCACAGATATCCCATCAGATATTCTTCCGGGATACTTGAAAACACAAAGTCAAATCTCAAAAGCAGAGCCATAAAATAGGAAATCAATACAATCAATATGTCTGCCAGTACCAGCATCAATACTTTTTTGATCCACATTTGATTTGGTTCTTGTTGACTGATGTAATTCATATTTTAAATATCTCCTGTTCTGTTTCATTTCTGCTCTGTTCGTCAAAAAACTGACTATTTTTCAACAGTCAGTTTCCATCATCTTGCCGTATGATGTCGGATCACAAATCCTGCTATACCACAGAACACTGCCGCCATCGCCGCAATTACTGCATTCTTCTTATCAATCACCATGCAGCCTACAGTTTTATACTGTGCATCAACCGCAGGGCTGCTCACCAAAATCACAGCCACTACCATTGCTAAAACACACATAAATAAAACCAGAAGAAGAAGTGTACTCCCCCTTTTTTTGAGTTTCTGTATTTTGCTGTTTTTCATACTCGCACGCTCCCTTGATCTTCTTTTTCTGTCGGCTCGTGTTAGAATGAGCGATAAGTGATCGTTTATTGATGTATATTAAATTTCAAATGGAGGCGTGATAAATGAAAAAAACTTTCTTAAAGGCATTCACAGCTGTTATCGCAGTTCTTGCTTTATCTTTGAATGTCTTCGCTGCTGGAAGCATTGTCGGCTCGATTGATATGCCGAATGCATCTTCTGACCGCGGCAAAGTAACTTTAAGTGCTGTAGATTTAAGCAAATACAGTGAAGAATTACAACGAATCATCGATCGTCTGAACAATGCCAGACGAGGTACTACTGTAAAAGATGCTTTTGGCGATGCTCTTCCAAGTCCGATCAATCTTTATGGACAGAACAGCATTATCAAAAGGGGCCTCGACCTTGGGCTGTACAAATTCCTTTCTCCGGTCATGGATGTTACTTTTGACAGTGTGACACCAACAGCTGATGATCCGGTCAGAGTTACTTTTGTAGCAAATAATATGACGGACAACATCCAGGTGGATATCCTCTACTATTGTCCGGAGCATGGCTGGGAAGTTCTTCAGGGAGAAAAGATCAGTGATAACCAGGTAGCCGCTTATTTCCATGCTGGTTCATCTGTTATGGCTCTGATCTACCGTGAAAAGGGTGCGACCGTTGGAACAAGCCAGGTTTCACCGCAGACCGGTGCCCGTTCCACATGGCCAATTGCAGTTTCCGCAATATTTTTTGTAAGTTTTGGTATATTTGCTCTTTACAAATCGAAAAAAGCGTAATATAATAATGTCATCCATATTTTTATATTTCTCAAATTTTGTTGTAGGTCGGGAGGTTTGAATATTTCAACCTCCCGATTTGCTCATCTGTACATCTTTATGTAAAGAAAAAGGATCCGAAGCTCTGTCCGGATTCCATTTGATCTGTTATTCTGATTTTTCTTATTTTCCTGTCTTTTGTTTTTTCCCCCGGATTTTCCAGCAGATCCAGTAAATCATTCCACCTAATGCACCACCCAGAGTATTGTAAAACAGATCTGACAGCTGAAATGTTCCAAGTCTTAGAAACAGCTGCAAAAACTCAATCGCCAGCGAAAACAGAAAGGCTGTTTTCGTTGATATCCATACACATCTCCCAAACGTTATCTTTCTGCCGTAAAATATTTTTTCTGCCACTGTCCACAAAAGCAGTGCCGTAAACGGAAGCATCAGTGCGATATTCTCAAAGCATTCCGTCGTCAGTGTGACCGTGCCGTCTGCCGCCGTGTGCCAGATCCACCAGCCTCCCATAATATCCGACAGCGGATTGATCCACATATTTCGGTTGATCAGTGTCTGAAACAGGATCATCACTGTAAAAAACGTCAGCAAAAAGAGTTTTCGAAAGAACAGCGAAGTTCGAAATTCCTGCCACCATGCCCGAAATGCTGCCCGGATGCCCTTTCCTGTGTCAATCGGCTTATAGGCATAAAGATAAAAAAACAACAGAAATACAGTCAGAATAACTGCAAACCAGAACGGCTGATAAAGTGCCGTCAGGATGTTTGTTATGATTTTCTTTAATAATTCAATCAAATTTTCCATTTCCCCCTCTCCATTTCTCCTTTTATATCTGTCAAGCGGATATTCGCAATCCGCTTTGTTACTTGCTCATAACCAGATACATATTTTCCCTGGCATCTCCATATACTTATACTAACATGGTTCGAGAGAAAAAGCTCTCTTCAGACACGATATATATGCTCTTTGCGTTCAGGTCGAACGCAGCTTACCATACTTTCAGAAAGGACAATGATACCATGAAACTGACTCTTATCACTATCGGCATTTTGATTCTTTTCCTGTATATTCTGATTCTCTACTGCTGTATCCTGGTCGGTGCCAGATCAGAGCGGCACCTCCGGCAGTTTTTAGAAAACAGGAATCCTTCTCAGGACGATCACAGCATTTCCGGCTGACCGCCCGAAACCTCATCTACCCTTTTGCATTCTTTTAATCATCGCATGCCATCTTTTTTTCAAATTTCTCCGGTACCCTGATCAGCTCCAATCTCCACAGGATCGGATAAATATAGGAAATCCCCCGGATATCTCCAAGTGCTTTCGGCCGTTCCACGACTTCTGTTGTTTTCCGGCTGTTTTTAAATGCCAGTATCACGCTGCTCCACGACAGACTTTTGCTCTTTTCTCTGCGGTCGATCCATAACTCTTTTGTCCATTCTCCGTTTTTGCCTGTTTTCAGTGTATATTGAAACGGCAGCCCCGTTACTGTTTTGAATGGATAATCCTGAAATGCCATGACTGCCTGCCACAGATTCTCCTCTGATGGAGCCTCTTTCAAAATGTTTATTCGCTCCCGGCGGATTTTATTCCATTGCTGCTCTGCCTGCTTTTGTTCTTCCATCTCCTTTGGCTCCCTTTCTCAGTCTATCTTCTCCACTGAACCACATCTTCCAGCTTTCTCCTTAGTCTGGAAACTGGCTTTTCATTCGCTTAGTTCCTTCTGTGCAAAAAACGTGTCACAAATCTAATCGAGTAGGAGGCGGTGACTAACCGCCGTCCTCTCACACCACCGTGCGTACC
>OGQG01001515.1_pt1 | contig 17216 bp, 12 predicted proteins | sample 1553201 | NCBI WGS metagenome assembly OGQG01 (sample SAMEA2579925, study PRJEB22360) | human gut metagenome | biome: human gut; feature: human-associated habitat; material: faeces | place: Denmark | collected 2008/2010
CACTCGCCGCCGCTGCTGCGCAGGCCGAATTGCACGGTGGTGCCGGGCGTGAAAGAAACCACGCGCAGCGTGACCGTATTGGCCCACAGGTCGTAGTCGTCCGCCGTTACGGGAACCAGCCCCTCCAGGCGGTAGGTCGTAGCGACCTCCGAGGAACCGCCGTTGGCGTCCTCGATGCGGAGCGTCACTTTCTGGTCGCCGGCCTGGCACGAAGCGAAGAACGCATCGGAGAGCGTCAGCCGGACGTTGTATTTGTCGACCGGTTCGAGGGAGATGCCCTCGGTCGTGCCGTTGAGCGCGTCGTAGCTCTTGTCGCCTACCGAAACCGTGAACCGGGTCAGTTCCGAGAAGGCCAGGATCCGGTATTTCTTCTCCCCGGAAACGTATTTCTGGATTTCGGCGATGTCGAACCCTTCGCTGATGACGGCCGGATCGGGGCTGAAGATGATTTCGTCGTCCTTGTCGTCGGTACCGGGGTCGACGCTGATCAGCACACAGTCGATATAACCGGGCAGATCGGGCGAATATTTGAACGTGAGGGTATACTTGCCGCCGGCTTTGACATTGGGGATGTAATCTTCCATTTCCACGTTCTTACCCTCGACATGCGTTCCGCGGAAGAGCCAGGCCAACGACGTCATGCCTGCGGGCAGGGTGTAATAACCCGTCCCTTCGGCCGTGAACCTGAGCGCCGGGACGCTGCCCGCTTCGGCGGCTTGCTCGTCGACCTTTTCCCCGCCGGCGATCCATACGGAATAGCCGGGGGCGAGGTTCTGGAGGATCGAATCGTCGAATTTCACCTCTACGACGGTGTTCACGATTTGGCAGACGACCGCAACGTTTGTGGTTTCGCCGGGTTTGACGGTGAACGTCTCCTCGCCCTTGTATAACCGTTTCGTGAAATCGGCGGGGGCTTCCTCTCCGGCTTCGACCGCTACGCGGTAGGTGCCGGCCAACAGTTCCAACCGTTCAGGGAGCGCTTCTTTCGAGGTGTATTTGCGCAGCAGGCCGCCCTCGTCGTTGTAGATGTAGACGGTCTGGTGCTGCAACGGGTCGTATTCGCCGGTGTCGGCTGTCTGCCGGGTCGAGACCGTCATCGCCATGACGCCCGTGCGATTGTCGCTGCCCGCGGCGGAGTCGTCTTTCGAGCAGGCCGCGCCGAGGAGCACCGCGAGCAGTACGGCAAAATATGAGATATATCGTTTCATTATCGGTCGGCTTTAGTGGACGATGAGTTTGACAGTCTTGTGTGTCAGTACATTATCGTTGTCCGTCACGTCGAGGACGAAATTATGCTCGCCCGGGATTTCCAGCAGTATCTCGACGAATTTGGTGATCGAGAAGGTCACCGACGTTCGGTTCTTTACCTGCTCGTTGATCGGGAACCCGAATTCGCCGTGCAGGACTTCGACCAGTTCGTCGGGGATGTCGCAGATGTCGAATTTCTCCGGCAGGTTGATCACCGGCAGCAGCGGCCTCAGCGTTTCGGAGTCGATCGTCACGAAGAACGACTTGATGCCTTTGTCGGCCTCGATGTCGATGTCGATCACCATGTCCTTCTGCACTTCGTATTGCTGGTCGATGTCGTAGCCGCGCCACGTGATCCGGGGGCCCGTCTGCCCCGAGCTTTTATCGACTGCGAGCGTCAGTACGGCTTCGGACGAGACGCCTTTTGCATCGGTCATCGTGAAGGCGAAGGTGTGCGTACCGTCGAATTCATAGAGCGCCCTGATCTGCCCTGCGATGTTGAAACTCTTGGCCGTCTGTCCTTTGAGCTCGCTACCTACGGGGTAGCCGAAGCCCTTGAGGATAATCCCTGCCGCCGAAGATGCGTCGAGGGCGCAGAGGTCGAATGTTTCGGGCAACTGGATGGCGGCCATCGACGCCAGGAACTGGCTGTTGGTGGAGCCGACGGTCACTTGCAGCGATTCGATGCCGTTGGGCGAGGAGAGGTCGAATGCGAACGGTTCGATGCAGTTCCCTTCCGCGTCGAACATGGCGTCGGTTAGCGTGAAGGGCTGCGTCATGTCGTGCCCGGGCCAGGTGAGTGCCGGGGCGTTGGGGTCTTCGAGGAGCTCTTCCCCGAGGTTTTCCGTACCGTCGACGACGAACTTGTTGTCCTGGAGGATGCTGTTGTCGACTTTGACCGAGAAGAGGATGTTGCCCTTGTCGGCGTAGCCGATTACGACCGAAACCTTGCGCCATTGCCCGGCCTTGACCCCGGTGATCTGCTTGCTGAATTTAGCGGGGACATCGGTGTCGGCGAAAGTGCCGTCGAATACGAAGTCCAGGGTGTTTTCCAGTGCCTGCGGTTTGAAATAGGCCGCCCGGGTTTCGGTTTTGGGGAAAGCCAGGCTGGTGTCGCCCAGCGATACGGTGGCCTTGCTGGTGTCGGCCAGCATATCGGCCAGCTCGGACGAATATTCCACCGAGACCTTGATGTTCTGCAGGGTGCAGACCACCTCTTCGGGCGAGGTCGTCTGTGCCTTGGTGATCGTAAAGTCGCTCGTCGCACCGTAGACGGGGTGTTCCCAGTCCACGCCGGGCATCGTGTCTTCCGAGCGGACTTCCATGCGGTAGGCGCCCACCTTCAGTTCCATCGGCGTCTTGAGCTGCTCCTTCAGCTGGGCATAGGTCATTTCGAGTACCTGCGCGTTGTCGGCGTCGAGGATCTCCACGATAAAGCTGTCCACGTCGGGAGCCGTAGCGCGCGTCCCGGATGCGGTGCGTGCGGCCTGCGTCTCGTCCGACGTGTCGTCGGGACGGATTTCGGTTTCGTCGTAGACGACTGTCATCGAGAGGTTGCCGATCGACAGATAGCCGGTCGTCCCGGCGGGCTCGGGGTTCGGATCCTCCTTGTACGGGGGCTCTTCGTTTACACAGCCGGTCGCGAAGAGTGCCGCAACCGCTAACATCGTAAGAAATTTGGTAAATGTTTTCATATCTTTCCCTGTTTTTTATTTCTTTTCGGTATCGTCGATGGCTCCCTCGTTGACCTCGCAGTCGAGCGTCCGGGTATCGGTGTAATCCTCGCCGAGTGTGATGGTCAGCGTGGCGCTGCCCGCGTTTTTGGCATCGTAGGTGATGATGTGGCAGGTGCGCGGCGTCGTGGCGTCGAGCGTCTGGGCGGAGAAAGTCACCTCGGGGCCTTCCCCCGTGCCCGTCGGGCTCTGGCGGCGTGCCGTGCCGGTCACCGTGAGCCGCGTGCCGCCCTTGACGAACACCGGTTCGTCGGCAGGGTCGCTGCCGGGCGTGAAGGCGAATTCATTGCCCGAGGCCGTCGTCACGGTGAACCTGGCGTCGTGGAAATAGGCGAGGAACTGCTCCGTGGCGCGGATTACCACCTGCGAATTGGCCACCGTGGCGGTCAGGTCTGCATTTACCGTGCGCCGGGGCAGCACTTCGATCTTTTGTTCGGCATAATAGTAAGGTTTGCCGGCTCCTTCCGCATCGGGGTCGCCGTGGGCGATCGCGACGGTGTAGGCGCCCATCCGGAAGACGGTTTGGCTCTGCTCGAACTCGGTGAGCGTATCCCATTTCTGCGTGCCCGTTTCGCCCGTTACCGTGAGCGAGAAAGCCCCGGCTGCGGGCGCTTCGGGCGTGCCTGAAGCCTCGGCCGAAGCCGTGTCGATCGACGTGTCGGCCGTGCAATTGATGGCCAGGGTGCCGTACCCCGTCTCGTCCGTCTTGTTTTCCGTGGAGCATCCGGCGGCCAGCAGGCACGCCGATGCCAATAGATAAGTTGTTTTTTTAGCAGTCCGGATCGTTCGGTAAAAGATGTTGTCGGGATTGTCGGTTGCTTCGTGCGCTGCCGGGAGGACGGCGGAATGTGCCCCAGCACCGCCGGTCGGATTACCGGTATGTGAAATCTCCCGAGGCGTTTGCATGAGGCCGGATGTCCGGGATTTTATGCGCATGGGTATGAGTTTTTTATTGGCAATGTGCAAAAATAGCCATGCGGCGCGTATCTTGGAAATAAATTCAACGAACGTGCGGTTTTTCATCACGAACACCCTGTCCGGCGAGCATGCCCGTATCTCGTTTTCGCCTTTCACAACACTCGATGCACCCGATGGCCGGCTGTGTCGCTTGTCCGTCGGTTGCGCGACGGCCTGCCGTGGCAGTCCCTCCCCGCAAGAAAAAACCTCCCTGCAATCGCAGGGAGGTCGGGGATAAAGGCCTCTGGCCTTCCGGATATTCCGGCGGGTTAGTATACCCACTGGAAATCTTTGACTGAAAGGGTATTTACGGTTCCATTCAGATAGTCGCCATAACGGCTTGTTGAACAGGATATGATAATCGTGTATTTCCCATTCGGTGCCGGGGCATTTTTGTCATAGTAAGTAAGAGGAATGCTCAATAATTGATCCGCACTCTTATCCTCTTCGAGATAGACAACGCCGTATGCAATTAACCCTGTTTTTTCGGTTTCACTCAATCCGTCCAGTGTTTCAGGGTTCCATACTCCGCTCGGTGATGCATTGTTTCCTGATGTTACATTGTGCCTTGCATCCCAATTGACAATGCATACCATAATGCTTGCCTGGTCATGTCCTGACGTAAGTTCATTGGCATGACTCCACTTTGTATAAAAGTCGGAACCGAAAGAGGTTTTGTATGTCAATTCGAGTGCGGTAGGTCGGGCTGTGTAGGTGTATGGCTGCCCGAACCCGACTGTCCCGTAAGAACTCGCGCCTAAAACTCCAGATTTGGTGAATGTAAATGTCCCTGTAAACAAGTTGCCAGGAGCCAGAACCTTTATGATATTCGCGATGTTCACTCCCGAGGCCGTCATTACCGTATAGGGAGTAGCGAAAGAGCAGAGAGTTTTAGTTCCATTGGTCATTATATTATTGCCGCTTCCCCAGAATGTTGCATTCGTATTATCTGTAGTGTAGCATGAGCTTCCCGCAAGGGTCGGTATTGTGTCTCCTGACTTTTTTGGGAATTCTCCCGATATTACCTGCTGGGTATTTTGGGCATCCGTGTATATAAGTTGGTATTCATAGTCGTTTCCGGCAAAAACACCTGTCGTATTGTCAACCGTATAGGTCATCTTGCCCGATGCATTGGCTGTTCCCTCAGACCATACAGGTTCAATCGTCCAAATGCCATTTCCACTGTCCGAAGCATCTTTCCAATCCGTTGTGCCTTTTATGCGGTACTGCACTTTGACGTTGGTCGCATCCGACGGGACATCGGTCACAGTAAACGTCGCCGTATTAGTCCATAAGTCAGCGTCGTTATTGTATGTAATAGGTGTCGGAATTTGGAACGTCAGTTTTTGTACGGTTTTCTGCCCGGCCAAATCTGTAACTTGGACTTCAAAGATATGCGTACTGCCAGGTGCAGCGCCTAATTTTACCAGTGGGACAAGGTTGGTAATATTAAAAATTGTAGATTTTTTGTATTGAATCTCTGATGTGCAGGCCAGCCCAAGATCTTTGAATTCGATTGCTCCTAAAATAGACGTTTCGTTGAAAAGGTCAAGGGTCGTGATGCCCATATCATTGTTGAGATAATCGGACGTTATATTTACCGAAAGGCCGGCAATTCCTCCCGGGACATTGATTGTTACGGCCGCAGAATAATTGAGGCTCATTCCACTTTCATCGGTGGTAATGTAATGCACTTGGTCGATTGTTTTCCCGTCTTCCTCCGGCCATACGAGCGACGGGGCGTCGATGGGGGCGAACTGCAGGTCGGAGACCGCTTTCGTATAGAGCGTTCCGGCTTTGAAGGCTTCGGTGCGGTTGACCGTGACCGTAGCCATCTGGTTGTCGGAGCCGATTACGTCGAGCGTCAGCGTGGGGTAGAGGTCGGCCGGGACGTTGAAGAAGGCTTCGACCTTGTCGGCGCTCGCCCCATCGGGCGTGTATTGCAGTGCGATGACGTTCGACTGGTCGGTTGTGCTGAGGGTGACAGCCGTTTCGGCACCTCCGTTCTCGAGGGCGAAATCGAGGCTCGAGGCCGAAAGCTTTTGGGTTTCCCCGCCGGCGGTCAGCAGCAGGTATTTCACCTTGTCGGCCTGCGTGGCGATGGAGAAATCGAGGATCGACGTGAGGCGGTGCAGCGTGAAAGCGACGGGGTTGCCGTCCACTTTGCCCGCCTCGTCGGCTGCGCCGTATGCCTGGGGAGTAGCGACCAGCGCGTCGTAGGCGCTGTTGAAATCGTTGCCCGTCTGCGTACGCAGGTTCCCGAACGGGAGGTTGGCCGTGGTACCTGTGACCTGCGCGTGGGGGAAGAACGCATAGTAATTGCCGCCGCCCGCTACGAAATCGTTGAGCGAACCTTCGAATGCGGCCGAGGCGGTGTTGTAGTTGAACTTAGCGGCTGTGGCGGGTGCCGTGCCGCCGGTTTTGACCGGCAGGATGCCCAGGGCGTCGCCGGCTTCCCATTCGGCCGTGAAGACGCTTTCGCCGACATTGATGTTGGCGCGGGTGCCGTCGTTTTCGGCGACATTGGCATAGACTTTAATAAGCGAACCGTTGCTGGTTTCCGGAGTGGCATTCGCCTCGTCGAACTTGTTGCAGCCGGCCAGCAATACGAGGGCGGCTGCACAGAAGAGCGGTTTAAGAATTTTTTTCATGGCGCTGCGGTGTTAGGCTTCGTCGGATTCGCTCATGAAGCTGTCGTCATAGGACATCGGACTAACAGGCCCGCTTGGATTTGATGTGGCAAACCCCTTTTCAGTCGTAATCTCGATTACTTCGATGGTAGGGACAGAGTACTTCCCCCCCCCTTGTTTGGCTAATTCAATTCCCATGATATGCAATAGTTTAAAGTTACGTAACAAAAGTAGATTCGCGTAGCCGTAAATGAAAATAAATTCAATGAACCGGAGGATTTTTCCAATGAATCAGCCGATTTGAGGGATGGCGGCCGGACTGAAATGATAAGATGAAAAACGTAAAAGTATGTACGGTGGACAAAAAAGGCCATCCGGGAAATCCGGATGGCCTTGTGACGAGGGTGCCCCTGTCTGTTATTTCACGTATTTGTCGAGCCAGCCGAAGAATTCGCGGTTCCAGACGAGCGAGTTCTGGGGTCTGAAGACCTGGTGCGCCTCGTTTTCGAATTCCACCAGCCGCGCCGGGATGCCGCGCACGCGGGCTGCCGTGAAGGCTTCGAGCGACTGCGTGTAGGGGATGCGGAAATCGTACTCGCCCGTGAAGATCAGAATCGGCGTGTCCCATTTGCTGACGAATTTGTGCGGCGAATTGGCGTAGGAGCGCTGTGCGACCTGGTTCGACCGATCCCAGTAGGGGCCTCCGTAGTCGTTGTTGATGAAGAACAGTTCTTCGGTCTCGCCGTACATCGACTCGAAGTTGAAGATGCCGCAGTGGGCGATGAACGCCTTGAAACGCTTTTCGTGGCAGCCGGCCAGGAAGAATACCGAGTAACCGCCGTACGATGCCCCGACGCAGCCCATGCGGGTTTCGTCGGCCCACGGCTCCCCGGCCACGTCGTCGATGGCCGAGAGGTAGTCGCGGATGTTCTGCCCCGCGTAGTCGCCCGATATCTGGTCGAGCCACTCCTGCCCGAACGAGGGCAGGCCGCGGCGGTTGGGCGCCACGACGACGTAGCCCTGCGCGGCCATCAGCTGGAAATTCCAGCGGTAGCTCCAGAACTGCGACACGACGCTTTGCGGGCCGCCCTGGCAGTAAAGCAGGATGGGGTACTTCTTGTCCGGGTCGAAATCGGGCGGCAGGATCACCCACGTCAGCATCTGCTTGCCGTCGGTGGTCTTCACCCAGCGTTTCTGCACCTCGCCCATCCTGATGTTGTCGTAAACCGGTTTGTTGATGGCCGAAAGCTGCGTCAGCGTGCCGTCGGCGGGGTCGACGCCGAAGAACTCGGTGGCCATCGAGATCGTGCACATTTCGGCGACGATCCTATCGCCGGCCATCGAGAAGGCGTTGATGTCGTGGTCGCCGCGGGTTACCACCTCTACCTCGCCTACGGAGGGTGAGATGCGGCAGATCTGGTGTGTCGCCTCGATCGGTGCGATGAACCAGATGCGGTCGTTGCCCTCCCAGACGACGTTCATGGCGTTGTAGTCGAAATCCTCCGTCAGATCCTGCATCTCGCCCGTCCGGCAGTCGTAGAGGAACAGGCGTGCCTTGTCCGACTCGTTGCCTGCGCGGCGCTGTGAAAGGAAGGCGATTTTCGTGTCATCGGGCGACCATACGGGGTATTTGTCGTAACCGGCCATGACGGCCTTGTCGCTTGCGACGGGCTCCCCGGTATTGACATTGACCGGCTTGCAGATGTTCTGCGTCACGCCGCTTTCGAGCACATAGACGAAGATGTCCGAGTCGGTCGAAACGGCGTATTCTGTGCCGGTGAGCGGCTTGCAGGTATAGGCCAGCATCGTTCCGGCGTTGTTCCAGGCGATTTCGGCCATGTCGAAATAGGGCGCCAGCGGGGCGTCCCACTGTGCATCGGGCATGATGTCCGTGCCTCCCGTCACGAGGCCCTTGCCCAGTTCGCCGATGAAGATATGGCGGTAGGAGCCTTCGTCCCAGTAGTCCCAGTGGCGGGCCATCAGGTCGTCGTAGATGCGGGCCTTCGACTTGTCCATGTCCTTGTATACGTCCGACGATTTGCGCCGCGCCGTCTGCACGGCCTGTACCCACCAGATGTGCTTTTCATCGGGGCTGACACCGAATCCTTCGACGTCGGGGACACCCTCGCCCCCGCCGCTGCCCGTAACCTGGGTCGCGTCGCCGCCAGCGGCGTTCATCCGCCACACCTGCATCGAGCCGCTGCGATCCGACAGGAAATAGATTTTCCGCCCGTCGGCACTCCACTTGGGATCGGCGTTGTTCGACGCCGTGTCGGTAAGGCGCGTCACGGCGCCCGATGCCATATCCTGCACCCAGAGGGTCGTCACGCCGCGGTTTTGGGCCATGTTGTAGTCGGTTTGCGCATAGAGGAGCGTCTTGCCGTCGGGCGAGAGCGACGAGGAGCCTGCACGGCTCATTTTCCACATCACCTCGGGGGTGAGCCTGCCTGCGGCGATTTCGTCGGCCGTCAGGGCGTTGTCGATCGTAAGCGGTTGCGGGCGCCTGTCGTCGCATGCGCCCAGTCCCACAGCTGCAATAGCCATAAAAAGGAGTAATTTTTTCATTTTGGTCGGGGTTTCTTCTATATTATTCGTATTTTCGCGTTCAAATCGAGCCAGCATGGACTATACCGTATATTTTGCAGATAAAGCCGTGGTTTTCACTGCGAAGACCCCTGGCGAGGGATGGTATGCCGTGACGCCCGCACCGGACGGCGGCATATCACGAGCGAAGGTAACGAAAATTCTCGAATCGTACAACAAGGCGGCTGTCGTCACGCCCGATCCCGGGGCGGCGTTCGGGGCCTTTGCCGCGGAGTTCGCGCTTATAGAGGCGGCGGGCGGCGTGGTGGTCAACGATTGCGGCCAATGGCTGATGATCCGCCGCAACGGCCGCTGGGACTTGCCCAAGGGGCACCTCGAATGCGGCGAGCGGATCGAGGAGTGCGCGGCCCGCGAGATCGAGGAGGAGACGGGTGTCCGCGCCGGGGTGGTGCGACCCCTGTGCGATACGCTGCATGCCTATTATTTCCCCAAGACCGAACGCTGGGAGCTGAAACGCACCCACTGGTACGAGCTGCATACGGCATCCTGTGCCCGGCTTGTGCCTCAGGCCGAAGAGGGGATTGAGCAGGTGGTGTGGTGTACGCCCGCGGAGGTCACCCGCAACCTGCGGGATGCTTTCCCGACGATCCGCTGCGTGGTGGCGGCGATGGGAAAGTAGCGCGGCGGCGATCATAGGGGTTGGGGTGACGCCGGGTCGTTCCGGCCGTCTTTTCTGGCCGGCGTAACCGGTGTGTTTCCCCGCCCTCCCCCGTGGCTTTCTCTTCGGAGCCTTCCCCTGACCTTCCCCAGATCTTTTCCCTGATACTTATCCGGCGATGCCCGGCGGAGCCCGTACCGGTTCCCGTCAGGCGAACAGGTCGTTGAGCGATTCGCTCATGCTCGGATGGGTGTAGATCGAATTGCTCAGGTCGTGTGCCGTGACGCCGTGCTTCATGGCTGTGGCGACGGTGTTGATGACTTCGCCCGATTCGGCTCCGAAGAGCGTGCACCCCAGTATCTCGTCGGTCTTGGCGTCGATGACGGCTTTGAGCACACCCTCCGTCGAACCCAGTATCCGCGAACGCGGGAATGCCGCGACGGCGATCCTGTTGACGCGGATGTCGCGCCCGGCCTTGCGTGCCTCCTCTTCGTGCATGCCCACATGCGAGAGCGTCGGTTCGATGAAGACCGAATAGGGAACGGGGCCCCGGTTGGCCGTGGTGCGGGCTCCGTCGCCCAGCAGCACGTCGCGTATGATCCGGAAGTCGTCCAGCGAAACATAGGTGAATTGCAGCCCGCCCGTCACGTCGCCTGCGGCGAAGACACGGGGAGCCGTCGTGCGCAGGTGTGCGTCGACCCTGACGGCACCCCGGTCGTCGGTTTCGATCCCGGCGGCCTCGAGGTTCAGCCCTGCGGTGGCGGGGCGGCGTCCCGTGGCGAGCAGCACGGCGTCCCCGTCGATTTCGTATTTTCCGCCTGTCTGTGTGTCGGCCACGGCGACCCTGACGCCCCCGGCGGTGTCGCTCACCGATTCGACCCGCGCGCCTATGCGGAATTCGATGCCCTTTTTTTCCAGCGCCTCCCGTACGGCGGCCGCAATGTCGCGGTCTTCGCGCGGGATCAGCTCCGCAAACCCTTCGAGCACGGTGACTTTCGATCCGAATGAGGCGTACATCGAGGCGAATTCCAGCCCGATGTATCCGCCGCCCACGATTACCAGGTGCTGCGGCAGCTCTTCGAGCTCCATGATCGAGGTGCTGGTATAGACCCGCCTGCTCTGCGCGATGCCTTCGATGGGCGGGATTACCGTCTCGGCGCCGGTGTTGATGACGATGTATTTGCCGCCGATCTGCTGCGTCCCTTGGGTGGTTTTCACGGCGACGGTTTCCGGGGAGGCGAAACTGCCTTCGCCCGTGTAGACGTCGATACGGGCGTTGTCGGCCAGCTTGTGGTAATTCTTGTCCCGCAACAGGTCGACCAGCGCCGTTTTCGAGGCGACGGACTCCCTGTAATAGTCCCGCCGCTGCCCGAAGGTCAGCGGGTGCCCTGCGGCTGCGAGCCCGGCACTGTGGATCAGGGCTTTGGTCGGTATGCAGCCGATGTTGATACAGGTTCCCCCGTACATTTTGTCCGAGCGTTCGACCATCGCGACGCTCCAATCGTGTGCGGCCAGTTCGGCGGCGAGGGTCTTGCCCGCTTTGCCGAAGCCGATGATGACGGCATCATATTGTTTCATAACTTTCCCTGTTTTAAGTTTCCCGGTGGCATGTGGCCTTCTCCGGCTCATTGTTCCCGTAATGCAAATATCGGGGTTTTATGCCGTCGGGGAAATGGCCGCACTGCCGGATGTGTTGGCAATAATTCCCGTTCGCGGGTTGCGGGGCGTTATTCGCCCGCAGGGGACTCGAACCGCAGCCGTGCGGTGTCCTTGTATTTGCGGGAAATTTCGATTTCCTGTCCGCCGACGTTGACCCGGAGGGGTGGTATTCGCCGACGTTGCTGGCCGGCGGTTTCAAGGTGTTTTTTATCTCGGTCATGTACGGAATGCTGATTTACGGGGCGTCGCTGGTTATCCGGATGCTCCAGAAACCGAAAATCTGAAGCGGGAGCGCCGGCCCTTAGAGGCCGGCGCTCCCGCTTGTCGTTTGGCTGTCATTCCGGTTTTTTCAGCAGCCGTTCCTGCACCGCATAGGCTTCGGCGATCAGTTCGGGCGGATAGTCGTACAGTTCCAGGATGCGGATTGCGTTGCGGGTCGTCAGCGGCCCCGTGTGCAGCTGGTAGTCGAAGACCAGCCGCCCGTCGACCACCTCTTCGCGGAAGTGGTGCAGTTCGTAGCCGTCGCTGTCGAGCAACTCCGCCAGCTCGATGTCGTGCGTCGATACCAGCACGATGTGCGGGCCGCGGTTGAGGTGCGCGAGGACGGCTTTCCCGGCGGCGATACGTTCGGTGGTGTTCGTCCCTTTGAACAACTCGTCGAGGGCGAACAGGCAGGGGACGGAATCCTGTGAAGCTTCGAGGAAGCGTTTGACGGTCAGCACCTCCTGCAGGTAGTAGCTCGTGCCTTCGGCGATGTCGTCCGAAATGCGGATCGAGCTCAGCAGCCGCATGTACGGGGCCGTATAGGAGCCGGCGAAGCATATGTCGAGGGTCTCGGCCGTCAGGGCGTTGAGCACCAGCGTGCGGATGAAGGTCGTCTTGCCCGACATGTTGGAGCCGGTGAGCAGCAGCCCCGTGCCGTCGAGGACGAGCGTATTGGGCACGCAGCCGTCGATGAGCGGATGTACGACCTGCTCGGCCTTCAGGTATTTTCCGTCGACGAACTGCGGGCGGCAGGTCTGGGTTTCGCTGCGCAGGCGTGCGACGGAGATTGCGGCATCGGTCTCCCCGATGAAGCGGAACATGCCGTGGATCGCATCGCGCCGGGCCGTGATGCTGCCGATAAAGCGCTGGAAGAGGATCACCTCGATATTGAAGGCGACTTTGGCCAGCTCGATGAAAAGCCATGCGATGGCGGCCAGCTCGTTTGCGGAGTCGCCCTGCGTCCCGACCACGCGGCTGCGGCGTTCGACCTCGGCGACCTGCCGGATTTGTCCGGTGGCCTCCTCCGTGCCGGGCACCTCTTCGACAGCCAGTTCCCGGGCTGTGCGCAATGCCAGCGAAAGTTGTTTTACGGCCGAGCCGTAGAGCGAGACATTGAGCTTGTTGCTGTAATGGATATAGAGGTTCACGGCGAAGATAGCCATGAACAGCAGCAGCGACAGCGGGTAGAACGGGGCGGCGAGCAGCGTCGCCACGGCGAGCAGGGTGAGCGGGTATACCCAGGCGAAATAACGGACTTTGGCCGGTGTGTCGAAAATCAGGTTTTGCAGCCCGTAGGCATCCTCGTCGGTGAGCCGGGAGAGGGATTCGGTGCAGCTGGCCGCAAGTTCCCCGTTGCGGGAGAAACAGTCCGTGCTGCGGCCGAAAGCCTCGGCATCCTCCTGTCCCCGGAGCGTGCGTATGCGGGCATAAAGGCATTGCTGCCCGACTTTCGAGGTCGTGCGGTCGATGCGCTCGAATACGGCGTTGAGGTCGAGGTCGGCCGTGGTTTCGGCGTCGATCGTATGGCTGGCGTCCTCCGCCGGGCAGTTGTAGAAATAGCGGCTGATCAGGTTGAAGTCGCACGGCGGGCGCTCTCCGGCGGGAAGCGCCGAAGGCCGGAAAAGGGCTGATAGATAGCTTGTCGGTTTCATAATCGCGTGCGTTTATTAGGTTTTTCGTGTGCGCGTCGCGCCGACGAATGCTTGCGTGATCCTTGCCTGAGCCTGCGGTACGGCGTCATACCGCCTTTGGCTGCGTGTTCCCAGGCCTGTGCCGCAAACATCCCTCCTCCGCCCGGAATCATCGCCCCGGGGCATCGTGTCTGCGGAGCCGTGCCCGATTTGCAGGGGCTGTGCCGGACTTTGTTTGCCGTCCGTTCAGACCTGCGGGGCGGCGTTCATCGCCCGGGCGATCCCCTCGGCGATCTGATCCAGCGCCCCCTGCAGCTTGTTGCCGATCATCATCTTCATCATCATGTTCAGGTCGATGCGCAGCACCAGCCGCAGGCGGGTGTCCGCGGCGGAGACTTCCTGCAACTGGATCCAGAATGCGAAATCCATCGGTACGCCCCCGTCGTCGCCGACGACCTTGACGTATTTGCCCGGCTCGCGCTCCTCCATGCGGAGTTTCACGGTGAAGCCTTTGGCCTTGAACGAACAACTGTCCTCGGTAGCCTGCCACTCCTCGACCTTGTCGGCAAGGGCGGGCGTGAGGTTGTCGAAACGGCTGATGACCGCGTAAATCTGTTCCGCGGGACGCAAAACCTGTTGTTGCTTGGAGATATATTCTTGCATTGCGTGTGTAAAACTTGTATGAAATGTGTTTCAGAAATCGGATGCGGTTTCGGGCGCTGCAAAGATAGCGTTTTTTTGCATGACGCGCAAAACCGGCGCTATTCCGGCCGGGGAAAGAAGGCCGCCCGGTAGCGGGCGATGTCCAGGTCGTCGGCGATCTTGCGGGCGAAGAGGTACGGAACTTCCGCCGCCGTGTCCCGTGCCTGCAGCAGCCGGGGCAGGTCGTTGGTGCCGAATGTTTCCGGATGGGGCGCCCCTTCTCCGACCCATCGGGTGAAGACGAGGGGACGGCGCGTATTCGCACCGGCGAATTCGGAAATGCCCATCAGGGTCTGGAAAAAGATCTCGTCGCCGCAGTGCGAGTGTCTGAATGCGCGGATATAATCGGGGTGGGTGCGCAGATAATCGAACACAAAATCCCGGAAGCGGTCGGTGACGACGATCCAGTTGGAACCCTTTTCGAGCGGCGGCAATGTCCTGAAATAGGGGTTGTCCCCGGGGCGCAGCCGTTTGTAGAGCCTTTTGCGGAAATAGCCCGGCAGGTGCCCGATCCAATCGTTCCTGTCGGGGTAGTGGCACCACTGCATCTTCTGCGTCAGCTCGGTGATGTGCAGTTCGGGCTGCATGTCCGCGAACTGCCGCGGGTAGCACGCTTCGAGGAAATCGTGTATCTGCCCGCAGGGGCGTAGCGGCAGGGTGTCGCCCGAGAGAATGGCGATGTAGCGGTAGTCGCCGTTACAGGTGGCCCGGAGCAGTTTGAGCATGCAGTCGATCTGGCCGTACTCGCCCCAGTACACCTTGCTGCGCGGGTGGATGAAACGTGCCAGGGGACGCAGCGGCGCAAAATCCCCGATGTCGGATTTCGCATCGACATGGATGAAAATATCCGCTTCGGGGTGCTGCAACTGTCGGCACAACTCCTGCAGGACAGGGGTGTATTTATGGCATTCGATGCAGAATGCGATGCGGAAACCGTCTGCCATGGTCGTAGTGTCGCGGGGCGTTGGCCGGGCTTCAGTCGATTTCGAACGTGCGTGCCGTGTCGCTGTCGACGGTGATGCGCACCGTCATCACGTTCTCGGGCAGGAGCTGCTCGATCTTTTCGGGCCATTCGACCAGGCAGAGGTCGCCCGAGAAAAAATACTCTTCGTAACCGAAATCATAGGCTTCGCGGATGTCGTTGATCCGGTAGAAATCGAAATGATGGATACGGCGGTTGCCCTTGCCCTTGTACTGGTTCACGATGGCGAACGTAGGACTGGTTACGGTGTCCGTGGCGCCCAGTTGGGCTGCGATCTCGCGGATCAGCGTGGTTTTGCCCGCGCCCATTTCTCCGCGCAGTGCGACTACCGTGCGGCGGCCGAGCGCTTCGATGACCGCCTCGGCGACGTCCGGCAGTTCGTCCTGCGAGGTGATGTGGATCGTTTTCATATTACTGCTTGGGTTTTAAGACGATATAAGGTACGATCATTTCTTCCATCGAGATGCCGCCGTGCTGGAACGTGTTGCGGTAATAGCGGATGTGGCGGTTCGCATCGTTGTTGTAGACCAGGAAATCCGAATTGTAGGCGAAGATATAGCTCGACGTGAGGTTGCTCGACGGCAGCTGTACGTCCTCGGGTTTCAGGATCTCGTAGACGTCGCGCGAGTTGTAGGCCAGGTTGCGCCCCGTCTTGTAGCGCAGGTTGGCCGAGGTCTCGCGGTCGCCCGTCACCTTGACGGGGTTGTCCACGCGGATGGTGCCGTGGTCGGAGGTGATCACGACCGTGTGCCCCCGCTCCGAGAGGAGCTTGAGGATGGTGTAGAGGTCGGAGTGCTCGAACCACGAGCGCGTCAGCGACCGGAATGCCGCGTCGTCCTCGGTCAGCTCGCGGATGATGTCGGTCTCGGTACGGGCGTGCGAGAGGATGTCGAGGAAGTTGTAGATGATCACCGAGAAATCGGCGTCGTACACTTTTTGTATATTGTCGACCAGCCTGCGGCCCTGTTCGGGGCGCACGAGCTTGTCGAACGAGAATTTCCAGTTCTTCCCGTTCTGGGCCATCAGCCGTTTGAGGAACTCCTCCTCGTACTGGTTCTTGCCGCCTTCCTCGTTGTCGTTGAGCCATTTGTTGGGCATCAGCTTGTCGATGGCCAGCGGCATCAGGCCGGCGAAGATGGCATTGCGGGCGTATTGCGTTGCCGTGGGGAGGATGGCGCAGTAGAAATCGTCGAGCGCCACGTCGTAGTAGCCCCGCAGCAGCGAGGAGATCGACCGCCACTGGTCGTAGCGGAAGTTGTCGATCAGCAGCAGCGTGGTCTTCGGGTTCTCGTCCGCCACCGGGAAGATGTTGGTGCGCATGAGCGTGTGTGACATCACGGGGGTGTCGTCCGAGCGCTTGTTGATCCAGTTGTAGTAGTTGCGGCGTACGAACTTGCAGAATTCCTGGTTCGCCTCGGTCTTCTGGTAGGTGAGCACCTCCTTGATGCCCTGGTCGGTGGATTCCGAAAGCTCGACCTCCCAGTTGGTGAGCTTGCGGTAGAGCGAGCACCAGTCCGAAAAGGTCTCGGCCATCTGCAGCGACGAGGAGATACGCCCGAATTCCGACCGGTAGTCGGCCGTGGTCTGCTCGGTGACGAGCTGCTGCTGGTGCACGTTCTTCTTGATCGAGAGCAGCACCTGATTGGGGTTGACGGGTTTGATGAGGTAGTCGGCGATCTTCGAGCCGACGGCCTTGTCCATGATGTTCTCCTCCTCGCTCTTGGTCACCATGATGACGGGCGTCGTGGGGCGCACCTCCTTGATCTTGGGGAGGGTCTCGAGCCCCGTCATGCCGGGCATCATCTCGTCGAGGATTATCAGGTCGTAGGCGCCTTCGGCCGCCATGTCGATCGCGTCGTAGCCGTTGTTGCAGGTGTCGACTTCGTAGCCTTTCTGTTTGAGGAACAGGACGTGGGGCTTCAAGAGTTCGACCTCGTCGTCCACCCAGAGTATTTTGACCATACGGTTATCGGATTTTAGTTCGCAAAATTAGTTATTTTATTATCAAACGCAAAAACCGGGCGTTTATTGGGTCGGCGGGATATTATCCGCGGTTCCGGGGCGTAAATCGCCTCCGGGACGGCTTGCAGCGGCGTGCCGGAGAGCCCTTCCCCGGGAATCGGTGCTCGAACCCGGGCGGGGCGAGGATGCCGTCCCCTCCGCTGCTCGTGTGGAGGGCTGCATGCCGGATGCCGGCGGGCGCGGGCG
>OGQG01001533.1_pt1 | contig 17055 bp, 20 predicted proteins | sample 1553201 | NCBI WGS metagenome assembly OGQG01 (sample SAMEA2579925, study PRJEB22360) | human gut metagenome | biome: human gut; feature: human-associated habitat; material: faeces | place: Denmark | collected 2008/2010
ATGTTACAATTAATGACTTAAAAGAGAAAGGAGAATAATTATGCCAACAATACCAAGAGAAACTTATCCAACAGCAAGAAAAGAACATGTGTGTGAGTTTTGTGGTGAAAAGATAGCGATAGGACAAAAATATGTCCGTCAGACAAATATCTATGATGGAACTATCTATGACTTTGTCACACATCAAGAATGTGATGAGGTAGCTCGTGAATTGAATATGTACGATGATTGTGATGATAGCGGGCTAGATGGAAAATCTTTTCGCGAAGAATTGGATTCATACGTATATGCTAACCATTATGATGAACACACAGATGATGTTTATACTGGTTGGCGGGTTAATTACTATGAGAAGGCGAAGAAAATATTGAAAGAACTTAAAAAGGAGGAATAATTATGGACGAAAAATTTGTAACATTGGATACTCTTAAATTACTGACAGGGCAAGGATTTTGTTATTATCATTTTCCTACTCAGTCTTTTGCTCAAAAGTGGCTACGTGAAACCAAGAACCTACATATTTCCATCATTAGAAACGCTTGCGGATATGGCTATGATATATGCAAAGCTGACAATGGAACTCATATAACCGATGGAATATTTAAAGGTCCTAACGATGGTGGTCAGTGGGACACCTACGAAGAAGCATTGGAAGCTGGAATACAGAAAGCAATTGAACTAATATAAAATACAAAATTATGAAACCATTTGATTTAGAAAAAGCAAAAGCAGGTGCGCCTCTATGCACAAGAGAAGGATTTAGAGCTAGAATTATATGTTTTGATGCAGATAACGATAGATTCCCTATTGTTGCTCTACTTAAAAGCGATAATGGCAAAGAATATCCCGCTTCTTTTACTAAAGAAGGACGATTTTCTGATGGGGAAGTAGACTCCTCAAATGATTTATTAATGGAGGGAATAAAGAAAGAAGGATGGATAAATATATATGAAACATTCATGGAAAGATGTATTGGAGCGGTTCACAAATCAAAAGAAGAAGCCATGCGTGTGAAAGTCAATGAAAAAGGTGTTACATACAAAGCTACGGTTAGAGTAGAATGGGAGGAATAATCATGAAGAAAATAATGTTCAATGATAAACTTGGCTTAACCCAAGCCGTATTGGAAGGTCGGAAGACTATGACGAGAAGGATTTGTAAATACGATAGACCTGATGAAAGTTGGGATATTGTATTTCCCGTTTTTGGATCTAAAGATTATGATAACGAAGGGAACCTAGTATCTCCTTTATTTGGTGCATTTGGGTGGAAAAATAAAGATGGAGACTTTACAAGTTTGGCGAAGTTGTTGCCATTGCACAAAGCTATAGGGATTCAGGCTATTCCCCAGACTCACTAGACAGGCATCCGAAAGATTTAAGCGTTCGTGGCCTCATGAAGAATTCCGCAGGATGGAATAACAAAATGTTCGTTAAGTCGTATGCTTGTAAGCATCACATAAAGATAACCAATGTAAAAATAGAGCGTTTGCAGGATATATCAGATGAAGATTGCTTGAAAGAAGGAATTATTCATGCGTATACTGATAATAATGGAATAAAGAGATATCATACCCCTCATACAAAAAGAGGATATTTATCAACAGATGTAGCTCAACAAGCTTTTTCGTTCTTGATAGACAAAGTTTCCGGCAAAGGCGCATGGGAAAGTAATCCGTTTGTATTTGCTTACGAGTTTGTGTTATTTGACTAAGGGAGGAATAGCAATGCCAATAAGCAAAGTTATGAACCAAGCAGACAGCAACCTACTGGCGGAATGTATGAAGGAAGCTGCAGGTTACTGAAATAGTTACTTCAATAGTTTTGTATGCTACTATAAGCCCTATTAGGGCTTTATTCGGTATTTTTAGTTTGTGAAATGGATAAAATTAAGAAAAGATGTGTGCTGCACCTAAAGGAAACCAATTTTGGAAGTTAAGAAGTAAACATGGACGTGACAAGTTGTTTGCTACTCCTGATTTATTGTGGGAAGCGGCTTGTGAATATTTCGCTTATTGTGATAAGCACCCTTGGAAAGTAGTAAAAGATAAAACAAAGGGTAAAAATAAAGAAAAGGAGGAATCTCCTACTCAATGCCCCTATACTCTAACAGGATTATGCTCCTATTTAGATGTTAGTGAGGAATATTGGAGAGAATTTAAGAAAGCTGGACATGAAGATTTTTTTGGGGTCATTACACGTGTAGAAAACATAATCAAGTCTCAACAGCTAGAAGGTGCTATTGTCGGAGCATTTAATGCTAATATTGTCTCTCGTATTAATGGATTGGCGGACAAGCAAGAAATAGATCATACTAATGCAGGCAAAGAGTTTAAGGGATTCAACTTTTTACCATATACTCCTGAAGTAGGCAAAGAAAAATGATTGAGAGTAAAGTCAACATAAAGCAAAGGTTAGCGTACAATTATCTTCGTGATAATGAAACGAAATTTTTGTTGTATGGTGGAGCCGGTGGAGGTGGTAAGTCTTGGCTGGGCTGTGAATGGCTAATGCAATGCGCTTATTACTTACCCGGCACACGTTGGTTTGCGGGAAGAAATAATTTAAAAGATAGCCGCCAATCAATAACTGTCACATTTGATAAAGTTGCAAAGTGGCATGGATTCACATCATTTACCAATACGGATGATGGAATATCATTTTATAATGGTTCAGAAATAATCTTCCTTGATCTGACATATTATCCGGTTAAAGATCCAATGTACGAAAGATTGGGATCTAAAGAGTTTACTGGAGGTTGGATAGAAGAGGCTGGGCAAGTTCATTACCTAGCTTTTGAAGTCCTTAAAACTCGCATAGGGAGACATTTAAATGATGTTTATAATATACAGGGGAAAATATTAATAACATGTAATCCTAAAAAGAATTGGCTTTATAGAGACTTTTATAAACCATGGAAAGAAGGGAAATTATATTCTCCTTATGCTTTCATCCCCGCATTAGTTCAGGATAATCCATACGCAACAGATGATTATCTTGAATCTTTACGGAACACAAAAGACAAAGTAACAAAAGAGCGTTTGCTTTATGGAAACTGGGAATATGATAGTGATCCAGCCGTACTATGCGAATACGATGCTATATGCGACTTGTTTGTAAACGACCATGTTAAAGCCGTCGGCATCTCTTCCGCTTCTGCTGACCTTGCAATGAAGGGGCGTGATAGATTTGTGGCCGGGCATTGGATCGGAAATGTTTGTACTATCCGAATAGATAAAGATTTCAGTCCAGGAAAGATGATTGAGACCGATCTAAAAAATATGATGATAGAGTGCAAAATTCCTCGTAGTATGACGATTGTAGACTCTGACGGATTAGGAGCCTACCTGGAAAGTTACTTGACAGGAATCAAAGAGTTTCACGGAGGTAGTAGGCCAATAAACCCAGAATATGATAATCTTAAATCAGAATGCGCTTTTAAGCTTGCAGAATTGATTAATTCTCGGAGTTTAAGGGTTGTGTGTTCCGAACATCAAAAAGAGCAAATAATGGAAGAATTAGGCGTATTAAAACAGGATCATATAGATGCTGATACTAGAAAGAAAGGTATTATCAGCAAAGATAAAATGAAGGAGATATTAGGTCGTTCTCCTGATTATTTGGATATGTTGATAATGGCAATGTTCTTTCGAATTAAACCTATACCACAAAGACCAAAAGTAAAGTTAGGACAGATATGACAGTAAAAGAATTTTTGATAAAGAGTGATGTTTGCCGAGATCAGGAAGGGTTGAGAAAGCAGATTGAGGAACTTTCAAAGCCGGAATTTATCGGGAATAAACGCACTCCTTCCGATTTGAATGATATAACCATGGGACAGTTGATAATGCTTCAGTCTATGGGAGATTCTAAAGATGTTGCGTTGATTCCTTGTAAGACGCTTCTTTGTATGGAAGAAAAGGAAATATTATCTGCAAAAGCGGAAACTATACTAGGATTTTCCATGTGGGTGATAACGGAGGTAGACCGGATAAATAAACTGTTTTCTTCCACAAGCGTAAAACCGACAAAGGAAGAAAAACAGGCCGGAGTTGAGAAGCTGTCATTTGGAATGTTTGGAATGATAGACCATTACGCTTTAAGAATGGGAATTGCCAATCATGAAGATGTTGAAAAGGTTCCGTGGATTCGTATCTACAAATGTCTGGATATTGATTCTGAAAAAGCAAAGTTTCAGAGGAGATTACAGGATGTATATGCAAGAAATAATAAACTGTCAAAGTGATACGTTTTTTGAAAGAAAATGAAAATTATTCACCGGACAAGTATAACAAAATGATATTATAATGACAACAGTAGAGCAAAAGATAAAAAGCGTAGTTGATAAGATGGAGGGATTGACCTATGTCTTTGATAATTGGCAAACCGCCAATTTGAGGTTAGATAAGCTTCCTTTTCCAGCAGTGGTAAATGTACTTCCTGTTTCCGGACGATTTAACCTGAACAAAAATCAATTAAAAGATTATCCAAATTGCTTGATTGCTTTCATGGATAAGATAGATTTTGATTTTGACGGAACAGAGGCCGATCAAAAAGTAGAGCTTTGCAAAAGCTATGCTAAGGAGTTTATACTTCGCTTGAATGAAAGTGGATTATTTGAGTACATAGAAGGAGATATTTACTATTCTACTACTTATGACGGATTGGATTCTAATGTGGCTATTGTTGCAATTGAACTGCAGTTGAAAGAAAAACAAGGTCTTTTGCTTTGTTACGGTAAAGCTATAGGTGAAATATTCAAAAAGATAAGGGATTCGCTTTATGGCAGAGAAGGATGAAGCATTAGGAATTATAAAATATGAGTTAATCGATCTCCGCCAAAGGATAATCGACAATCACATAAGAGCGAGGCAAAAAGCTAGTGGAAAAACTATTGCCAGCTTACGGGTTGAAATAACAGAAAACAGCGGTATTCTTTGGGGAAGAAAAGCTTTTGGGACCTTAGAAACCGGAAGAAGGCCGGGAAGAGTTCCTAAGGGATTCTATAAAATAATTCTTGATTGGGTAGAAACTAAAGGGATAAGAGTGGAGAAACCTAAAACTTTCGCTTATTTCATTGCGAGAAAGATTGCAAGAGAGGGCACGCAACTTTATAGAGACGGAGGTAGAGATGATATTTACTCAAAAGAAATAGAACGCACAATTCAGTCTGTCATGGAGAAAGTTTTCGGCATATTCGAAAGAGATATTAAACATATAAATTTAAATAGCAATGAGAACAGAGGAGTTTAATGGACATACGATAACATATCCGGACGAAACTTGTTTTGCTTTTAATCCGCAAATTATAACGATAGATAATTTAACAGGTTCTGTTATATTTTATGTTGGTGACTATTCAGATATGAGGGATCCTATATCAGGTAAGGTATCTATCGACATTTCAGAATATCTAAGATCGCTACTTAGATTTGATTACGCAACTAGACCTAACTCAAAAAACATTCATGTTCAAATTGATGTTGATGGTCAGACATTTGAATTTTATATAAATGTGATTTGGGGAGCTATGAATATAGGGGAGGTATTTAACCCTTCAAGGACGGTTACTATGTTTAGAAACTTCCCTTCTACTATTTCCATTTACAGCAATGGAGAAATAAATGTAAGATATGATGCGGAAGAATATACCTCTGTTGAAGTTGAAAAAACAGGGTTATTACACAAAGATTTCTCCGAATTATTTAAGGATGCAAAGGAGTTCGGCATGATTAAGATACTTAATACCCCAGAGGCTCCCAGCACATTTCAATATACTTTCGATCGGACGTTTAAACCTCTTCCTGATGATGCTGTTCTTATCAAGGTTCTATTTAATGATTGCACTAAGGGAATATATCTACGTTGGTTGGATCGTCACGGATTCCTTCAGTATTGGCTTTTCCAAGAGGGGGACTTGACCGGACAATCTTCCAATGAAGGGGAGCAATTAAACGTTGATTATAGCAATATAAAATACGTTTACAATGGAATGAGCCGTTATCAAGGCAAAACATATCAAACGACACGAAAGGCTTGTGCTACGCTCGTAGAACGAGAAACATTCAATATGTTATCTTCTATCCATTCTTCTCCTATTGTCGATATGTATATTGATGAAAACTGGATACCGGTTAATATTGTAGCTGGCTCATTCACAGATAATGGAGCAGACCTTCAAGACTTTGAAATTCAAATAACTATGCCGGAAACTATTACACAGATGCTATGACAAGAGACGAATTATATATTAACGGTGATAAGGTTGATGTTGGAGATACTGATATTAGCCTGAACTATAAAAGCAATCTGCTCACTGATATTAGTAAGATTGTGAGCAATAACAGTTATACGATAAAACTTCCTAAAACAGCAAAGAATCTGGCTTTGATTGAGTGCGCACATCTTCCCAGTTCAACTACTAAATTCCCATATCTTAAACATGTAGGGAATGTTTTACGAAATGGAATAATAATTGTGAAAGATGCGAATGTTGTTTTGTTATCTGTGTCTGAATATATCGAAACTGCTTTGTCTTGGGGAAATGTAACTAATTTTGCGGAAATAGTAAGTAGTGATAAGAAATTGACAGATTTGGAATATGGTACAGAAGAGGGAACAGATTGGGTAGTATGGAACAATAAAGGGAGTAATTCTGCGCAATTTCCCTTGATTAATTACGGATTTAATTCCGGTGATTCGAATGTGTGGTATCATCCGGCAATTACTGTCAAATGGATCTTAGAAAAGATTCAAGAAGAAAGCGGAGTAACGTTTAATTTCCCTTCTGATAAAAAGACTTTTATCGATAAAATGATTGTTCCTCTTCTAACGAGAAATGATTCACAGAAGATAAATGATGCTTTCCCATCTTTTTTGAAAATGGTTGGATATGTGATAGTAGAAAGCACTTTTTCTTATCTAAAGTTAAACTATATAGGAGATAGTACCCAACAGTATGCAAGTGTTGGTGGTCCTTATGGAGATAGATTGTATACCAAATATCCTATCACATTGAAAGTTAAAGGAACTATTGAAATGTTGGTTCAATACAATTCTGGGATGGACGTAAATAACCAGTATTTGAATTTGAGAGTGTCACAGTCTGATTCTTCTGGTAATATATCTAGCGTATCTACTATAGAAAGAAAAAACTATGCTGCATATATTGAGGCTCCTAACGTTAGATTACTTTTCAATTTTGACGATCTAGTATCTATTGAATCTGACGAATTTATGCATTTTACTATAAAAGCCATTGCTACAGGAGCAAGTAGTAGCGTATTGTCTTTAACGGTGTATGATCGTAATGAAATATCTTTTGGTGAGAAATTCCCCTTAGTTCCCAATCTTCCGGACATCAAGCAAATAGACTTCATTAAAGCCGTTGCCTCAATGGTCGGTTTGTTTGCCTTACCGGATGGCGAGAACGGGATCAAGTTTATTCCCTTTGATAATCTGTCTGCAAACAAATCTAAAGCTGTAGACTGGACGAATCGTGTGATAATGGCTTATAATAGCGTAACGCCAAGAAACTTACAGTACACCCTTGATAACATTGCTCAAAACAACTGGTTCCGGTATAAAGAAGATGATAATGTCATGGGAAACTATGACGGAAATATCCAGGTTGATGATGCCACGATTGAGTACGAACGTGATGCCATCACTTTGCCTTTCTCCGCCTGCAGTACAAAAGGAGGCGTTGCTTATATTCCTCTTTATTCTTATAACGAGGAAGGAGAGTTGGAGTATAACAAAACAAATCCCCGGATATTATTGCTTGATGGCACGAAGGGAATATTCAAGGGGCTAGAATGGACTACCTTAATTGCAAATAACTATCAGACGTACAAAGGACTAATCAATAATGCAAAGGTAGTGACCGAGTATATCCGTCTTAACAGTATCGAGTTACGGGACTTAGAGATGGATATACCGGTTTATTTGGCTCAATATGGTTGTTATCTGGCTATCATAGAGATAAAGACCAAAGAAAACGATATATGCGAGTGTAAACTTTTAAAAATGTAATACTATGGCAGAAGATGCAGTAGAAAAAGTATTAGAGATAAAAGTCCGATATGATGATGCGATCCGGAAGATTGCAGAATATCGGAAGCAACTTGATGTTTTAAAGCAGGTTGAGAAAACATTAACGGAAGATGTAAAGAAAGGAAGAATCAGTCGTGATGCTTATAATATAAAGCTGACTGAAACCAAAATTGCATCACAAGAATACACAGAGGCTATTCGTGTACTCAATAAAGAGATACAGAATAACCGAAAGATTGAGCAGGAACAAGAAGGAAGCCTGAAACAACTTCGTGCTCAACTATCTAATCTCACAGCCGAGTACGATAGTCTTTCAGAAGCGGAAAGAAATGCCGCCAAAGGTCAAGAATTAAAGAATAGTATAAACAATATTACAGATTCTTTAAAAGGAGCTGAAGAAGAAACACAAAGATTTTATAGAAGTGTTGGAAGTTATGAAGAGGCGATCAAAAATGCGGTATCTTCCAATGTTCCATTTATAGGACAACTAATGCAAATGCAAGAAGGAGCCGGAGGATTGAAAGGAGCATTTAATGCGGGAACAGTAGCAGTTAAGGCTTTTTCTAAGCAATTACTCGTTTTGTTGGCTAATCCTATTGTAGCAATCCTATCTGCTATAGCTCTAGCTGTTATGGCGGTCGCAAAGGCTATTAATTCAAGTGAGGAAGCATCTAATAGATGGAGTATTATCATCGCTCCATTAAAAAGGGCTTTGGATGGACTTCTAAGCGTTATTCAGTTTGTTGCAGGAGCAATCTTATCTGTAGTAGAAGCTGGTGCAAAGCTGAATGACTGGATTTATACCCAACTTGAAAAATTGCCGGTATTGGGGAAATTGTATAAGCAACTGAATGATGCTAATAGGCAAGCAGTTGATTTGGCAAAAGAAAAGATTGCAATAGAACAGCAAGCCAGAAAAGATGAGGTTCAAAACGCAAAAGACGCATTAGAAGTTTCTAAGCTTCGTACTATGGCCAAAGACAAAGAAACTTATTCAGATAAAGAACGACTAGAATTTGTCAAAAAAGCTAATAAGTTGGAGCAGGAGCAAGCAGATAGAAATGTGGAATTAGCAGAACGTAAATTGAAAGCTTTGCAAATTGAGTCCGAATGGGCGCAAAACAATAAAGATGCTAATGATGAACTCGCAAAATTGGAAGCTGCGGTATACAAAGCGAGAAAGGAGCAGTTTGATAAAACACGTGAATTATTAGAACAGGAAAATTCTATAAAAAACGAGATTGCTGCTAAAGACAAGGCTTCAGCTGAAGAAGCCAAAAAACAAGCAGAAGAATACACTCGTATTGTCAAGGAGAGAAAAGACAAAGAAACTGAAGCTATCCGTCAGGCAGAAGACGCTATGTTGTCTTTGGTCAAAGATGGAGTCGATAAGCAACGCCAACAAATAAATCTCTCATATTCCCGTGAGATTGAAGATTTAAAGAAGAAACTTAAAGAGGAACAGAATCTTACATCTAAAGCTAGAGACGCCATACTTGCTACAATTAAAGCTAAAGAGCAAGAATATAAAATTGAGCTGCAGAAGTTGGCAGATGAACAGATAACCAAGGAAATTGAAAACCGCCAAAAACTTATCTCTTTACAATTAGAATCTGTAAAGGAGGGGAGCGAACAGGAATATCAATTAAAAATGAATCAACTTCTGGCACAGCAAGAGTTGGAGCTTTCAAATACGGAACTTACCGAGCAGATGAAAATTGCCATACGTGCAAAATATGATAAGCAGTTGGAAGAATTGATTAATACTCGAAACGCCAATATTGCTAAACAAGAGCAGGAGGCAATAAGGCTTCGTTTTGAAACAGAAATAGCAGAATTGCATGGAAATGAAGAAGAAATTCTCCGTGTTAAAGTTGAGCAAAGAAAAGCTGAATTAGATGCCATCCAACAAATGGAAGGTGAAAGTATAGAGGCATTTAATCTGCGTAAATTAGAGGCTGAAAATGCATACATTGATGCAAAGCAAGAATTAACAGATAAAGAGATTGCTATAGAGCAGGCTAAATATGATGCAGTTGCTCAAATTACCGGAGGGCTTATATCTTTGACTGAACAATTAGGAGAAAGTAATGAAGGGCTGGCTAAATTCTCTAAGGTATTGGCTTTGGGAGAAATAGCAGTAAACACAGGAAAAGCAATTGCTGCAGGTGTTGCACAGGCGCAATCAGTGCCTTTCCCAGGTAATATTGCAGCTATTGCAACAACTGTCGCTACTATCCTTGCCAATATTGCAACTGCTATTAAAACCGTAAAGTCAGCTAAATTTGCAACCGGTGGACTGGTTACTGGGCCGGGAACCGGAACGAGTGATAGCATACCGGCACAACTAAGTAACGGAGAATCGGTAATGACAGCAAGAACTACGGAGTTATTCGCTCCGATACTTTCCTCATTTAACCAAATGGGAGGCGGTGTTCCGATAAACATCACCGCATCAAGTAATCAGACCATGGGAGAGGATATGTTAGCAAGAGCTGTAGCAAAAGGAGTCCAGATGATGCCTAATCCGGTGGTATCTGTAACTGAAATAAACACAGTTGGAAAACGAGTTGAAGTACTTGAAAATTTAGGTAGCCTATGACAGCATACGAATTATTATCAATGAATGCGTTAGCTTTAAAAGCTATGTGCGATAAATCCTTGAATGTTTCCGATATTAAATATCTGGATTTATATAAGGAGTACTCTCTGATGATTAAAGAAGGGCATAAAAAGACTTACATAATGCAATATCTTTCCGATCAATATAATATATCGGAAAGGATGGTTTACAACGTTATTGATAAGCTTTCTTCTAACGTTGATTTATAGTTTAAGGGTGGGCATTTGCTCACCTTATTTTTTACTGAAACGATTACTTCAGTGCAATTTTAGCCCTACATTCTTATAGCCGTATCTGGTTTAGTAACTTTGTTACAAACAATTACAGATATATGGCTAAATTATACATCAACAAAGACATTGCTGCTGATGCTGAAAGGATGAAGTATCTACTAACTGGAGATGATTGTGTCTCTTTTAACGATATTCAAACCTTTATTGATTCTATCTCCGAAGAAGATAATATTATAAATGTCGAAATTCATTCATGTGGTGGAAATTGCTTGGAAGGATATGCCATTTATGATGCTTTACGTGCTTCAGGAAAAGAAATATCCTGTACCGTTGTAGGAACATGCGCTTCTATGGCAACAGTTATACTGTTAGCAGCTCCTTTAGAAAGAAGAAAATCATATCAACATGCCAAATTTTTAATACATAGTCCATTTTATCCTCAAATGCCAAAGGAAATGACCATAGAAAAGCTACAAAAAGCTGTTGATTCATTAAAAGCAGAACAAGAAAAGATTTTAAACCTTTATGCAGATCGCACAGGGCAATCAAGAGAAATATTAGAAGCACAAATGTCTAAAGATGAATGGTTTGATGCAGAGAAAGCTATTGAGCTGGGATTTGTATCTTCTATTGTTCCGGCTGCTTCTGCATCTGTATCCAAGCCAGAGCTTAATAGTAATCTTAATATTGAAAGTATGTCAAAAGAAGAAAAGAAAGTGACAGTTGCACAGGCATTTCACATGCTTGGTGTTGCTTTGGGGGTAGTAAAGGAAACTCCTGAAGCTGTCGGAATGGTAATTACTACATCAACCGGTGATGAGTTGACTGTAGAACGTGAGGAAGGAGAAATTCAGGTTGGTGATCCGGCTTCTCCTGATGGTGAATTTGTATTAGAAGACGGACGCATGGTTATCGTGGTTGATGGAGTTATTACGGAGATTAAGGATCCTTCTTCCAACGAAGAAGATACACAAGCCTTGAAAGACCGTATTGCAGAACTAGAAGCAGAGAACGCTTCTCTAAAATCAAGTGCAAAGAGTGAAACCGATGCTCGTATCATTGCGGCTGTGGAAAAAGCAGGTGGAGAAGCTTGGTTAAAAAAGGCCACTGGTTCTTATGTGCCTGCAGGCCGGTCGTATACTCCACAGACAAAGAAAGATGAAGAAACAAAACCGGTGAGCTTGGTGGAACGAAAGTTAGAAGAAGCGAGAGATAAAAATAAAAAGAGATACTCAAAAAAGGTATAAGGTATGAATATTTTAGATTCAGTAAAAAACTTGACGAAGGATAACGGAGCGGTAAAAAGCTTGCGTGATCTATTAGTGTTGACGAACTTTGTTGATGAATCCTTGGAGCAGTTCTTTACGTTTGTTCAAAATGTACAGAACGGGCAAAAACTTGGATGGACCGGAGAAATGGAAGATGTAGGCTGGGCTGGTGCTCCCTGTAATCCTACTTATAAAGATGTTACTGTACAGGCAGCGGAAAAGACATGGGATATTGGACAATGGTCAGTTCCTTTGAAATGGTGTTATGAGGACTTCATGAACACTATTGCTGAATATGCGCTAAAGACCGGTACAGATATTGGTGATTTGACAAGCACGGAGATTATGGATGTTATCATTTATCCGGCTCTTGACCTTGCAATTAAGCGCATGTTCTGGCGTTTTATTTGGTTTGGCGACAAAGAAGCTCAAAACGTGTCAACAGGACAAATCACAGATGGGGTAGATGTTGAACTGTTCAAACCGTGCAATGGTTTCTGGAAACAATTATTTGCCATCGGTGCAGCCAATACAGGTCAAAGAGTGAATATTGCAGCCAACAGCGAAGCTTCTACTGCAGCACAATTGAGCGGAATTAAAACGGCCAATGTTGCAATCGGAATCTTTGATTCATTGCTTGAAAACGCTGATCCTCGTATTGCTGCAATGGAAGGTGCTGCTATTTATTGTACTAAGTCTTTAGGCGATGCCCTTACCAAAGATTTGAAACGTGAATACAAAGAGATTCTGACATGGGAACAAATCTTTAAAGGTTTGGATGTAACAGAGTACAATGGAGTTATGGTATATAGGGTTTCTATTTGGGATCGCTTTATTCAAAAATACCAGAACAATGGAATTAAGCTGAATCTTCCTCACCGTGCGATTTATGGTTCTCCAAAGCAGCTGTTTGTTGGTTCTCCCGCAAATCAAATTATTTCTGATTTGGAAATTTGGTTCAATCAGGATGAAAGAGTAACCAAGGCTTATTCAGCTGGTCGCCTTGGCTGTCTGATTGGAGAGGATAATTTGTTCCAACTTGCTTATTAAGAAAGGAGATTTTATGTCAGGAGTTTGTGACAATTTAATCAAAAAGGACATCGCACCGTCGTGCGATGATCCTATTGTTCCGGGAATAGAACAGGAAGGCGTTATTGCTAATCGATCTGATGTTGATTTTTCCGCAACCACTTTCAATTCAACTCGAAAGAATGTGATTGAAACGTTGGCGATGAAATCCGGCAAGAAAGCATATAAAGTTGTGGTTTATGGCGGTACTCCTTTTACAGGGACAAATGTAGCGTTGGCTACAGGGACATATCGTAATACATTTACTAACACCGTTAATATGGTCGTTTTGGCTAATGACCCTGATGTATGTGGTGATATTATTGACGGATTAGCAAATGGGGAGTTTGTCGTTGTTCTGGAAAATAAATCCAAGGGCTTGCAAAAGGAAACTAATCCGGGAGATTCTGCATTCCAAGTATATGGCTATTATCAAGGCCTAAAAGCTGCGGAAATAAGCAATGATAAGTATTCAGAAGACACAGATGGTGGTTGGTCTATCAGCCTTACGGAAACGAAAGTTCCTAAATCCGCTTTATTCTTGTATAAAACAAGTTATGAAACAACTAAAGCGGCTGTAGATGCTCTTACATCTGTTGTAGGAGGGTAAATCATGGAATTATTAAAAGTGGTTGGTAAGTTGGAAGAATTGAGAGAACGTGATGTTCTCTCTTCTTCCGACAAACTTGACATTGAATTAATGTACAGAGACGTTTTCGGAAGGAATTTCGTCAAAACATCTTGTAATGACTGTTACCATGATGCTGTGATTGAAATGTATATACATCTAAAAAAAACAGGTAAAATGAAGGAAAAATCAAATTACATATTGAAAAATGGTGTTGTCCTACAAAAAGAGTTTGGAAGTGGGGAAATGTATACCAATGAGAACATTACCGATGAATTTGCAGAAAACTATTTGTCGGATAATCCAAAAGGTATCATGTTTTTTGCAGGCTATCCTGCAGATTGGGAGAATAAAGTAAGAAAACGTGTACTGAAACGAGAATCTATTAGCGATGAACTTATAGCAATTATTGTTGAAGCATTTGATAGTGGAGTTTCAGAAGATTCATTGCTGGCCGAACTTACAAATTATGAGCTTGGTGGACGAAAAATCACCGAAAAACAATTGAACAATCATCTTTCAAAGGCGAAAGACATAATTGCAAAAAGAAAAGACGCTGAAAAGCTGGATAAACAGCAGGAAAAGAAAGAGGAGAATATTGAAAAGTCAGAGAAAACAGAAGAAAAATAATCCATTATGAGGGTAAAGGACCTTAAAAAGAAAAGCAGTAACCGAGTAGATGTATCTTACTTGCGTCAGTTTGGAATACAAGGGTTTGGAGATGACAACCTTTACCCTCAAACTCTCCGCAATATCATTGCTGCAAGCTCTACCGGAAGCGAATGTGCAGAGCGATATGCCAATTTTATCGAAGGTAACGGATTTAAAGACATTCGTTTTTCTGAATATGTCGTAAATAGAAAAGGAGACACCGTAGATGATATCCATGCTCTTGTATGTCCTGACGTAGGAGATTTTGACGGAATGTCTTTACATATCAATTATAACATATTTGGAGAAATATGTGAATTGAATTATGTCCCTTTTGAAAATTGCAGGCTTTTGGAAGAAGATTCTAATGGGTATGTTGCAAAAATAGCAGTTCATCCGGATTGGAGCGGCAAAAAGACACGTGCTGGCAAACCACTTCAAGTAAAGAAAGAAAATATTGATTTCATAGATGTGTTCAATCCTCGAAAAGAGGTGGTTTTATCTCAAATAGAAGCTGCTGGTGGTATTGAGTATTATAAAGGGCAGATCCTATGGTTATCCGGAGGTGGAAAAAATGTTTACCCTCGTTCACGTGCTGATAGAGTTGTAACAGAAATGAGTACAGACGAAGGCTTAGCTAACGTGAAGTTTAGAAATGTTCGTTGTAATTTTCTATCAGCCGGTATTGTTATAACCAAAAAAGGACAAAGTATTGCCGGAGAGGATTCATCAGGTTTAAATGATAATGACGGTTTTTCTGATATGCTAGGAAAGTTACAGGGAGACACTAACTCATTAAAGATGCTTGAAGTTGAAATTAGCTCTGATGAAGAAAAACCGGAGTTTGTCGATCTGTCATCAAAGAATTACGATAAAGAGTTTTCCGTTACGGATGCGAGTGTAGTAGAAAGAATATATTCTGCGTATGGTCAAGAACCTTGGTACTGCATCCGTATTGGTAAAGTCGGTTTTTCTGGTGATATTTTGGAAGATGCTTTTGAATACTATAATTCTATTGTTTCTAAACAACAACGCATGATTGAACGGGCTTTTCAAAAGATTTTTGACGGTTGGTATGAAGTGGCTAATCCTTCAAATGATTACAGTGTTGAACCTCTTAAATATGTGAGAAATGCAGCAGTATCTAATAACATCAGAGGAGGTATCTAAACTTTCCCGTGATATGTCTATTCATTTGGATGATTCTAAAATTGAGACATATATTCGTGAATCTGAAAATATTGACATCAAGAGTGCATTAGGAGATGCATTATTTCTTGAAGTAAAGGAACATCCTGAAAAATATAATATTCTTCTTAATGGTGGGGAATATGATAGCGAGTGCGGCGTCAGACAGTCCTTTGTTGGTCTTAAAACAGCACTTGCTTATTATACTTATGCCCGTATCGTAAAAAATGGAGATGGCAATGTTACTCGTTTTGGATTTGTAAATAAAGAATCTGAATATTCATCCCGTCCGGACATAAAAGAGAAAGTTATGGCTTACAATGATACATTCAGTATTGCGGACAGATATTTAAAAGAGTGTGTACAGTATTTGAATGATTGCAAAAATGACTTCCCTCTATATAATGGTGGAGGGAAATTGAAGGCAAATAGAACGGTTTATCGAATAATTGGAGAATGATATGGAAGCAGAAGGATTATTAGATAGGGCAAAGCAAATCAGAGATGAAAAAGAGGACGGAGCGAATACGGCGTTGCGTGTTGGCGGTCTGATGGTTGATATGGTTAAAACATTTGCGAATAAATCCATGAAGATATTAGGGCATTATGATAGCTTAGAAGAGTTAAGGTTAGCATACCCTAATGGTCCTACAGAGGATGGTTTATACGCTATAGGAGAAAGACCTTATAGTTATTATGCTTATTATGATGGAGATTGGCAAGATCAGGGGAAAATTATGGCAGAATTAGCTCCTCCTGTTCCCGTGGGCGGAATATTTATAACTAAGTTTACTGAAAACCCTGCCGTCCGTTATCCGGGCACAACTTGGGAGAAGTTGGAGGGCCGTTTCCTTTACGGTACCTCCGGACAGGAGGAAAGCGGTACAACCGGTGGAAGTCCTTCGGTTGTGTTAAGTGTTGAAAATATGCCTTCCCATACTCACTCACTTACAGCCCGAACAGATGAATCCGGTTCTCACACCCATACAGCGGGCAATCACCGTCATCAGGTAGACAGCCATAGCCATACACAGTCGACACACTCGCATAGTGTTAAGATGTCGGATAGAAATGACAATGGTAATCCAGACTACCTGTTTGGGCATAATGGCGGTAATTACGGTATGGATTCGGCAGCATCTGGAAATGGCTGGGGGCGATCAGGTGCAGCAGGAGGTGAAAGTACTGGTAGCGCTGCTCCTTATACCAGCTATACAAATCCAACCACGTCTGAAAACGGAACCCATTCTCACGGATTAAGCGGGACCCTTGCTGAAACTGGAGAAGGACAGGAATTCAGCATCCTTCCTCCATATATCAAGGTCCATATCTGGGAAAGAAA
>OGQG01001556.1_pt1 | contig 16825 bp, 12 predicted proteins | sample 1553201 | NCBI WGS metagenome assembly OGQG01 (sample SAMEA2579925, study PRJEB22360) | human gut metagenome | biome: human gut; feature: human-associated habitat; material: faeces | place: Denmark | collected 2008/2010
AAAGTTGTTGATGAGCAGGGGCGCGCGATGATAGTGTAGTTTCCTGTGCCATCAACAACTTTTTTGTATCATTTGTAAATTATGTTGACCAACCGCGAACAATAACACAGCTCTTGCAACCAACAGTCCATCTGTATTATACTAATAGAACACGATTAAATTCAGAAAAAATGGAGATAGATAGAAAATGAAGCGCAAAGTAGATCTTAATGAAATTTCAGACGGACGTCTGTATTCCTCTGGAGATATGGTTAAGGTGGACTGTCATGACTGTGAAGGCTGCTCTGCATGCTGCCAGGGAATGGGAAATTCTATTATATTGGATCCAATGGATCTGTGGAGATTGCAACTCGGAAAAAAAGAGAATTTTGATACACTGCTTGCAAACTATCTGGAATTGAATGTAGTTGACGGGATGGTACTTCCTAATTTAAAGATGGCAGGAGAGGAAGAAGCCTGTCTGTTCTTGAAAGATGGAAGATGTTCTATTCATGGATACAGACCGGGAATCTGCCGTTTGTTCCCTCTTGGACGTATTTATGAGGAGAATGGATTCAAGTATTTTATCCAGGTGCATGAGTGTAAGAAGCAGGAACGTGGTAAAGTGAAGATTAAGAAGTGGCTTGGAATTGCAGATCAGAAGAGATACGAAGATTTCGTGTGGAGATGGCATACATTTCTTAAGAACTGTGAAGAAGGAATGAAAGAACTTGATGAGCAGAACGCGAAAGTACTGACGGTTGTGGTTCTCCGTAACTTTTATCAAATGCCTTATCAGGCAGAGGAAGAAGCACAGTTTTATCCGGAATTTGAAGAAAGACTGGAAAGACTGAATGCAATGTTTGGATTTTAGAAGTGAAAGTTAACAACAGGTGAAAGGCAGCAGTAGATGGAAAGCAACAGTAGAAAAACACAGATATTAAAAGAAATTTTTGGATACGATTCTTTCCGTAAAGGACAGGAGGAGATTGTAGATCAGATTTTGAATGGAAGAGATGTGTTGGCAATCATGCCGACCGGAGCAGGAAAGTCACTTTGTTATCAGGTTCCGGCACTTCTGATGTCTGGGATCACGATCGTAGTATCACCGCTGATTTCATTGATGATCGATCAGGTGAAGGCACTGAATGAAGCAGGAGTTCATGCAGCGTATATTAACAGTGCACTGACAGAACGGCAGATTACAAAAGCATTAGAACTGGCAGCGGCAGGCAGATATAAGATGATCTATGTCGCTCCGGAACGCTTGTTGACACCACGGTTTCTGGACTTTGCATGTCATACAGAACTTTCTATGGTGACAATCGATGAAGCTCACTGTATTTCCCAGTGGGGACAGGATTTCCGTCCAAGTTATGTGAAGATCACAGAATTCATCCGTCAGCTTCCAAGACGCCCGGTCGTCAGTGCATTTACAGCAACAGCAACACAGAAAGTAAGAGAAGATATTCTTGAAGTACTTGATCTTGAATCTCCTTATATAAATGTATCCGGTTTTGACAGAGAGAACCTTTACTTCGAAGTAAGACCAGCGCGTGGGAAGAAGGATGCAATTAAGGAATATCTTACACAGCACAGAGAAGACAGTGGAATTATTTACTGTGCAACAAGAAAAAATGTAGATGAACTCTATTTGGAATTGCAGAATGCCGGATTTTCTGTCGGAAGATATCATGCAGGAATGGGGACAGAGGCAAGAAATGAAAGTCAGGAAGATTTCATTTATGACAGGATAGAGATTATGATCGCAACGAATGCATTTGGAATGGGGATTGATAAATCCAATGTGAGGTATGTGATCCATTACAATATGCCGCAGAGTATGGAGAATTATTATCAGGAGGCAGGACGTGCAGGGCGTGACGGAGAGAATTCCCAGTGCATTCTATTGTTTTCCGCACAGGATGTTATGATCGACCGAATGCTTCTGGATAACAAAGATTTTTCCGATGTGGATGAAGAGGATGAATTTTTTATTCGTCAGAGGGATATACGAAGGCTTCAGATCATGGAAGGATATTGTAAAACAACAGGATGTCTGAGAAATTATATTCTGGAGTATTTCGGTGAAAAGACCTTCGGTCCCTGTGATAATTGTGGAAATTGTCACAGAGAATACCATGAGACAGATATGACCAGAGAGGCGAAGTGGGTAGTGAACTGTGTGGCTGAGACGAGAGGAAGGTATGGACTGACAATTGTGCTTGGTACTCTGCTGGGGGCTAAGAGAGCCCGGTTGAGGGAGCTTGGAGCAGATAAGTATAAATCTTATGGATCATTGAATGATCACAGTGAGGCAGAACTCAGGGCACTGATCAGCCAGATGACTGAGATGGGATATCTCTATCAGACACAGGAACGTTACAGTGTGCTGAAACTGGGCGATATTTCTCCGCTAAGAGATGAAAATACTCACGTGATCATGCGTACTTACGAGGAAAAAGAACCGGATAAAAAGAAAAAGCCCCAGAAATCTGTCAGAAAACGCAGTACAGATGCGCTTACGGCAGCAGGTTACGATTTATTTGAAGCCCTGCGGAAACTTCGTCTGGAAATTGCAAAAGAGGAAGCCATGCCTCCATATATCGTGTTCAGTGATAAGACGCTGATAGATATGTGCATCAAATGTCCATCAAATGAAGAAGAAATGCTGGAGGTTTCCGGTGTGGGCGAGAATAAGTTAAAGAAATACGGTCAGAGATTTCTGGAAGAGATACAGAAGTTCTGCCTGGAACGTCCGAATGCGGTTTTGAGTATGTCGGAAGATGAAAATGGTAATCCCTGAGAACAAAGGTTGGAAAACAGATGAATATAGAAAAATATACGGAAGAATTAATCACATTGAGACATTACTTTCATCAACATCCGGAGCTGGCACTTCAGGAAGTGGAGACGTCTGCATATATCCGGAAATATCTGGAGAAACTGGGATATGAGATTGTGCCGATAGAACCTACAGGATTGATCGCGGAACTTCCATCTCTGAGAAACAGGGAGAAACTGGTTGTACTCAGGGCGGAGATGGATGCATTGCCCATACAGGAGCAGACAAATCTACCATATGCATCAGTAAATCAGGGATGTATGCATGCCTGCGGTCACGATATGATCCTGGCAGCAGCACTGATCCTTGCAAAAATTGTGGCAGAAGAGCAAAGAATGCAGGAAAATTTTCCGGTCAGGCTCCGGTTCCTTTTTGAACCTGCAGAGGAGATTGGTGAAGGTGCAAAAAGAATGCTTCAGGCCGGAGCATTAGAGAATCCGAAAGCAGATGCATTTCTGATGTTTCATTACGCAGCGGACATGACATTTGGAATGGCAGTGCATCAGGGACAGGCATCTTCCATGATCAACAGTATGCAGATTCATGTTCATGGAAAATCCAGTCACTGGTGTGAAGCGGATAAGGGGATTGATGCAATTTATGCAGCTGCTCAAGTGATAAGTGCCATTCATGATTTGAATGAAAGTTTTGGAAAACAGCATCCGGATGCAGGAAAATATATTGTGGGTACGGGTACGATCCATGGCGGTGAATATACGAATATTATTGCAGACCATGTGGTATTAAACGGAAATATACGCGCAGTTCATGAAGAAACTTACATGGCACTTGAGCACGAGCTGGAGAGAAATCTGCAGGAAATTGAAAAGCAGACTGGCACACAGATCCGTATGGAATTTCCAAAAGATCCGGTATATGCGTTTGCCAATGATGAGGAACTTACAGAGACAGCAAAGGTAGTGGGTGCAGAAGTATTCGGAGATAAATTTGTTCTGGAAGGAGAAGATGAGTTGTTTCTTTCCGGTGACAACGCATACAGATATTTTAGAGAAACCAGAGGACTTTTCACAGTATTTCTTGCGGGAATACCAGGAGAAAATCATCCTCTGCATCATCCGAAATTTCAATTAGATGAGAGGATACTGCCGTACAGCGTGGAGACATTGTATAAGATTATAACTACATTATGAAAAAAATTACCAAAAGGACTTGAAAATCGGATTAAAATAGTATAATATAAAAACATAAACAAATTAAGGATGCATAGCAACTATAACTTATTAACGTTGAGTGACAGCAGATTGCTGAATAGTAACGGACAGACGATATACTATAAAGAAAGAATTGAGGGCAGAAATATGAAGATTACAGATACCATTAAATATGTCGGAGTGAATGACCATCAGGTAGATTTGTTTGAGGGACAGTATGCAGTGCCAAACGGAATGGCATATAATTCCTATGTGATTCTGGATGACAAGGTTGCAGTTATGGATACTGTAGATGCCAATTTCAAACATGAATGGCTGGATAATCTTGAACAGGCACTGGGCGGACGTAAGCCGGACTATCTGATCGTTCAGCATATGGAGCCTGACCATGCAGCAAATGTAGCGAACTTTCTGGAAGTATATCCCGGCACTACAGTAGTAGCCAATGCGAAGACATTTGTAATGATCAAAAATTTCTTCGGACTGGATCTGGAAGGGCAGAAACTGGAAGTAGAGAATGGTTCTACACTGAGTCTGGGAAATCACAATCTTACTTTTGTATTTGCGCCAATGGTACACTGGCCAGAGGTTATGGTGACTTATGACAGCACAGATAAAGTTCTTTTTTCAGCAGATGGATTTGGTAAGTTCGGCGCTCTGGATGTGGAAGAAGACTGGGATGATGAAGCAAGAAGATACTTTATCGGTATTGTTGGTAAATATGGTGCACAGGTACAGAGACTTCTGAAAGTAGCAGCTACTCTGGATATTCAGATCATCTGTCCGTTACATGGTCCGGTACTTACTGAAAATCTGGGACATTATATCAGTCTTTATGATACCTGGTCCTCTTACACACCAGAAGAAGAAGGAATCGTAGTTGCATATACTTCTGTATACGGACATACCAAAGAAGCAGTTAATCAGTTTGTTGAGAAATTAAAGAGCAAGGGATGTCCGAAGGTAGTTGTTTATGATCTGGCAAGAGACGATATGTCTCAGGCACTCAGTGATGCATTCCGTTACAGTAAGCTGGTACTGGCAACTACTACTTATAATGCGGGAATCTATCCGTTTATGAATGACTTTATTACCCGTCTGGTGGAGCATAATTTCCAGAACCGTACGGTAGGTCTTATTGAAAATGGTTCCTGGGCACCTCTGGCAGCAAAAGTAATGAAAAATATGCTTTCTGAATGTAAGAAGATCAACTGGCTGGACACTACAGTGAAGATTATGTCCGCAGTAAATCAGGAAAACAGAGATCAGATGGAAGCAATGGCTTCCGAGCTTTGTAAGGAATATATTGCAAAGAATGATGAACTGGCAAATAAAAATGACATGACAGCATTATTCCGTATTGGTTATGGTCTCTATGTAGTGACATCAAATGACGGAAAGAAGGATAACGGACTGATCGTTAATACAGTTACCCAGCTGACAGATTCTCCGTTCCGTGTGGCAGTTAATATTAATAAAACAAATTATTCTCACCACGTTATCAAACAGACAGGTGTGATGAATGTAAACTGTCTCTCTGTAGAAGCTCCGTTCTCTGTATTTGAACAGTTTGGCTTCCAGAGTGGAAGAAGCGTGGATAAATTTGCAGGACAGAAAGTAAATCGTTCTGATAATGGACTGATATTCCTGGATAAATATATCAACGCATTTATGTCTCTGAAAGTAGAGCAGTATGTAGACCTGGGAACTCACGGAATGTTCATCTGCAGTGTGACAGAAGCACGTGTGGTAAGTGATCAGGAGACAATGAGCTACACCTACTATCAGAAAAATGTAAAACCAAAACCGGAAACAGAAGGTAAGAAAGGATTTGTATGTAAAGTCTGCGGATATATCTACGAAGGTGATGAACTTCCGGAAGATTATATCTGCCCACTGTGTAAACATGGAGCTGTAGACTTCGAGCCGATTGGATGACGGATTTCTCCTGTTAAACTGCTAAAGAGTGACATTCTGTCATGTGAATAGTTGTCGAGATTTCAGAGGAATTTGATTGATAAAATAAAAAATAGAGATTGTCAGTAGTTATTAAATAGCTGGCAATCTCTATTTTTGCTCCAGTATTAATAGAAACATTATGGAAAGAAATTTTGATAGACGAATTCAATAACAATATGTTACACTTTATGAAAGTCAGAGTTTAATATATCAAATATAAAGGGAAGTGTGTCTATTGAAACAAATTAAAAAGAAACTTCCAATAGGAATAGAAAATTTCGCAAAGCTTCAGGCGGAAGATTTCTACTATGTAGATAAAACGATGCTTATCAAAGAACTTCTGGATAATTGGGCGGAGGTGAATCTGTTTACACGTCCGAGAAGATTTGGTAAAACACTGAATATGAGTATGCTGAAAGCATTCTTTGAATTAAACAGTGATAAGAATTGCTTTAGAGACACAAGAATTTCCAGAGAAGTTTATCTTTGCGAACAATACATGGGAAAGTTCCCTGTGATTTTTATTTCCCTGAAGAGTATCAGTGCGCAAACTTATGAAAAAGCCTGTGATATGGCAATACAGATTGTAAATGGTGAGGCGCGTAGATTCCAGTATTTACTGGACAGTGAACGTTTGACGGAATATGATAAGGATGCGTTCAAATCATTGCTTCTGCCGGATATGAAGGAATCTGTTCTGTGCAGCAGTCTGAGGATTCTGTCAGAACTTCTGGAGAAACATCATGGTCAGAAAGTTATCTTATTGATTGATGAATATGATGTGCCTCTGGCGAAAGCATTTGAATTGGGATATTACAATTCAATGACTCTGCTGATCCGTAACTTGTTTGAAAATGCATTAAAAACAAATGACAGTCTGAAGTTTGCTGTGCTTACAGGCTGCATGCGTATCTCAAAGGAGAGTATTTTTACAGGATTAAATAATCTGAAAGTTTTGTCAGTGGCAGATGTACAGTTTGATGAATATTTTGGATTTACGGACAGTGATGTAAAGAATATATTGGAATATTATGAACTTTCTGAGCATTATGATGAAATAAAAATGTGGTATGACGGATATCGGTTTGGAAATGTAGAGGTTTACTGTCCCTGGGATGTGATAAATTATTGTGATGAATTGCGTATAAACAATATGGCGCAGCCACAGAATTACTGGTCTAATACCAGCAGTAATGAAGCGGTAAAATGCTTTATTCAGGAGACTGACAAGGGAACGGTCAGAAAGGAAATCGAGAAACTGATAGCAGGAGAAACCATTGTAAAGGAGATTCATCAGGAACTGACATATCAGGATATGTATGCTTCGATTGAAAACCTATGGAGTGTTCTTTTTACTACGGGATATCTCACACAGACCGGAAGAAAAGATGCAAATACGTTCATGCTTACCATTCCTAATATGGAAATACGTAATATTTTTCTGACACAGATTATGGACTATTTTAAGAAAACTGTCTCTGAGAATGGAGAAGCACTTGAAAAATTCTGTAATGCACTAAAAGACGGAGATTCCAAAGTGGTAGAACAAAGTTTGAATAATTATCTGAAAAAGACTATCAGTATTCGGGATACCTTTGTAAAAAAACAGATGAAAGAGAATTTTTATCATGGGATTTTACTTGGAATTCTCGGATTTCAGCAGAACTGGAGTGTGTCATCAAATAAAGAATCAGGTGATGGATACAGTGATATTTTGATAGAAACAGAAGATCAGGAAACTGGAATCATTATAGAAATAAAATATGCCGAAACAGGGAATCTGGAGGCTGTCAGTGAAGAAGCATTAAAACAGATAGAAGACAGACGATACGAAGAACAGCTGCTGGAAGAGGGAGTAGAGCATATTTTGAAGTACGGTATTGCATTTTACAAAAAGAAATGCAAAGTAATGGCAGTCAAATAAATGAAAAACAAATACAAAAAAGCAGCAGAACCATTGAGGGATAGTGATTCAATGGTTCTGCTTTTTACTGTCTGTATTGATGAAGTTGCTTAATGTAACTGGAACACAACAGTTTCGTAAGGTTTGAGTACAAGTGTTCCAATTCCGTATTCAACTTCATTTTCTCCGTAATTGGAAATGATTACGGGAGTGTTGCACGGTAATTCAATATCTTCAGCGCCATAATGGAATTTCTGCATGGATGCAGAGAAATTATGCACTGCCAGCCATGTTTCGTCCTGATAACTTCTGGTATAGGCAATTACCGGACCATCTTCCGGGCAGCAGAGTTTGAAATCTCCATGAGCCATTACCGGATGTTTCTTACGCAGTGCGATGAGATTCTGGTAGAATCTGAAAACAGAACAGTCATCATTCATCTGGCTTTCTGCGTTAATGAGTTTGTAGTTTGGATTGACACCCAGCCACGGAGTATGCTCAGAAAATCCGCCGTTTGGACTGTCGTTCCACTGCATAGGAGTTCTTGCGTTATCACGGCTGATACTTCTGGATTCTGCCAGTGCTTCTTCAGGAGAAGCTCCCTGTTCGATCATGGTTTTATAGTAATTGCGGGTATCAATGTCATCGTAATCATCGATAGATGGGAAGGCAACATTGGTCATTCCCAATTCTTCGCCCTGGAAAACAAAGGGGGTACCGGGAAGCGTGTGCAGATAACATGCCAGCATTTTGGCAGATTCTGACCAGAATTCTCTGTCATTTCCGTAGAGGGAAACCTGACGCGGTTTGTCGTGATTACTTAAAAATCTTGCCCACCATCCATCTTTTTTCAGGATTTCATAATCTTTCTTAAGATCACGTTTCATTTTCTCTGGTGACCATGTCTGGATTTCAACAATCGGAGGAACAAATGGAATAGCCATGTTAAATTCTTTGCTTGCTGCGCTGGAATAGTTGATGGCATCCTGTTCATTGTTGATATTAACTTCTCCTACACTCATCAGATTGTCGGGAGTCATTGTTTCTGCAACCATTTCACGGATGTAGCGGTGGGTTCCCTCCAGATTTACACACGCTACAGTACCAATGGGTTCATTCATATCTGCACGTCCGTCCAGTCCTTTGTCAAGATAACTGATGGCATCAATGCGATATCCGTCAACACCTTTCTCATTCCAGAAACGGATAATATCAAAAATTTTCTCTTTAGTTTCCGGATTATCCCAGTTCAGATCCGGCTGTTCTTTGGCAAAGAAATGAAGATAGTACTGTCCTCTTTCCGGGACATATTCCCAGGCGCTTCCGCCAAAAACAGACATCCAGCAGTTTGGAGCACCACCGTCCGGCGCAGGGTCACGCCAGATATAGTAATCACTGTAAGGGTTATTACGGGATTTCTTTGATTCCTGGAACCATACGTGTTTATCAGAAGAATGGTTCAAAACCAGATCCATAATGATGGCAATTCCACGTTCATGTGCACCGTCGCGGAATGCATCCCAGTCTTCCATAGTTCCGAATTCTTCCATGATCGCAAAGTAATCAGAAATATCGTAACCGTTGTCCACATTTGGAGAAGCATAGACAGGAGACATCCATACTGCATTGATGCCAAGCTCCTTCAGATAATCCAGCTTCTCAATCATTCCCTTCAGATCACCGATTCCATCATTGTTGCCATCTTTAAAACTTCTTGGGTAAATCTGGTAGATCACCAGATCTTTATACCAGTCTTTTTTGTGCTTCATATGTACATCCTTTCGTCTTTTTGCATAAATAAACTCTGAAATTATTATATTGTATTGTGCAAAAAAACGCAATAAAGAATATGAAAGATGATGAAAAGAACTAAGCGATGATTAGTGATTTTCACGAAAAAATGGATAACATGAAACTTGTGTTGCAATTTGCACAAAAAATAGATATAATAAAAAAAACAATTGCGCATAAGGTATAGAAAAACTGCTTATATGTAAACTGGTAAGTACTGGATAAAGTATAGGCGGTAAGAGTGAAAAATCACGAAGGAGACAAGAATCATGGGAAAAAGAGCAGCAGGAATATTAATGCCGATCAGTAGCCTTCCATCAGACTATGGTATCGGATGTTTTTCCAAAAGTGCATATGAATTTGTAGACTGGTTAAAGGAAGCCGGACAGACTTACTGGCAGATTCTGCCACTGGGACCGACCAGCTATGGAGATTCTCCATATCAGTCTTTCTCTACATTTGCAGGTAATCCATATTTTATTGATCTGGATACACTTGTGGAAGAAGGAGTTCTTGATAAGAAAGACTGCGAGAAAGTTAACTGGGGAAAGAAGCCTGAAGAAGTAGATTATGAAAAAATCTACAAGGGCCGTTATCCGCTTCTGAGAAAAGCATACGAGAACAGTGATATCAGCAAGAATCCTGACTATCAGAAATTCGTAGCAGAGAACAGCTGGTGGCTGTCAGATTATGCTCTGTTTATGGCAGTAAAAGATCGTTTCGAAGGTGTAGAATGGACCAAATGGGCTGAGGATATCAGACTCCGCTGGAACAATGCCATGGATTATTATCGTGAAGAACTTTATTTTGATATTGAGTTCCAGCAGTATATGCAGTTTAAGTTCTATGAGCAGTGGATGAAACTGAAATCCTATGCAAATTCAAAAGGAATCCAGATCATTGGAGATATTCCGATTTATGTTGCCATGGACAGTGCTGATGCATGGGCACATCCGGAACTGTTCCAGCTGGATCAGGACAATGTACCGCTGGCAGTAGCAGGATGCCCTCCGGATGGATTTTCTGCAACCGGTCAGTTATGGGGAAATCCGCTGTATCGCTGGGATTATCACAGAAATACAGGATATCAGTGGTGGATTTCCAGAATGAGTTACTGCTTCAGATTGTATGATGTTGTAAGAATCGATCATTTCCGTGGATTTGATGAATATTTCTCTATTCCATACGGAGATAAAGATGCAAGAGGCGGACACTGGGAAAAGGGTCCCGGAATTGATCTGTTCCGTAAGATTGAACAGGCGCTTGGATGGAAGCAGGTTATCGCAGAGGACTTGGGATATATGACAGATTCTGTACGTCATCTGGTATATGAGAGCGGATTCCCGGGAATGAAGGTTCTGGAATTTGCGTTTGACTCCAGAGATTCCGGATGTGCCAGTGATTATCTGCCACATAATTATCCGGAGAACTGCGTGGCATATACAGGAACCCATGATAATGAAACTATTGTGGGATGGTGGAAGAGCATCACAGTAGCTGAGAGAAAACTGGCGAGAGATTATCTGTGTGATCATGCAACACCGGAAGAAGAACTGTATAAGTGTTTCATCAGTCTGATCATGCGCAGTGCTGCGCGTGTCTGCGTTATCCCAATGCAGGACTATATGGGACTGGACAACAGATTCCGAATGAATAAACCATCTACAGTTGGTATGAACTGGAAGTGGAGAATTAAGAAGAGAGATCTTACAAAGAAACTCCAGAAGGAAATCCATGATGTGACACTTCGTTATGGACGTAAGAACTGGGATTAAATACATAGTGAAATAACTGGAATAATGACAGCGTTTCGGATATAAATAATATTCGGAACGCTGTTTTTTTAACCGAATCAAGCAGTTATTTGGCTAAAAAAGCAACGAAGTGGTTGGTTTTATCTGTTTTGTTTTATTCAGTCAGAGTTATTTGTCAGAGGGAGAAAAAAAGGACAGTTTCGCAAGCTCTTTATTTTTGTATGAAAAAGAAAACATTGAAAAAGAAAGGCATTGATTTTCGGGCAATGTCTGATAAAATATTAACCAGAAAAGGCAAAAGGACAGATTTTCAGGAGGGAAATAAATGAACTATAACAGATTAGAAACCAGTCTGATCGATGTGATCAAAGAGGAACAGGCGAAGCTTGGATATATGAAGGAGAAGATCAGCCTTTATTATCCGCTCAGTTCCCTGAATCATTTCTTTGGCGGTGAGACAGATGCTGCAGGCATGATGGAGATATTAAAAGATTTTCCTTCTTATATAGAAGAGAAATTTGGTGAAGTAGCAGTATCACACAGAGGAGATCGTTTCTGCTTCACTGTTTCGGAAAAAGCTTCCGAATATGTACATAATAATATGAAAGAGAATGAATTTATCAAGGCATTGATCGAACTGATTGGCAGACATGGATGTACGATAGAGGAAATTAAAGAACTGTTCCATTCTTATTCAGATAAAATCATTACTGAACCAATGGATAACGAGGAGTTTGATGTGATGATTCGTTTTGGTGACGGATCAGATCCTTATTATTATTGTTTTAAAGATGAAGGGTGCCATATCATTTACCACAGATTTCTGCCGGAAGACTATGCAGATTTTGGATTCTGACAAGAACGGGTGGAAAATTTTCCAACTGTCGGCTTGACAAAAATATATGTGATATTTGCAACAAAAGTATGTTATTTTTTTGTCAAATATCAACAAAAATAAGTCGAAATTCTATATTGACAGATAGTCTCAATAATGGTAATTTTTATTTGGATTAATGTTTTCATTTATATATAGAAACAGGTAATATTTTATTGCATTATTTTACAGGAATGAAATAGATAGATAAAATTGAGTTGACAGTTGGAGGGAAAGATTAAATGAGAAAAACCAAAATTATCTGTACAATGGGACCGTCTACTGATAAGGGCGATGTTATGGAGCAGCTTGTGAGAGAGGGAATGGACGTAGCACGTTTCAACTTCTCACATGGACCTCACGATGAGCAGAGAGGCCGTATCCAGAAACTGAGAGAACTTCGCAAGAAATATGACAGACCTGTTGCAGCACTTCTTGACACAAAGGGACCGGAGATCAGACTTGGATGTTTTAAGGAAGGAAAGGTTTCCCTGGAAGAAGGACAGCTCTTTACATTTACCAATAAAGATATTGAAGGAACTAACGAGCATGTAAGTATTACCTATAAAGAACTTTATAAAGATGTACAGCCAGGCGGACATATTCTGGTTGATGATGGACTGGTAGACCTGGAGGTTCAGGACATCGCAGGAAAGGACATTGTCTGCAAGGTTATTAATGCAGGTGTGATTGGCGACAAGAAGGGTGTCAATGTTCCGGGTGCAAACCTGAAGATGCCATTCATCAGTAAAAAAGACCATGATGATCTTCTCTTCGGTATCCAGGAAGGATTTGATTTCGTTGCAGCATCTTTTACACGTACTGCAAACGATATCCGCGAAGTAAGAAAAATTCTGAAAGAAAACGGCGGTGAAGAGATTCAGATCATTGCAAAGATTGAGAACCAGCAGGGCGTTGACAATATCGACGAGATTATTGAAGCAGCAGATGGCATCATGATCGCCAGAGGTGACATGGGTGTTGAGATTCCGCCGGAATATGTACCTGTTATCCAGCAGAAGATCATCCAGAAAGTTTACACAGCAGGAAAACCGGTTATTACAGCAACACAGATGCTTGACTCCATGATCTCTCATCCGAGACCAACCCGTGCAGAGGCTACAGACGTTGCCAATGCGATTTTTCAGGGAACAAGTGCAACTATGCTTTCAGGAGAAACAGCAGCAGGTAAATATCCGGTACAGGCACTTCAGATGATGAGCCGCATTGCAGAACATATGGAACAGAATATTGATTACAATACAATCTTTAAGAAAACAGACAGAAATGAGAATCCGGATATTACAAATGCGATCGCACATGCAACCTGCCTGACAGCAATCGACCTGAAGGCCAGTGCAATCCTTTCAGTGACAAAATCCGGAAGCACAGCTCATATGATGTCCAAACACAGACCAGGATGTCTGATCGGTGCATGTACAAGCTCTGAGAGAGTTCTTCGCCAGCTGAATCTGTCCTGGGGTGTTTACCCGATGCTGATCAGGGAAGAGTACAGTTCTGAGATCCTTTGCCTGAGAGCAATCGAAGCAGCACAGAAACATAAACTTGTAAAAGTTGGTGACACTATTGTATTTGCCGGTGGTGTACCGCTTGGAATTCCGGGAAGAACAAACCTGATCCGCGTCTGCACAGTAGAATAGTGGAGCAGGTTATGAAACGGTTAGTCATAAAAAATAAAAGAAAAATCTGGCTCTGGTTTCTGTTTATCGTGCTTCTGATCCTGGCATGCAGGGCTGCGTATGTTACGGGAAATAAGAATATGCAGATAAGAGACGAAGCAGTAGAGGAACAGCAGGTAGAGAATGTAGTGGGACAGGATAAAGTGGAGAGATTATGCTGAATCAATTTTCGAGAACAGAGCTTCTTCTGGGAAAAGAAGCGATGAATAAACTGAAGAACTCCCGCGTGGCCGTGTTTGGAATCGGAGGGGTTGGAGGATATGTATGTGAAGCATTGGTCAGAAGCGGCGTAGGGGCCTTTGATCTGATCGATGATGACAAAGTATGCCTGACGAATCTTAACAGACAGATTATTGCCACCAGGAAAACTGTTGGTCAATATAAAACAGAGGTGATGCGGGACAGAATCCTGGACATTAATCCGAAAGCAGATGTGAGAATCCATAACTGTTTTTATCTTCCGGAGAATGCTGCTGATTTCGATTTTAGTGAGTATGATTATGTGGTAGATGCTGTGGACACAGTGACTGCGAAGATTGAACTGATCATGCGTGCAAAGGAGACAGGGACTCCTGTTATCAGCAGTATGGGTGCCGGAAATAAGCTGGATGCCAGTGCGTTTCGGGTGGCAGATATCTATAAGACAAAGGTGTGTCCGTTGGCGAAGGTTATGCGCAGAGAGCTGAAGAAGCGTGGTGTGAAGAAACTGAAGGTTGTTTATTCAGAGGAACAGCCGATCAGACCAATTGAAGATATGGCAATCAGCTGCAGGTCGCATTGTATTTGTCCTCCGGGTGCCGCGCATAAGTGTACGGAGCGCAGAGATATTCCGGGGAGTGTGGCCTTTGTGCCGTCTGTCGTCGGGCTGATTATTGCAGGAGAGGTTATTAAAGACCTGACTGCGGAGTACAGAAGATAAGAAGTGTTTATTTTGAGATGTGTATGGTGTCAGAAATGGTATGGTACACATCTTTTTTTTGCGGGAAATATTTGGAATCGGACTGTTGGATTACCTGTTAGATCGTATAGAATTGTTATATGAGAAAAAGTCAAAATAACATAAAAATTTATAGGATTTTCAAAATATAATGAAAGAAAAAAGAAAGAATCTGTGATACACTGTCATTATTGACAGATTGAACTGTGAAGGTGCAGAATTTGATGAATGAGAATGCCTGAACGATATTTGCATAATAAATGTTACTGCTCACTCCGTTCTCAGTAACTAATAAATTTCAGATTGGAGGATATCATCTCGAATGAAAACAAATTACAACAGAACAGTGCAGGCCTGTTTTATCGGATATGTAGTGCAGGCCATTGTGAACAATTTTGTTCCTCTGCTGTTTCTGACATTTCAGGGCAGTTATGGGATTTCGCTGCAGAAGATCACACTTCTGGTTACCTTTAATTTCGGGATCCAGTTGCTGGTAGATCTGGCATCGATTGGATTTGTGGACAGAATCGGTTATCGTGCATCTATGATCCTGGCACATGCAATGGCAGCTGCAGGTCTGATTTTGCTCACAGTATTGCCGGAGTGCCTGGGAGATACGTTTGTGGGACTTATCATTGCAGTTATGATCTATGCCATCGGAGGCGGATTGCTGGAGGTGCTGGTAAGTCCTGTGGTGGAAGCCTGCCCTACAGATAATAAGGAAAAAGCAATGAGTCTTCTTCATTCCTTTTACTGCTGGGGACATGTGGGAGTGGTACTTCTTTCTACATTATTCTTTCGTATTTTCGGGATTGCAAACTGGAAATATATGGCACTGGTGTGGGCATTGATTCCCATTGCAAATGGAATCCTTTTTACCAGAGTTCCCATTGCTCCACTGTTGGATGAGGGGGAAAAGGGACTGACTATGGGGGAGCTTTTTAAGAAAAAAATCTTCTGGGTTCTGATGTTAATGATGCTCTGTGCAGGAGCCAGTGAGCAGGCGGTAAGCCAGTGGGCTTCTACTCTGGCTGAGAAAAGCTTTGGAATCAATAAAACCATAGGAGATCTGGCAGGTCCCATGGCGTTTGCAATTCTCATGGGAAGCTCAAGGGCATTTTATGGGAAATTTGGGGATAAGATCAATCTGGAGCGCTTTATGCAATACAGTGCAGTTCTGTGCATGGTTTCCTATCTGATGATCGCATTTATCCCGGTACCTGCGTTGGGAATTCTTGGATGTGCGGTTTGCGGTCTGTCTGTAGGTATTATGTGGCCGGGAACCTTCAGCATGGCGGCTGCCTCGGTAAAGCGTGGCGGAACAGCCCTGTTTGCCCTCCTTGCTCTTGCGGGAGATGTAGGATGCTCATCCGGACCAACCTATGTGGGAATGATTTCAGGAGCACTGAATGATAATCTGAAACTTGGAATCTTCGCAGCACTGATTTTCCCTGTGTTGATGATACTGGGGATTAAGATGATTGGAAGTCTGCGAAAATATGATTGAGATATATTAAAAAGTATGGAACGATTAATTTTTCATATTGATGTAAACAGCGCATTTCTTTCCTGGGAGTCAGCCAGAAGGGTAAGCCAGGGGCTGCCGGATCTCAGGGAGATTCCCTCCTGTGTGGGAGGAGATCCAAAGAAACGGACAGCAAATGTACAGCTCTGGCTTGGAGAAAAACCAGAGCACAGATGAAAAATGAAGACAGACAGGAAGAATAAAAGCGCAGAGATGATACTTTTTCTCTGCGCTTTTATAGCGGACTGTTATACATATTTCAAAAATTCTTCATCCGGGATCCGGGAAGTATGGATGGCATTTTGGATAGCCTGAGCCATGACTTCTGCGGCGAGAGTTCCAGCCATGTTGATATCCACAGAAACATTGCCAATGCTGGCAGCATA
>OGQG01001563.1_pt1 | contig 16718 bp, 14 predicted proteins | sample 1553201 | NCBI WGS metagenome assembly OGQG01 (sample SAMEA2579925, study PRJEB22360) | human gut metagenome | biome: human gut; feature: human-associated habitat; material: faeces | place: Denmark | collected 2008/2010
ATCTATAAAAGTCTTGGTTCTGGAATAAAAACAGTAGAATTTGTTTTAAAATATAATGAAAATAGTATTGTATTTTTGGAGGCAAAGAAAACGTGTCCTAATGCAGCAAATAGATATGAGTCTAAAGAAAAACAAGATAAATTTGAAGAGTATTATTCATCTATAACGGAAAAGTTTATCGCATCTCTACAAATTTATTTGGCTACAATTCTAAGTAGATTTCAAGATTCTTCAGAGGTAGGGGATTCTTTAAATTCTATAAATGCGATGAAAGAGGCTAAATTAAAATTTATTCTTGTTGTAAAAAATGCAGAGGATATTACGTGGCTGGTTGGTCCAATGGCAGAGTTAAAAGCTAGATTACTTCAAATTCGTAAAATATGGGATATTGAAGTGGCAGTTTTAAATGAAGGACTTGCTAGAGAACATAAATTAATTAAATGAGAATTTTACAGCACAAGTCAAGATGACTTCATTTAATTAGGAGGTGAAAAAATGTATCTAAATAAAGTAACAGTCAAAAATTTCAAAGCCATCACAGACATGGAACTGAGTTTCACACCAGGAGTAAATCTCCTAATTGGTGATAATGGCACAGGTAAAAGTTCTATGTTAGAAGCAATTGGATTTAAAACAAGTGGGAAGGGTGATGCTTCAACAGAAATATCTTATGGTATACCAGCCGAGATCACAGCTTTTATTGATATGGATTCAGAAGAAAATGCCAATTAAGGAATATGAGGCATTTAAGTTTATCGTTTCTTGCTTTATGAAGAAAATAAATGGATTAGATAATGCACCAGAAATATATTATTCTAGTCAATTTGAAGAGATAGTATATCAGGAGAATAATATGGTAATGCCGATTACTATGCTGAGTGCAGGATATCAGTCTTTATCCTTTTACAGCAAGAAGACTCCGACCTCTAAGGTGGGAGATGAATTGCGTCTATACCTACTTGATAGAGCATCCTGATTATAGTATAGTATCTTTAGTCGGATAATAAAAAATTGAGATACAATAAATTGAGATAATAACGCACATTTAGTATTCTTACTATACTATCATCTTGCGCTTGTGTTCAAGTATCACAGGTGGGGGAGGATGTCACGTTATACTAAAGATTAAACGAGTTATTTTGGATAAAAGATGGAAATCATATAGGAGATTATATAAATGAAGAAGTTAGTAATCGCAGAAAAACCCTCTGTCGGCCGTGACATCGCCCGCGTGCTCGGTTGTAAACAGCAGGGTAAAAAATATATTGAAGGAAATAAATACATTGTCACCTGGGGATTAGGACATCTGGTAACGCTGGCAGACCCAGAAGGGTATGATAAGAAGTTGAAGACATGGAGAATGGAAGATCTTCCGATGATGCCGGAGCGTTTTAAGCTAGTAGTGATTCCTCAGACAAGAGGGCAGTTTCAGGCAGTGAAGTCCCTGATTGAACGAAAGGATGTTGCAGAGATTATCATTGCAACGGATGCCGGTCGTGAGGGAGAATTGGTTGCGAGATGGATTCTGGCGAAGGCAGGGAACAAGAAACCGTTGAAGAGGTTATGGATTTCTTCTGTGACGGATAAGGCAATCCGTGACGGTTTTGCTCATCTTAAGAATGCGAAGGAGTATGAGAATCTTTACCATGCGGCAACGGCGAGAGCGGAGTCGGACTGGCTGGTAGGTATTAATGCGACAAGAGCATTAACCTGCAAATATAATGCACAGCTTTCCTGTGGGCGAGTACAGACTCCGACTCTTGCGATGATTGCTGCAAGAGAAGAGGAAATCAGGCATTTTAGACCAAAACCTTATTATGGATTGCAGCTTACTGGCAAGGGCATTATTTTTACATGGAAAGATAAGAAGTCAGGAAGTTCAGCAACATTTTCTAAGGAGAAAAATGAGGAGATTTATAAGAATCTTTCTGGAAAAACAGCGGTTGTTGCTGAGGTGAAAAAGACGAAGAAGACTTCTCAGGCAGAGGGTCTTTATGATCTTACAGATCTTTCAAGAGATGCGAATCAGCGATTTGGTTTTTCAGCAAAGCAGACTTTGAATATTATGCAGAGTCTTTATGAGCATCATAAGGTGCTGACTTATCCAAGAACAGACTCCCGCTATCTGACAACAGATGTGGCAGAGACATTAAGAGAACGTGTGGAGGCGATTGCGGTCGGCCCGTACAGAAGCTTCACAAATACAGTGTTAAAAGGAAAAATCACACCGAAAAAGTCTTTTGTAAATAACCAGAAAGTTTCCGATCATCATGCGATTATCCCGACAGAGCAGCCAGTGATTCTGGCACAGCTTTCTGTGGATGAGAGAAAGATTTTTGATTTGGTTGTACGAAGATTTCTTGCCGTTTTATATCCGCCATATGAATATGAGCAGACCAAAATCACACTGGAATGTGAGGGCGAGACATTTTTTGCAGAGGGAAATGTACCTTTAAACAGAGGATACAAGGAAGTAACAGCACCGGATGGCGATGAGAGTGGCAAAGTATTTCCTGCTTTAAAAGAGGGTGAAGTAATCAGAGATTTTTCACTGAAAAAGACGGAAGGAAAGACAAAACCACCGGCAAGATTTACCGAGGGAACTTTGTTAAAGGCGATGGAGAATCCAGTCAAATATATGCAGCAAAAAGATGCAAAAGCAGCGAAGACATTGCAGGAAACAGGCGGACTTGGAACAGTTGCAACAAGGGCAGATATTATCGACAAGCTTTTCAGCAGTTATCTTATTGAAAAAAAGGAAAATGAAATCTTTATTACAAGTAAAGCAAAACAGCTTTTATCCCTTGTGCCAGAAGATTTGAAGAAACCAGAACTTACCGCAGAGTGGGAGTCAAGGTTATCTGCGATTGCAAAAGGCAAGGCAAGTGACCGTAAGTTTATGCGTGAGATTGCAACATATACAAAAGAACTGATGAAGCAGATTCAGAATGGAACAGGAACGTTCCGTCATGATAATCTGACAAATAAAATCTGTCCAGAGTGTGGAAAGAGACTTCTTTTAGTAAATGGAAAACAGGGAAAACTTTATGTTTGCCAGGATAGAGAGTGCGGCTACAAAGAGCGTATTTCCAGACTGACCAATGCCCGCTGTCCAGTTTGTCATAAAAAGATGGAGCTAGTCGGGGTGAAAGATAAGCAGAAGTTTGTCTGTTCCTGCGGGCATAAAGAATCCATGCAGGCATTTGAAAACCGCCGTAAGAAAGAGGGAGCGGGTGTTTCAAAAAAAGATGTGGCAAATTATATGAAGAAGATGAAAAAAGAGGAGAAACAGCCGTTGAATAACGCTTTGGCAGATGCACTGGCGAATTTAAAATTGTAGGAGATTTTATTTATGAATATAAAAAGAATTGTATTTGCTTCTTTATTTTGTATAGCGGTGTTGCTCTGTGCCGGGAAAAAGGCAGAGGCGGCATTCCCTTACGACATGGAGCAGAAACCGGTGACAGCTACATCTATACAGGATGGAAAAGTTGCAGTTTATAGTGATGAGAATTTAAAGAATAAAAAAGAAGAAGTAGCAGGAAATAATCTTACGATAGAAGCATATAAAGTAAGTAAAAATGGTATTTATGGCAATTACAAAAGTGGAAAAAGATTTGGTACAGGATGGTTTTCTCTTAATACTTTTGTCGTAAATCCAAAGTATAAAAATGTATATGCGACAGTCAGAGATCACATGTACATTTATACAAGTAGAAGTTATTCTAAAGTACAGACAACGATAAAAAAATATAGTGGTGTAATTGGTATCAGCAAAGTAGACGGAGACAGACAGGTTATCTGTGATAAAAAGGATCATTATGAGATTGGCTGGATGACAGCAAGTGCATTTTCTAACACACTTTTGTATGATGGGCGTGAAAAACAGACATTAGCAGATGGCATTTACAAATTTAGATGTGGCTATCAGGATGATGAAAACGGGGGAAGTAAAAATCAGTCCGCGATGGAAGCTTATCCAGAGTATACATTTAAAATAATGCATACGACACAGAATCAGTATTATATTCAAAATGTTGAAACTGAAAAATATCTTGCCGTAACCTTTAAGTCGGCGAGTAAAAAGGCGGAAAAAGGAAGTGTCGGAAAGTATGTTGTTTGCTGGACGGAGCAGCCGGACAAGACTTATGGGCTGTTCCAGTTACAGCGGTTAAATGGAGCATTTTCCATTCAAAATATGAAAAGTAAGTATTTTCTGGGACAGATTACAGATACAAAAGAAAATAGCGAAGATTCTCAAGAGAGTGACTCAGCGAAAAACAGTGAAGAACTGAAAGTGGCGAATAGCGGTGAAGAAAATCAGGCAGATACTTCATCGAAAAATGCAAAACAGCAGAGCAATACTGAATTAGCATTTACTTTAGAAAAATCCAGAAGCACACAGCCAACTCACTGGCGAATTCACGCAGCACAGAAAATGAGTAACACAAAGAAACCATTTATATTTACTCAGTACGATCCAGAATGGTGTGCGACTCCGTATGGTGGCGGAGGCTGTATGGGAACGGCAGGCTGTGGAATTCTTGCGACAGTGAATGCAGTTTATGCGTTAAACGGACAGTATATGGACGTGATGGAACTTGCCAATTATGCGGTAGAAAAGAATTATCGTATTGTGGGAAGCGGAACGGATGATGGAATCTTTAAGGCAGCAGCGAAGAAATACGGACAAAAATATGGTTTTGCATGGGATGGGGCAAGTGGAAGTATTGACGTGTTGAAGAAGAAATTAAAGGCAGGCGATACCGCCATTGTCCATGTGCAGGGACATTATGTTTCCATTTCCGATTATAATAAAAAGACGAAGAAATACCTTTTATTAGATTCTAATTATCTGCCAAAACGTGCGACGTCGGCATTTGGAGACTGGATTGGAGTGAACCGGCTGTTGTCCGGGGCGTTGGAATCTCAGTATTTTTATTTCTTTAAATCAAGTGAATTATAGTCATGATTGAATAAAAATGATGCTATTAAAAATATCAGAAGAATATCTGTGAATGCAAAGTAAAATAAGGAAATAACAATGAAAAATAAAGAAGATTTAAAAAAAGAACTCATCAAAATCGACCATAAAAGTTATGGAATGTATAAGACGCTCGGAGGCAGTTATAGCTTCGGCAATTACATTTTGTATATCGACCATGTACAGGGAGACCCATTCGCTTCTCCATCCCGACTTCATTTTGAAGTAAAGAGGGACAGGCATGGGTTTCCAGAAGAATATTACCAGGAAAAGCATCGCCGCTTAGCCTTAGAAGATCAGGTGTTGCGGAGATTTTTATATGAGTTAAGACAGATTGATAAGGGCTTTATGGGTTCTGGTAAAAGTGGAAGAATCACGATCTGTCCAGCGAACCAGACAGTGCAAGAAAGGATTGCAGTTGTATTTTCCAAAGAGAAAATGGAACTTCGTTTTGAGATGGGATTTCCAGCAAGAGGAAGAACGATTCTGGCAAAAGAGATGCAGAAGTTAGTATTTGATATTTTGCCACAGTTAGCAGAAAATACGCTTTTCTATCGAAACTGGGATACAAAAAATAAAAAATATCTGGAACAGGCGATTTTCCTTGCAGATGACCAGAAAGTCCTTCGGGAAGAATTAAAAAAGAGAAATCTTACAGCATTTGTTGCGGACGGAGCTATTTTGCCAAGAGAGAGCGGAGTTTCCGACCGGCCAATGCGTGGAGCAGTTCCATTTGCTTCGCCGGAATCTATGAGAATAGATGTGGAACTGCCACATAAGGGAAAGGTCACTGGAATGGGTATTCCAGAAGGAATCACGGTTATTGTCGGTGGTGGATATCACGGAAAATCTACTTTGTTAAAGGCGTTGGAACAGGGTGTATACAATCATATTTGCGGGGATGGCAGAGAGTATGTCGTGGCAGATAATAGCGGAATGAAAATTCGTGCCGAGGATGGAAGAAATGTGCTGCACACAGACATATCTATGTTTATCAATCACCTTCCAGCAGGTCAGGACACTACAGATTTTTCCTCAGAAAATGCCAGTGGAAGTACTTCTCAGGCCGCGAATCTTATTGAGGCAGTTGAGGCGGGAGCAGGTCTTTTATTGCTGGATGAGGATACGTCTGCGACAAACTTTATGATTCGTGATAAGGTGATGGCACGATTAGTATCTGACGAAAAAGAGCCAATTACAACATTGCTTCGTCATATAAGAGGAATTTATAGAACACTGGGAATTTCTTTCGTTATTGTAGTAGGAAGTTCTGGAGATTATTTATCTGTGGCAGATTTCGTTTTACAGATGGATCATTATAAAGTAAAAGACGTTACAAAAGAAGCGAAATCTATTTGCGAGGAATGTAGAATTGCAGGGCAGTACCCAGAAAATGAAATCACAGTCCCGGCATTTTCCCGCAAATTAAAACCGATAAAGCCGGGCAGACGGAAAATAAAATCAATGGGAACAGATACCGTTCTGATTGACAGAGAGGCAATAGATGTCCGCTATTTAGAGCAGCTTTCAGAAAATGGGCAGACAACAGCACTTGCACATATGATGAGCTGGATTCTTGATAATGTAAAAGCCGAAGAAGATATTCAGCATATAATAGAAAGAATGTATACAATCATAGAAAAACGAGGAATGGAAGCAATTATACCAGCCAGTTGTTCAGGAGGTCATCCTGTTTTACCAAGAAAGCAGGAGTTATATGCGTGTCTTAGCCGTTATAGAAGTGCCAAAATTGTTCGGTAGATTTATCCTTCATTCAGTTCGCTACGCTGCCCTCATTCAGGCGGAATCTCCCACAAATTGCGACGTACATCTTGCAGAAAGCATTTTTCAGACACGCTCTAAGGTGGGAGATGATGTCACAAAAATGATTTTCTAAAACTATAGAATAACTTGGCAGTCTGTAGAAATAGTTTTTCAGAATAAAAAACAACTTGATAGTCTGTAAAATGGTATTTCAAAAAAATAATTTGCCCAGAGTCATAAAATAGACAGAAAAAAGAAATATATGTAGATTTTGTGAAAAGAATGGTAAGATTGTATAATTAATGGTACAGTAATAAAATAGGTGTGGCAATTCGAAAACGTAGAATGAAATAATAAAGAGGAGATTTTTATGATAAAGAAAAAGATATTTATCGCAACAGCAGTATTTGCATCCATCTGTATGTTAGGCGGATGTGCAACATCAAAGTCCAGTAAGAAGGCAGCAGAGGCAACTACAGAAGCCGCGCAGCAGGCGAAGGCTACACCCGTGAAGCTTAATGCATCAGAATATGTGAAGCTTGGACAATATAAGGGACTCACAATTAAGGGAGCATCCACAAAAGTAACCGATCAGGATGTAGAAGATCAGGTGAATGAACTAGCCCAGGATAATGCATCCTATGAAGAGATTAAGGATAGAAAGACCGTACAGAAAGACGATTATCTTAATGTAGATTATACAACAACAATTAACGGCAAAGAGAATAGTGATTATTCAGACAGCAATCTCGATATGCATCTTGGAGATGGCAACTTAAATGTTGATGCGAATGTCGATGTTGATGAGAAACTTATTGGAGCAAAAGTTGGTGATACAGTAACAATAGAATTTACTTTCCCAGAAGATTATGACGATTCCTCTATAGCAGGTAAAAAATGTGAACTTGCAGTTTCTATTAACATGATTGAAAAGGAAGTAATACCAGAAGTGAATGATGCCCTTGTCAAGGAAAATACAGACTGTAAGACAGTAAAAGAATATAAAAAGCAGGTAAGAGACAGCCTTGTAAGCGATAAGAAATCAGAGGCAGAGCAGACAAACCAGGAGACACTCTGGAATAAGATTATGGATAATGCTACACAGCTTAAAGATTTCTCTGAAGCAGATATCAAAAAGGAAGTCTCAAACATTAAAATTGAGAATAAAGAGATGGCAGGATACTTTGGCATGAGCGTAAGTGATTTCATTGAACAGTACTACGAAATGTCCCTCGAAGACTACGCCAAAGAAAATCTCAAAAAACAGTGTGTGCAGGACTTACTCTTAAAAGAGAATAGCATTGAAATAACAGATGCCGACGTAGATGAAGAAATCCAGTACTACATCGATGAACTTGGATATAAAGACAAAAAAGAAGTTCTTTCCGCCATCTCTGAAGATGAAATTCATTCTGAATTACAGTACACTAAGTTGATGGACGCATTAATGAAGGAAACTACGATAAAATAATTAACAGACGTAAATCAACAGACATAGATTAACAGACAATCCCGAAGAGAAAAGCCACAAATCCCCCTCCAATATAGCAAAGTATTTTTGAATTTAGCAACAAACAGAAACCCGAAAGCGCAGAATATTACATCTGGAATATTCTGCGCTTTCGGGTTTCGTCTGTCCATAACAACAAAAAAATATACGCAACATTACCAAAAATTACGGTGGGTAAAAATGAAAATATATGCTAAAATAACAAGGTGTTGTTGTTTGAAGTGAAAATATTTGCATTATAGCGTATTTGAAAAGCATTTATAAAGTGTGATGTACATTTTTTAGTAAGTATTTTTCAAACACGCTCTAGAAAGGTCGATATAATGGCAAAAAAGAAGATTTATTTTGGTACAAATACCAAAATGTATAAGACAATCAAAGATACTGTGGAATTTGTTTCTCAGTTGCAGGAGCTGACAAAGGATATCAGCAGAGAAGACATGCAGCTCTTTGTTATCCCTTCTTATACAACGCTGAGAGATGCGAATGAAGCAAAAGATGAAGACCTTTTGATGGTTGGAGCACAGAATATGGGCTGGGAGGAACAGGGACAGTTCACAGGAGAGATTTCTCCACTGATGCTTCAGGAAGTAGGAACGGATATCGTAATGATTGGACATTCTGAGAGACGTCATGTTCTCGGAGAGACCGATGAAGAAGAGAATAAAAAGGTGTTATGTGCCTTAAATCATAATTTTACAACGCTTTTATGTGTGGGTGAAACCGGAGAGCAGAAGGATTACGGAATTTCAGAGGAGGTTATCCGTATTCAGTTAAAGAAGGGGCTTTACGGTGTAACGAAGGAACAGACAGAAAAGCTTTGGATTGCTTATGAACCGGTATGGGCGATTGGGGTGAACGGAAAGCCTGCAACGAAGGAATATGCAGAGCAGATCCATATCGTCATCCGCGAAACATTAGTTGAACTCTTTGGAGAAGAGGCAGGGAATGAGATTCCGGTTTTATATGGAGGAAGTGTAAATCCGGAGAATGCAGTAGGTCTGAGTAAGATGGAACACATTGATGGCTTATTTATCGGACGTTCTGCGTGGCAGGCAGATAATTTTAACAAGATTATCAGAGATGTTCTTAAATAAATTGTGAATTTTTTAAAAACATATTGAAATTTAATGGATAATGAACTAGAATAGTTGTAGGTATTGCAACATGATGATGGCTTTTTTATGTTGCAATTATACTTTTGTTATAAAGGCTGATTATAACAGGAGACCAGAGATGAGGAGAAATACATGGCAAAGTTTGGAGTAGTACTCGTATCACATAGCGAATACATCGCAAAGGGCTTAAAGGAACTTGTGGATGAGATGAACGATGGTTCCGTGCAGGTAGTTGCTGCAGGTGGCGCAGACGGAGGAAGAATCGGAACAAGTGCAATCAAGATTCAGGGAGCTATTGAATCTGTAGAAGATTGTGATCATATCTTAATCTATGCTGATTTAGGAAGTTCTATTTTAAGCGCAGAGACAGCGATTGATTTAATTGATGAAGATTTAGCTGAGAAGGTTCAGTTAGTAGACGCACCGATTGTTGAAGGTGCTTTAGCTGGTGTTGTTCAGGGAACGATCAGCGATGATGTAGCGGATGTTATCAAAGCATCAGAAGATGCACGCAATGTACATAAAAACTAATTAAGTTTTGGGAGGTAGACTTACAATGGCAAAGATTAAAAGACTTTTCAATGACCCATATGATATCGTAGAAGAAATGGTAGAAGGTTATGTAGGCGCACATAAACAATATGTTAAGATGTGTGATTTAGATGAGGCACAGGGACGTGTTGTTTTAGCGAATGACGCTGGAACAAAGGACAAAGTTGGTGTTATCATCGGTGGAGGTTCAGGACATGAGCCATTATTCATCGGTTATGTGGGAGAAGATTTCGCAGATGCTGTTGTAATCGGTAACATTAACACATCCCCATCTCCAGACCCATGCTACGCAGCAGCAAAAGCATGTGATAACGGAAAAGGATGTATTTACTTATATGGTAATTATGCCGGAGACGTTATGAACTTCGATATGGGAGCTGAGAAGGCTGATGAAGAAGACGATATCAGAGTAGAGACAGTTCTCGTAACAGACGATGTTGTTTCTTCTGAGAATATTCCTGACAGAAGAGGTATCGCTGGTGACTTCTTCGTATTTAAAGTAGCAGGTGCTAAGGCAGCAACTGGTGCAGACTTAGACGAAGTAGTAGCAGCAGCTCAGAAAGCGAATGACAATACTCGTTCTATGGGTGTTGCAATGTCTTCTGCAACTCTTCCTGCAAAGGGCGGAACAATCTTCGATATGGAAGATGGTGACATGGAAATCGGTATGGGTATCCACGGCGAGCCTGGTATCAGAAGAGGTAAGATTGACACAGCAGATAATGTAATTGATGAGATTATGGAGCCAATCCTTAAAGATCTTCCATACGTTGAAGGAGACGAAGTTTACGTTCTTGTAAACAGCTTAGGTGCTACACCACTTATCGACCTTCATGTATGTTATAGAAGAGTAGCTCAGATTCTTGAAGAAAAGGGAATCAAAGTTTACAAAGCATTAGTAGGACCATTTGCTTGTTCTATGGATATGGCTGGTATGTCTGTAACATTAATGAAACTGGATGACGAATTAAAAGAATTAATGGATGCACCTTGCGACACTCCATACTTTACACAGAAATAATAAAGGTGATTAATAATGAGTGAATACATGTTAAGTAAAGATTACTTCGTACAGGTAATCAGAGATTTAATTGTTTTAGCTGAAGATAGAAAAGAGTATTTCACAGATCTAGATTCAGCAATCGGTGATGGTGACCACGGAATCAACCTTTCTATCGGTTTCCGTGAAGTTAATAAAAATATTGAAGACTGGAAGGGATTAAGTGTAAGAGACTTTTATAACAAAGTTGGTACAGCACTTCTTGACAAGGTAGGCGGTTCTTCAGGACCACTTTACGGAAGCTTCTTTATGAAGTTTGGACTTCCAATTAAGACAAAAGGCCCAGATGAGGGAGCAACTTTTGAAGAATTTATCGCCATGATGGAAAAAGGTGTTGAGATTATCAAAAAGCGTGGTAAGTCCACAACTGGAGAGAAAACTATGCTTGACACATTTGTTCCAGCAGTTGAGACACTCCGCAAAGAATACGAAGGCGGAACACCAGCCAAAGAAGCTATGGAGAAAGCTGTTGAAGCTGGTAAGGCAGGTTTAGAGTCTACAAGAAATATCGTAGCAACAAAAGGCCGTGCTATGAGACTTGGAGAACGTGCTATCGGTCATCTTGACCCAGGTGCTGCATCTGCCGCAGAGATTCTTGAAGTATTCTACAAGGATATGCCAAACTAGTACATCACGATGTGTAGGATACTGCTTCATTAATAATCAGTAGTGATATTGATGAGAGGAAGTACAAAGGCTTATTAAAGTTTATAATATTTATTTTCGATACAACAAAATAATGTATTAACGGGAGAGAGTTATGAGTCCTGCTTATGAGGCTGTTGAAGTTTTGACAGTCTTATTAAGCAGGACTTTTTTAATTATCTAACATCCTGACCGGTTTTAAAGGATGAAGCTGGCAGGAACAATTAAAAAAGGAGGAGCAGGTATATGGCAAACTACATTTTAGTAATGGATCAGGGAACAACGGGGTCAAGAGGTGTTGTTTATGATGAGAAGGGTAAAACAGTAGCGATTGACTATGAAGAGTATAAGCAGTTTTTCCCGAATTCCGGCTGGTGGGAGCAGAGTGGAAAGACCGTGTGGGAAGTTACATTAAGAACATCCCGGAATGCAATTAAAAAAGCAGGTCTTACAGGAAAAGACATCGCGGCAATCGGTATTGCCAACCAGAGAGAGACCACAACAATCTGGGATAAGGCAACAGGAGAACCGATTTACAACACGATTGTCTGGGGCTGCCGCCGTACGGCAGATATCTGTGCGAAACTGATTGAGGAGGGTTACAACGATACTGTAAACAAAAAGACTGGCCTGGTAATTGACCCAACGTATTCTGGTTCTAAGATCCGCTGGATTCTTGATGAAGTAGAAGGCGCACAGGAAAGAGCAGAAAAGGGTGAATTATTATTCGGAACAATTGACTGCTGGCTGCTTTATAACCTTACAAAAGGTAAAGTACATGCAACAGATTATTCTAACGCAGCTCGTTCTATGGTTATGAACGCTCATGAATTAAAATGGGATGATGAACTTCTTTCTATGCTGAATATTCCAAAATGTATGCTTCCGGAAATCAAACCATCGGTAGGAATCTTTGGATATACAGATCCAGAATGGTTTGGTGCAGAAATCCCAATCACAGGTATTGCTGGTGACCAGAGTGCCGCATTATTTGGACAGGCTTGTTTCGAGGAAGGCGCAGCAAAGAATACATACGGAACAAGTGCAGTACCACTGATGTATACAGGTGATGTTGCACCAGAAACAGAGAAAGGACTTCTCACAGTTGCATGGGGTAAAGACGGAAAAGTAAAATATTCTATGGGTGCAAGTATTTTAATTGCAGGTCAGGTTATTCAGTGGTTACGAGATAAGATTAACTTAGTTGACCATGCTGCTAAGACAAGTGTTATGGCAGAAAGTATCCCGGATAACGGAGGTGTGTTCTTCGTACCTGCATTTACCGGACTTGGTGCACCACACTGGAATACAGGTGCCAGAGGAATGATCATTGGTATTACTGCTGCTACATCAAAAGAACAGATTACAAGAGCAGCATTAGAATCCATGGCATACCAGACAAGAGACCTTCTTGAAGAGATGGAGCGCAATTCAGGAATCAAATTAAAAGAGCTGAAAGTAGACGGTGGAGCTTCTAAGAATGACTTCTTAATGCAGTTCCAGGCAGACATTTTAAATTGCCGCGTTGTACGTCCAAAAGACATTGAGACAACCGCACTTGGTGCATGTTATTTAGCAGGACTTGGCTGTGGTATTTTCAAGAGTGAAGATGAAATCAAGGAATTATGGGAAGCCGACAGAGTATTTGAACCACAGATGGATGAGGAAACAAGAGAAAATCTTTACGCACAGTGGTGCAAGGCAGTAGAGAAATCTAAAGACTGGTTATAAAATCTTTTAATCTAGAAAGGGGTAGACATATGAAGTATGATGTAGTAATTATTGGTGGCGGAATCACCGGTACAGGAATTGCTCATGAACTGGCAAAATATCAGTTAAAAACGATTTTGTTAGAGAGCGGTACAGACGTAGCTTTTTCTGCAACAAAACAAAATGGTGGAGTAATCCATCCAGGTTATGACCCGCATCCGGGCACATTAAAAGCAAAACTGAATCCTCCGGGAGCAAGAATGTATCCAAGACTTTCTAAAGAATTAGGCTTTAAAATATTACCTACAGGAACACTTGTCGTTGCCTACTCCGATCAGGATTTAAAAAAGGTAGACGAACTGATGGATAATGCCAGAATCAACGGTGTAGAAAAAGTAGAACGTTTAGATTCTGAGCAGCTCCATAACAGAGAACCACATATCAGTGATAAGGCGTTAGGTGCGTTACTTGCAAATACAACCGTAATGGTAGACCCATTTGAAGTAGCTATTGCTTTTATGGAAAATGCAATGCAGAACGGTGTAGAACTTGGTCTTTGCCAGAAAGTGCGTAAAATTGAAAAACGTGCAGACGAAGACTTTGTTGTATACACACAGGACAGACAGTATGAGACTCGTTTTATCGTTAATGCAGCCGGTGTGCATGCGGACGATGTTGCAGCGATGGCAGGTATCCACGAATATCAGGTCGAAGGCCGTCACGGAAACCTTTGCGTACTGGATAAAGTGCTTCCGATTCACACAGTTATGTTCCCTTGTCCAGGTCCAGATACAAAGGGTATTGCATTGATTCCTACTGTTTCTGGCAACTTCCTTATCGGTTCGACTGCCACAATGCGAGAAGATAAATATGACGTAACAAACGATGCACATGGTATTGATGAATTAATAGAAGGAGCAAAAATGCTTCTTCCAGACTTTGACCCAAGATGTATTATTCGTACTTTTGCAGGACAGCGACCAGTTGTATTAAACAACGGAAACGATTTCTACATTCGTGAATCCGAGACAGTAAAAGGCTTTATCCATGCTGCCGGAATCCAGTCACCGGGAATCGCTTCTTCCCCTGCGATTGCTGAGTATGTAAGAGATCTCCTGGCAAATGCCGGATTAGATCTGAAAGATAAATCAGACTACAATCCATACCGCGAACCAATCCCGGATTTCAGCGATCTTTCCTTAGAAGAACAGGATGCACTTATCAAAAAAGACCCTGCCTGGGGTAAAATTGTATGTCGGTGTGAGACTGTTCCAGAGGGTGAAATCATTGCAGCGATTCATTCCACACTTGGTGCAAGAACCGTAGAAGGTGTCAAGAGAAGAACTCGTGCAGGAATGGGACGGTGCCAGAGTGGTTTCTGTCAGTACAAGGTAATGCAGATTCTTTCCAGAGAACTTGGAATCCCTGAAGAGCAGGTACTTTTCGAAGAACAGGGAGCACAGGTATTATACGGAAAAATTAAAGGGTGAGGTGAGAGAAAATGAGGACATTAAAATATGATGTAGTAGTTATCGGAGGCGGCCCGGCAGGTCTTGCAGCAGCATTAAAGGCAAGAGAAAAAGTAGAAAAAGTTGCAGTCCTTGAAAGAAATGATGAACTTGGCGGAATTTTAAATCAGTGTATCCACAGTGGATTTGGACTCCATGTATTTAAAGAAGAATTAACCGGACCAGAGTACGCACAGCGTTATGTAGATATGGTGGCAGAAACAGACATTTCCTGTTACTTAAATACAATGGTACTTGATGTGACAGAAGATAAACATGTCGTTGCTATGAGTGAAGACGGAATGCTTGTTTTTGAGGCAGGTTCTGTTGTCCTTGCTATGGGATGCCGTGAGAGAACAAGAGGACAGATTCGTATTCCAGGAACCCGTCCGGCAGGTGTATTTACCGCAGGACTGGCACAGCGTTATGTAAACCTTGAAAACTTCAAACCGGGAAGCAGAGTTGTCATCCTTGGTTCCGGAGATATCGGTCTTATTATGGCAAGAAGATTAACCCTCGAAGGCATTAAGGTTGTCGGTGTATACGAACTGATGCCATATGCAAATGGACTTTACCGTAACATCAAAAACTGTCTGGATGACTTCGGAATCCCACTGCATTTAAGTACAACCGTAACAAAAATCGTAGGTTCCAAGCGAGTACAGGCAGTAGAAGTTTCCGCTGTAGATGAAAACTTAAAACCAATTCCGGGAACTGAAGAAATCATCCCTTGCGATACTGTACTATTATCCATTGGATTAATTCCAGAAAATGAACTCTCCAAAAAAGCAGGAATCGAATTAAACCCAGTCACAAATGGGCCAAAAGTAGACAACGCTTTAGAAACATCCGTAAAAGGAATCTTTGCCTGTGGTAATGTGCTCCATGTACACGACCTTGTAGATCAGGTAACAAAAGAAGCAGAAGATGCCGGTACTTATGCGGCTGAATATGCTGCAGAATGTGCAGCCGCACAGCAGGCAGATGCCGCAGTATCTACAGATGCAGAGACAGCAGCAGAAGCATGTGGAACTTCAAATGCAGAAACAGAAATTGCAGTTATCCCAGAAGGCATGGTCCGCTACACGGTTCCAACAAGAATCTGTGCAAACAGAACCCCAGTTACAAAAATTAAGTTCCGTGTCGGCAGACCAGTGGAAACTGCAAAAATCCGCATTACAAGCGGCGATAAAGTAATCTTTGAAAGCAAAAAAGCAAAGAAATTTGTACCGAGCATAATGGAAAATGTAAACCTGACAGCCGCACAGCTTGCAGACGTTCAGGACGAGATTAAGGTAACATTAGTTTAATTAATATGTATGATTGATATCTTTCTTTAGCATTGATTTTTTATCAGTTGTACTTGAGTTTTGTCAATGTATAACTGAAAATTGAACAGCAACTGATAAAAATCTTCTTATAAAATTAAGCATAGAAAGATTCTGAGTATACATAATTACAGAAGGAGGCTACTGTAATGAAAGAAGTAACAATGTGCTGCACAACCTGTCCTTCCGGCTGTGCATTAAAAGTAATGATTGAAAACAACGAAGTAGTAAGCGTAGAAGGAAATAACTGCCCACGAGGAGAAAAATTTGCCCACAAGGAATGGATAAATCCAGAACGTATGCTGACAAGTACTGTATATGCAGTAATTAACGGCAAAGAACTGCTCATCCCTGTAAAATCCAAAGAACCGATTCCACGAAAGATTATGACAGAGGCTATGGAAGAGATTCAGGAAATTGAAGTGACTGCTCCAGTGAAGATGGGGGATATCATTAAGGAAAACCTCGCAGGAAGCGGAGTAGAATTAGTCGCCTGTAAGACGGTGAAATAGGAATTTGCCGCAGGCAAAAGAGACGCC
>OGQG01001566.1_pt1 | contig 16694 bp, 11 predicted proteins | sample 1553201 | NCBI WGS metagenome assembly OGQG01 (sample SAMEA2579925, study PRJEB22360) | human gut metagenome | biome: human gut; feature: human-associated habitat; material: faeces | place: Denmark | collected 2008/2010
GAATCCCGTGCTTATAATACTGTTTATGGTGTCTGGACGTATTTTACGGCAGATGACGGACAGATTGACCTTAAGAACGGAAATTATCTTGGAATCGGTACGTTAGAGTCTTTTCAGAAGATGAAGAATTACTATGGAAAAGATTCAGTTATTCCGATATACATTGAAGTAGAGAACGGAGAACGTCTGATCCGTGCAATCCGAAGAGAGCAGGAACAGGAAACACCAAAGTATAAAGAACTTTGCAGACGTTTTCTTGCGGATGAGGAGGATTTTTCCGAAGAGAAAATAAAGGAAGCAGAAATACAGAAGCGATTTGTTAATGATGATTTGGATTTATGTGTCAAAAATATTATAAATTATGTAAATTCCATGTCATAGTTAAAAATAGTTTTGAATGGCTAATAAAGTATGATATAATGACACTATAGCGAACAAAGATTCGTATATGAAACTATAAACAAGAGAGGTGATTCTGAATGGTCAGTTTCAATAATATTATCGGACACGAGGAAATTATCCGGCATCTCCAAAATGCCATGAAGACAGGAAAAGTTTCCCATTCATATATTTTTACAGGCAGACCCGGATCCGGCAAGAAGCTTCTTGCAACCACATATGCGATGACACTGCAGTGCGAAGCCGGTGGAACAGAGCCATGTCAGAAATGTGACTCCTGTAAGAAGGCACTGGGAAAGAATCATCCGGACATCATTATGGTCAATCATGAGAAACCTGGTACAATCTCTATTGATGAGATCCGGGAACAGGTGATTCACGATGTTGCGATTAAGCCATACAGCAGTCCGCACAAGGTTTACATTATTCCTGATGCGGAGATGATGACGGTACAGGCACAGAATGCCCTTCTCAAAACAATAGAAGAACCACCGGAATATGCAGTGATCATGCTGCTGACCAGCAATGTGGATGCACTTCTGCCGACAATCCAGTCCAGATGTGTGCGTCTGGATCTGAAGGTGGTTGATGACAGCCTTGTTAAGAAATACCTGATGGAACGGCTTCATGTGCCGGATTATCAGGCAGAGATAGATGCTTCCTTTGCACAGGGAAGTATTGGCAGAGCCAAAGAAGCTGCTACATCAGAAGAGTTTTCCAGAATGACGGAGAAGGCGCTTAAGATTCTCAAGTATGTAAATACAATGGAAGTATATGAATTGTCCGATGAGATCAAGGCACTTTCTGATGAAAAGCAGAATATCAGTGATTATCTGGATATTTTCCAGTTCTGGTTCAGGGATGTTCTTATGTTTAAGGCAACTCAGGAGGTTGACAACCTGGTATTTAAACAAGAAATCAATTATATAAAGGAACAGGCGAGCCAGCGTTCCTATGAGAACCTGGAAAAGATTCTGGAAGCACTGGAAAAAACAAAAGTAAGGCTTCGTGCAAACGTTAATTTTGAACTTGCACTTGAACTTCTGTTCCTGACAATCAGGGAGAGATAGAATGACAAAAATTGTTGGTATAAGATTCAGAAATGTCGGAAAGATTTATTATTTTGATCCGAAAAACTATAAAATGAAGATCGGTGATCATGTGATCGTAGAGACTGCCCGCGGTGTGGAGTTCGGACGAGTTGTACTCGGACCGAAAGAAGTGGGTGAGGATGAGGTGGTCCATCCGCTGAAAGAAGTCCTTCGCGTTGCCACACAGGCAGATGAGGACAGGGAGAAACAGAACCGCCTGAAAGAAAAAGATGCATTTAAAATCTGCCAGAAAAAAATCCGCGAACATGGTCTGGAAATGAAACTGATCGATGCGGAATATACATTCGATAATAATAAGGTGCTGTTTTATTTTACGGCAGATGGAAGAATTGATTTCCGTCAGCTGGTCAAGGATCTGGCAGCTATCTTTAAGACAAGAATCGAACTTCGCCAGATCGGAGTAAGAGATGAGACTAAGATTCTTGGGGGAATCGGCATCTGCGGCAGACAGCTTTGCTGTCACACCTATCTTTCCGAGTTTGCACCTGTGTCTATCAAGATGGCAAAAGAGCAGAATCTGTCACTGAACCAGACCAAGATTTCCGGTGTCTGCGGCAGATTGATGTGTTGTCTCAAGAATGAGCAGGAAACCTACGAAGCACTGAACAAGAGCCTTCCAGGAACCGGAGATACGGTTACTCTTCCGGATGGATTACAGGGAATCGTACACAGTGTAAATGTTCTCAGACAGAGAGTCAAAGTAATCGTGGAAGTCAATGATGAAAAGGAGATTCAGGAATATCCGGTAGGAGAACTGAAATTCCGGTCACGCAAGAAAAAAGCAAAGAACACTGACAAAGAAACAAGGGACATTGAGTAAAAAGAAGGAGATTCTAAATCCCATGGAAAAAAATCCGCAGAATGATCTGGTATATCCGGGAGAACGGGTTGATGATCTTCAGAATGGTCTGTATGTGATACAGAATCCGGAAAAGTTCTGCTTCGGAATGGACGCAGTTCTGTTATCTGGATTTGCAGATATCCGACAGAATGAAAAGGTTCTGGATATGGGAACCGGAACGGGAATCATTCCTTTTCTGCTGAAAGCCAAAGACAAGGGTTCACATCTGACAGGACTTGAGATCCAGGAAGAATGTGCAGATATGGCGAGACGAAGCGTATCGTACAATCATCTGGAAGCTGATATTGATATCGTATGCGGAGACATAAAGGAAGCTGCTGAAATTTTTGGAGCAGCTTCTTTTCATGCAGTGACAAGCAATCCGCCCTATATGATCGGACAGCATGGCCTGCAGAACCCATACATGGCAAAAGCAATTGCAAGACATGAGATTCTCTGTACACTGGAAGATGTAGTGAGCCAGGCAGCAGCAGTGCTGAAAGACAGAGGACGTTTTTATATGGTCCACAGACCTTTCCGTCTGGCAGAAATCTTTCAGGTTCTCATGAAATATAAACTGGAACCCAAGAGAATGCAGCTGGTGTACCCGTACATAGATCGTGAACCCAATATGGTTCTGATCGAAGCACGAAAAGGTGGAAATTCCAGAATAACGGTGGAACGACCATTGATCGTCTATGAGAAACCAGGTGTTTATACCAGTGATATTCTTGAAATATACGGAAGAGTATAAAAGAATCAAATAATCTGAGAGAAAGGGGATTCCCGGATGAGTGGAAAATTATATCTTTGTGCAACTCCAATCGGAAATCTGGAAGATATTACACTTCGAGTACTCCGCACATTGAAGGAAGTGGATCTGATCGCGGCAGAAGATACCCGAAACAGTATTAAACTGCTGAATCATTTTGAAATCAAAACACCGATGACCAGTTATCATGAATATAACAAGATTGAAAAGGCATATACGCTGATTGAGAAGATGCAGAACGGTATGAACATTGCACTGATCACAGATGCTGGGACACCGGGAATTTCGGATCCGGGTGAAGAACTGGCTGCTATGTGTTATGAGGCTGGAATCGAAGTAACATCCCTTCCGGGGCCGGCAGCATGCATTACCGCACTTACATTATCAGGACTTCCTACCAGACGGTTTGCTTTTGAAGCATTTCTTCCGATGGACAAAAAAGAGCGCAAAGAAGTTCTGGAAGAGCTGGTCAATGAGACCCGGACGATCATTTTGTATGAGGCTCCGCATAAACTTGTAAGGACACTGCGAGATCTGAGGGAAACCCTTGGAAACCGCAGAATGACACTTTGCAGAGAACTGACAAAGAAACATGAGACAGCCTTCCATTCCACAATTGATGATTTGATCACACATTATGAGAAAGAAAAACCGCTCGGAGAATGTGTGCTGGTCATCGAGGGCAAAAGCCGTCAGGAACTGAAAGAAGAAGCAGTGGCCTCGTGGGAAGAGATTTCCATAGAAGAGCATATGGAAATCTATGAAAAACAGGGAATGTCTAGAAAAGATGCCATGAAACAGGTCGCGAAAGACCGCGGTGTATCAAAAAGAGACATATATAGCTATTTGATGAAATAGAGATGCAATAAAGATGCCCACCAGCGAATTTGAGAAGAAAATTCACCGGTGGGCATCTTTGATTTGTTGTTTTGGGAGCTACAGATGCCTGGTCGGGGTCGGAAGCATCCACAACTTGTTGGAATTGGATTTGCAGATGCCTGGCCGGGGTTGGAAGCATCTGCAACTTGCTGGAATTGGATTTGCAGATGCCTGGTCAGGGTCGGAAGCATCCACAACTTGCTGGATATGAATTTGCAGATGCCTATCACCAAGTTGATATTAAGAATCCTACAACAATTGCGGTGGGATTGTTTTTTATGTCGAAAAAAGAGCAAAATGTTCTCGTGGACTTGCGGAGCATATTGTGCTAAAATATAACAAAGCATCACATTTCTTTTTGTTCTTTACAGGAAACTGTATCTTATTATCTTCGGCCGTTCGGTCGTAACAGAGAAATCAACCGTTTTCACACAGATCTGCGGGAAGTACTGTTGTATATCAAATATTCGAAGGAAAAAGAAAAACTGGTTGACCTGATCCAAACCGATGACGGATTTCATAACATGAAGACAGAAACGGTAGTCATGCTGAATACACTTACTAACTCAAAACTGAAATTCAATGAAGAAAAGGAGGAAACAAGTATGTGTCTTGCAATTGATGAATTATGGGAGGAAGCAAAACAGGAGGGAATTGAATTTGGACGAAGAGAGTTGATTGAGAAAATGCTTATGAATCATGAAACTATGGACAAGATAAAAGAGTATACCGGTTATACTCAGGAAAAAATAGATGAGATAGCAAAGGAATTATCTGCTAGATAGAGCTTAAAAGACTGTTGTTATTAGCGGATTGAATAATAATAACAGTCTTTTTTTGTGTATTTTGGTGGTAGAACTTTAATATATTGAGTGATATGCTAAATAAGGATAAGTCTAATCAAAATGAAAAGACAAGAAACAGAACACGATATCTGTTGAAGGAGAAAAGTATGAAAAATATACTGAAAGTTCGAATGTTAGGTGGATTTACACTGGAATATAAAGGAAAAGAACTGGTTCTGGACCGTAACAATGTATCAAAGACCACACAGCTGTTTCAATTATTACTTCTACATACACAGGATGGAGGAATCTCCAAAGCAGCACTCATCGATGCCCTGTATGGCCGAAGCGATGTCGAAAATAAAAACGGCAGCCTCAACAACACAATATTCAGGCTCCGAAAGCAGCTCACCGCAGCGGGGCTTCCGGAAAGCAGTTACATCAATATAAATGCTGGAATGTGTACCTGGGACCCGGATATCGAAACTTCAGTAGACGTATGCGACTTCAAGCAGACGATCGAATCAGCACGTCACGAAAAATCCCAAAAGACCAAAATGGAAATCTACGCCAAAGCATGGAAACTCTATACCGGAGAATTCCTCCCGGATATGATGGGCGAGGACTGGGCGGCAGTCGAAAACATCGCATGTCGAGATATGTATTTCGACTGTGTCGAAGAACTGTGCCACTACCTGAAAACCGAAGAAAAATTCGAAGAACTCTACCGTGTTGCACACAGCGCAGCCGAAATCTATCCATTCTACGACTGGCAGATATGGGAAATCGACAGCCTCATCGGAATGTCCCGCTACAAAGACGGCCTCGATGTCTACAAAAGAACAACCAAGCTGATGTTCGACGAACTCGGCCTGTCACCATCTGCCGGAATGCTCGAGCGATTCAAACTTATGGGAGAGCGAACCTCTCAGGCAGCAGGCGCGATCGAAGACATCAAGTACCGCCTCCGCGAAAAAGAATCCATCGAAGGCGCTTACTACTGCACCTATCCAAGCTTCGTGGACGTTTACCACATGTTCGGCCGCATGATGGAACGAACCGGCATGTCCGTATTCCTGATGCTCTGCACCCTGGACTTTATAAATATCGAGACAGATGACGAAAATCAGAAATACTATTCAGAAATTCTCCGCGAGTCCATTCAGAAAGCAGTCCGTAAAGGCGATTTTTACACCCGATACAACATCCAGCAGTATCTCGTAATGCTGATAGGGATAACCCAGGAAAACTGCACACTCGTATCAAAACGAATCAACATAGAATTCAACAAAAGACTCACCCGCCGCAAGAACGTATCAATCGACTACTACGTTGCCTCACTCGGTGAGGTCTGCGATACAGAGACGACAAACAATGACCGCCGGACTTCATAAAAAATCTTAAATATCCGAAGAGTTTTCTGAGAGAAAATCAGAAAGCTCTTTTTTTCGCCAGTATATAGGAAATATAAAAATATTGCTGTTCACAGTTGCTAGAAAATCACCGGTAACTGATTATGTGAAAGCTCTGTTCATTTGTCGAATGTTGTAGTAATATAGAACCACATCAGAGAGAATACATAAGGAGAGAACTATGAAAAGAAGAAATGCACAGATTTTATCCATTCTGTTGTCGTTATGTGTATTGGGAACTTCACCTGTCTATGCAGAAGATTTTTCTTCAGATATGATAACCACAGAGGCGGAATCACAGAATATGGCATCCGATGAGGCTACATCAGAAGCAGAGTTTTCTGTTGAGGAAGATGAAAATCCCGCGACAAATGGGAATCTAAATGGAAATCCCGTGACAAATGCAGATCCTGCAACAAATGCAGATCCTGAGACAGACACAGATGTGACATTGGAAGAAGAGGAACCCGAGAATCAGGAGGAAGCAAATTCAGATGAGTTTGTGGATGACCAGGAGGAAGCTTTTTCTGATGGAGATTCGGAAACGGAATTTGATGAAGTAGAGGAAGAGGTACAGAATGAAGCCGGAGCACTGACGGAAAATGAAGCAGATGCAGTTGGTTCCGGAACTTTATTAGAGGCAGATATTCCGGTTTCGGATTCGGTAAAAACATCCTGTAATTTTTATACCGGAATGAACCTGGAGGCACAGGATTATTATGGAGTGTCATCGACAGTCAATTCATATCTGACACAAAGCCCGGACGGAGGTCTGATGCGTGTACAGGCCGGGGCAATTGACAGTCAGACACTTCTGATCGAATATTATGACAAACAGTATAATCTGCAGAAGACGATGACTTTACAGCTGAGCCTTCCGATTTTCGGAGCGTTCTATGAGGATGATAATAATTATTACATCCTTACCGGAGCAAACAACCAGGAAAGAGATAATACAAAAGAAGTCTATCGACTGACAAAGTATTCGAAGGACTGGAAGGCACAGGGATCCTGTGGCCTTTTCGGGGCAAATACAACGATTCCATTTGATGCAGGTTCAGCCAGAATGGCGAGATACGGAAACTATATTTTTGTGAGAACATGTCATGAAATGTACAGTGGTCATCAGGCAAATGTGACATTTTCCGTGGATACATCAAACATGTCTGTTATAGAAAGTATTACAGGTGTTGTTGATGGAGTTGGATATGTGAGCCATTCCTTTAATCAGTTTATCCAGGTGGATAATGGAACCCTTGTAGGAAGTGATCATGGAGATGCTTATCCTCGTCGTGCACTTATGGTATTTAAATATCCGACAGATCTCAGTAAGGGAAATTTTGTTCCATCTTATAGTAACAAATGTAAGAAATATACGATGCTCAGCATCCCTGGGAGGGCCGGAGTAAACTATACCGGTGTATCACAGGGAGGCTTTGAATACTCAGATTCTTCTTATCTGATAGCCGGAAACAGTGATACGAATGGAAAGGGTTCAGCAAGAAATGTTTTTATTTCTTCTATACCGAAAGATGGTGGCACTGCAACAGTACGCTATTTCTCGGATTATGCAGGAACCGAGGACAGTGCGGCAACGCCTCAGCTGGTAAAAACAGGCAGCAATAGTTTCGTGCTGCTGTGGACAAGCAGAGGATATGTATATTACACGGCTGTGGACGGAAGCGGGCAGCAGGTAGGAAGCACACATAAGATGGCTGGAAACCTTTCTGATTGTGTACCGACGATTGCTGACGGTAAACTGATCTGGTATGGATGGAGAAATAAAAATACGGTATTTTATGATATCAGTCTGTCAGATCTGTCTGTTAACCATGCGGTAAGAATACAGAATGGTCATCGCTATAAATATGGAGCAGTGGCAGCGGATGGTCATGTTGACGAGACATGCAGTGTCTGCGGAGATACAGAGCAGCTGGCAGTTCCGACATCCGTAGATTATACATTTCTGTTTCTGGACAAAACTTATATTTATATGAGAGACAGCATGTTCCTGAAAAGTGGAAATGAATACCGGTTAATGTGGGATTATAAATTCAAGAATACTTCTCTGAAGCAGATTTCTGATCTTCAGATCACGAGTTCAGACCCAGACGTTCTGGAAGTAAGATATTCCGATTCCGACTGGGCATGGATCAAGGCTTTGAAATCAGGAAAAGTAACGCTGACAGTACAGGATAAATATAATCCGGAAGCAAAATGCAGTTCCGAGATTTATGTCGATATTCTGGAAAGACCAGCAGTGTATGTGTCATTTAGGGATAGATATGCGAATTATGATGGAACGGAACACAGCGTCAATGTAAATATGTTCAGTGACATGTTCAAAATGGAAGAAGGCACCGATTATCAGGTTACTTATGATGGAGACAGGGTTAATGCGGGTACTGTTAAGGTAACGGTTACCGGTATCGGAAAATATTCCGGAACAACGACCGGAGAAATGGTGATCAATCCTGTAAATGTTAAGAATCCACAGGTTTCGGCCGCGCTTGCTGCTGACAAATATCAGTATGACGGCAAAGAGAAAAAGCCTGGAATGGTTATGAGTTACCAAGGAATGTCACTGAAGGAAGGAAAAGACTATACACTTTCTTACAGCAACAATGTCCAGCCCGGAACGGCAACTGTAACGGTTACCGGTATCGGAAATTATACAGGAACGCTTTACAGAACCTTTATAATAGAAAGAAAACCAGCTGAACCGACTATTAATACGTCAAAACCATCTCCGGGAACTGTGACAAAGCCGACCGCAAAACCTTCATCTACAACGAAGGTAATGCCAAAACCAACAGCAAAACCAAAACCGACAGCAAAACCAACTCCAAAACCAAAGCCAAAGGCAAAAGCAGTGAAAGCACCGGCAAATACATCAAGGCTTTCGGTAAGATCAAAGACCAAAGGAAAAGCAACCGTTTCCTGGAAAGCTGTAAAAGGAATCACTTATTACCAGGTGCAGTACAGTAACTATAAGAACATGAAAAAGGCAAAAACAGTAACGCTAAAGAGCCGTTCAAAATCGACGACACTCAAAAAGTTAAAGCGTAAGAAGTACTGTTATGTTCGGATCCGTACCGTCAAAAAGGTCGGAAAGAAGAATTATTATTCCAAATGGAGTAAGGTAAAATCAGCAAAAGTTAAATAAGACGCTGCTTTTGTATAAAAGCAGACAAAATAGATTCTGTTGCAGAAATTGTGACAGAATCTTTTTTTAATAGGAAATTACTCCGTAATGTTCCAATACCCCCTGTCGATTCCCGGCAAATTATCAGAAACATTGTCGAAAAAATATGAAAAAATGTTCAAAAAGCAGAATCACGAAATAGTTGAAGAAATAACCCCGATGCTATAATAAAAATACTCTGAAATAAGTGCGTGTTATCGTGTGGTTAAAAACAAAAATACCGTGGTCGGATTTTGACGGAGGATACAAAGCAGATGGAAAAAGGCAAAAAAAAACATACAGGGACATTTGTAATACATGTGAGTCACTGTGATAATGCCACATGGCAGGGCGAAGTGACCTGGGCGGAAGCCAATAAAAAGAAAAGTTTCAGGAGTGCACTTGAACTGATCAGATTGATTGATGGAGCACTGGAGGTGGATGAATGATGAAAGAAAAGCTCAACATTTCTGCTTCCAATATCGTAAATGTCTGCATAGACAACATAGACGGAGTAGAAAGGTCCGGAAGATTTTACTGTTATTACAGTAAAGATCCTATATTCTTCCGAAGTATTCATGAACTCTTCCGCTATATGGAGCGATTCATGAACGAGCTGAACTTTCCTCAGTCATCAACAGAGCTGCGGACATACGAAGACAAACAGCAGAAACCAGCAAATGAAAAAAGAATCTCTTTTACAGAGGTCAGCAACCGTGAACAGATCCTTGAACAGAGAGGAAGCATAGACACCCTGGCTGTATATGTCAGATACCGTCAGAGCGCTACATGGCAGGGAAGTGTCTATCATATGAAAAACAACGAGCGAGAAGATTTCAACAGCGAGCTCGATTTACTCAAAATAATCGAAAATTGTCAAAATAGTACTAAAAATGTTGCTGAAAGCGGCTGACGAAATAGGTGACGAAACAGTTCACCTGTTATAATGTCGTTAAATCTTAAATAAGTTGTACGTGAAGCAGTTAACGATAAGTTTTTTATTATCATCATGCATATAATAGGGGATGTTAATATGAAAAGAGAAAATAATAAAAAATTCAAAAAAAGGAAACGGAATCAGAACAGAAGCCTGACATGTCGGGTGCTCAGTATGATGTTTGCAATCGTGCTGTTCTGCTCCACTGTATTAATAAATACAGACTATGTATCTCAGGCAAGCTCCTTCGATGACATGGTAGACATGGTCGAAGTTGAGGAGGATTCCGCAGCAGCTGATACATCCGAAGATACAGGAGACGATCTCGACACAGATGTGAATTTTGAATCGGAATCGGAAGAGGGTTCGGCCGAAACATACAGCGAATCCGATGATTTCGGTTCCAGCGATGCCGACTTCTCATCAGGCGAGAACATGTTCACAGATGGAACATCCGAGAGCAGCGCTCCAGCCGAAGAAGCAGCACAGCCTGTAAGCTGTATCGTAAAGCTTAAAAACGAAACAATCGAGGTCAAAGCAGAAGCTCCTGCAGGTGTCCTTCCAAACGGAACACAGATGACCGTCAAAGCAGTCGAGAACAACACCGAAGATGCTGAACTGACAGACCAGTACAACAAACTGGCAGCCAAGATCACAGAGCAGCTTCAGAGCCAGGGCAAAAACCTCGACGGCTTCCTCGCTTACAACGTATCTTTTACAGATGCAGATGGCAACCCGGTTGAACCGTCCGACAAAGTTACTTACAGCTTTACTTATAAAGAAGCTTCTTCACCGGAACTGACAGACCCGGCCGCATCCACAGTGACAGCAGCCATGATCAGAACCAACAAAGAAACTTCCGAACTGGAACTGACAGAGCTCAAAGCCGAAGAAGACCAGCTTACAGTTGAAACAAATGAAAGCAGACAGCTCACCAAAGCAGCTTTCCAGTCAGCAGCTACCGCAGCATATACATTTGTATGGAGCAGTACACCGGCAGCAGATGATAATGAAAACACTGAGAATAAAGAAGAAAACGGTGAAGTAAATAACGAAGAAGTTAATACAGACACCAACACCGAAAATACCGAAGAGAACGAAGAAGAAACCAACACAGAGAATAATGTAGAAAACTCTGAGGAAGAACAGAATCCGGAAGAAGCACCGGATCAGGAACAGACCAAAATGATCCGCATCACCGCAGACGAAGTTAACCTTCGCGTAGCTCCTTCCACAGAAGCCGAAGTGATCGCAACAGTAGCTACAGACACTCAGCTTCCACTTCTCGAAACAGTAACTGATGAAGACGAATTCACCTGGTACAAAGTTTCCTACGAAGAAGCAGAAGCTTATGTAAGAAGTGATATGGCGGAAGTTGTTGAGAATGAAGAGCAGGATGTTAAAGTAGAAGAACAGACACCTGCTGAAATCACAAGATATGATTATGAGAGTGATGAAGTAAATGTCAAAGTTACTCTTACAAATCCAGAGGATCTTCCGGATGAAGCAGAACTTTCTGTAACACCTGTAGAAATCAGCCAGGAAGCAGAAGAGCAGATTAATCAGGATGCAATCGAACAGCAAAAAGCAATTGAGAACATTCGAGCATACGATATCAAGTTCCTTCTTGATGGCGAAGAAATTCAGCCGGGCGAAACAGTAAAAGTTGAAGTATCATTCCCGGAAGAAGAAACTGCAGAAGACGCAGACGTATATCATGTAGATGAAAATGAAAACGTTGAAAACATGGACGGCAGCGTTAACGAAGAAGGAAATGTTGAATTTGATACGACTCATTTTTCTACTTATGTAATTGTAAATAAAGGGAGAAGTACCGTAGAAGTAACGCTGCAACATTATTGTGGTACTACTAAAATATATGCTGATACTGTTAGAAAAATAAATGTAGGAGGTGAAATTCCAGATTACAGAGCAACAGAGAATTATAAAGTAGAAAAAGTTGTAACTGTAAAAGATGGAACAGAGACTCCAGTAAGTAGTACTGATGAGATTCAAGTAGTTAGCGATACCACAGTAAAAATATATTATACACCTATGGAATCAACAAAATATGGTGATGTTGTATTTTATGATTATCAGGTAGAACCGAAAAAAGGAAAGGGAATCAATGATGCTACTCATTATCATCGCAGTTATGATAAGAATTGGATGATTATGGGAACGAAGGAACAAGCAGGGGTAAATTATGATGCATTGGGAAAAGATAATAAAAATGCCAATACCTATCGTGAGGGAAAAGATGGTATTACGAAAGAGTTGATAAGTGGATTGTCTCGCGACTTTACAACGGTTAACTGGAACGTTGATCAGCCAGGATTTTTTACAGATGAGAATCTTGGTGAAGGAAAAGATAAATATACAGATTATGATTTACAGTTAGAAAAGAAAGGTAATACTTATAAGTTAAACGGGGTAAGACAACCGAACGGTAATATATTTACATACAATGATGATGGTTCAAACTTTTTTCCATTGATACAATCTGAGTTAAAAAATGATAATGTTGAGGGAGCAAAATACTATTTTGGAATGCGATATGATATTAACTTTAAACTTGGAGATTATGTTGGACCATTAAACTACTCTTTTACAGGTGATGATGATCTTTGGGTACTTCTTGATGGAAAAGTAGTTATTGATTTAGGTGGAATTCATCAAGCATTAAGTGAAACTACAGATCTCTGGGATGCGTTAGGATTTAAAGAAGGTGTTGGTGCTACAAAGGATGATGATAAGAAAAAAACACACAGGCTAACAATTCTTTATATGGAACGAGGAGCTTGGGCATCGAACTGTAAGATGGAATTTACAATTCCAGATCCTAAATTTGTGGATGTAAATAATGTTCCTCTTGCGGAGATAACTATTAACAAAACAAATTCAAATAACAAGCCATTGCCAGGTGCAATGTTTAGATTAACAAATGACAATGATAGTAGTGATACATATCCTATAGCAACAACAGATGGAAATGGAGAGATAAAATTTGATAATCTTAAAGCTGGAGTATACACATTAACAGAAGCGGTTGCTCCGAATGGTTATGTGGCACTTAAAGAAACCTATAAAATTAAAGTAACCGTAAACGATGATAAAGCTACAGCTAAACTTTATAAAGCAGACGAAACGACTGAAGTCGAAGGTAATAAGATCATCAACTACACAGAAACAGAAGAGGCTGAAAAGAATCTGACAAGCAGCAAGAGCGCTAAGGTAGTTGACGATAAGAACAGAATTTATCAGATTGATCTAAATGCGGAGGTGACTGGAAAAGAAGCTGATCAGGAGGCTAAAAATGCCAGTGTTGTACTGGTACTGGATGCCAGCAATTCTATGAACGAGCCAATAAGCGATAGTGATAATACCGCGAAAATTACTGCTTTAAGGAGTGCAGCGAATAAGTTTATAGAAACATTAAGTGAAAAATCCAAGGATAGTCAAGTATCAATCATTTGGTATAGAGGTGAGGAAGGAAATTCCAACTTAAAGGATAAACTAGCATTCGAGAAACTGAATCCATCGGGTGTGGAAAGCTTAACTAGGTTTATCAATGACAAAAAGCGAAACATAGGTGGCGGAACACCTATGGGAAGAGCATTAAAAGAGGCATATGATCAGCTAGGAAAGGCAGCTGAAGGTAATGACAAATATGTCTTATTTATGACAGATGGTATGCCAGGATACTATGGGGATGGACATAACTCCTACGGTATATTCGAAGAAGACAGTATAGATTGTATGACTGCAAATAAAGCACTTAACTATGCAAATAGAATAAAAGATTCCAATGACGGAAAAGCTGTTTTATATACCGTTGGTGTAGGACTTAAAGATACAGATACATTTATGTGGAAAGCGGGACATTCCGATCAATATTATGGCAGATCACATGGAAATAAAAAGGAACATGGTTCGATAAAGGGTTTGGATTTCCTTGCAAATAATATAGCTTCCGGTTCTGACCATGCATATAATACAAGCAATGTTACTGACCTTGTGAAGGAATTTGAACTTATTGCAGGTAAGATAGGTGATCTTTATACCGTACAACCTACGAGCATTGTAGATGTAATTGATGCAAGATTTGAATTAACTGATGCTGGTGTAAATGATTTAGCTCAGAAGGAAATTGCAGAAAACAAAGGTACAGTTAAAAAAGTTAATGAGTCAGAGACGGAAATTACATGGACAGATGATAATGGAGAAGATGTAGGAAAGGTAACAATCGTTAAAAATTCAGATGGTACAACCACTATTACCTGGACAGGTGCTGCGGCTAAGATTGGAAATAAGGCAGCAACTGAAGAAGCAGACAAAGGTTGGCATGCTAGTTTACAAGTAAAAGCCAAGGATGATTTCATCGGTGGAAATATGATTCCTACCAATGGCGCTGCTTCCGGTATTTATCTGAATGGTGGAAGCGTAAAGAAATTTGAACAGCCATCTGTAAATGTAAAACTTCTGGATTTGACTATTGATAGCAAGAATACAACTGTATTCAAAGGAGAACCTATCAGTGCTCAGAATTTCAGAAATGAACTTGCTGAAACGATTGGAGTTGTAGAACTTGATGGAAAGACAAAAACTGTAACGGGTGTAACTCCATTAGATACTACAGGCAAAGTTAAATTACCTGAACTGATGGATGATGATATTCAGAAGCTGGCAACAAGCAAAAAATTAGTCATTGGAGAAAAGCAGGACTATAAATATACTTATCCTGGTTCAGCTGATGCAGTGGGATATTTCACTTACACTTATGAATTGGTCAAGGGAAATAATGCTGGCGAACATACTGCAACAACAGTTGGAGATGAAGTGGAAAAGTATCAGTTAACAGTTACTTATCATCCATATTCAATAAGTGATAGAAAAAGTATATTATCCGAAACTGGAATTAAGGATCCAAATTCAGAATTATATACAGCTGAAAATGCTCCAAAACTGAAATTAGTCGGAACCCCTAAGGGTGGAGTAGAAGTTACTTCAACCATAGCAGCTACAGGTACTTATATAGTAAATGTAGTAGCTGGTGAGTTACAGATTATCAAGAAGTTGGATACACCGGCCGATCAGAATGAGACATTCAATTTTGTAATCAAGGATAATAATAAGACAGATGTTGCGACAGCAACTGCAACAGTTGTTAAGGGTTCATCGAAAGCAACAGCAGTATTTAAACTTGCAAGTGATGCCGATGCAGTACTTGATCCTAATAATCAGAAATTGACTGAATTATCCAAAGGTGATTATACAGTTGAAGAAGTATTGGCTGCGGATGCACGCTATGAATTGTTAAATATTGAAGCCGGAGCAACTACAAACTGTTCTAGTGTAGTTAACAAAGATGAACAACAAAAAGTTACAAACATTATTTTTACATTAGGAACAGATTTAGACAAGCGAATCGGCGTTGCTGAATTCACTAACAAGAAATCAGTAGTTGACATTGATTTTGAAAAAGTTGATATTCAGACACCAACAACTAAGTTACCTGGTGCAGAGTTTGACTTATATAAAGCAGATGCAGATGGAAAGCAGACAGATGAGCAAGTTGGTACGACTTATACATCAGATAGAAATGGAGGAATTGCAATAGAAAATCTTCCGATAGGAAAGTATGTATTAGTTGAGAGAAAAGCACCTACAGGTTATCAGTGTTCAGCAATTCCGTGGAAGATTACAGTAGCAAATGACAGAAACATAACAGTTACCTATAATGGTAATCAGGTAGAACCAAGCAATAATATTTATCATCTTACTAACGCTAAAGTTTATTCATTACCTGAATCTGGTGGCAACGGAATTTACTGGTATATGATCGGCGGCATGGTACTTATGTCTACAGCCGCATGGATCTTATATAAAAACAAATGCAGGGAGGTGCTGGGAAAATAATTGTAACGATTGATTTTTTCAGTGGCTCCTTGCCACAAAAGAAAGTAATTATCCCGAATGCGGGAAAAATAAAATGGGCAAAGCCCGATAATGTAAAGGAGACAAGATTATGAAGAAGATGAGAAAAATCTTTGCAGTGTTATTAACACTGGCCATGGTACTCGCAATGAGTATTCCAACATTTGCAGCAAAAACTGGTGCTACTCTTACAGTAAAAGGTCTTGCAACCAATGGAGATCAGAAAGTTGATATTTATGAAATTTATAGATTGGATGATGATGATAATAATTGGGTTCCTGCTGGTTGGACAGAGGGCACTGGAGTTACTACAAAAAATATAACTGACCAGAATATCCTAGAAGCACTCAAAACTAAAGCTATAACTTTAGAGCCAGGGGCAACTCAGACAACAAGTGCAGGAAGTGTTGAATTTAAAAATTTGCAGGCAGGTGCG
>OGQG01001569.1_pt1 | contig 16687 bp, 14 predicted proteins | sample 1553201 | NCBI WGS metagenome assembly OGQG01 (sample SAMEA2579925, study PRJEB22360) | human gut metagenome | biome: human gut; feature: human-associated habitat; material: faeces | place: Denmark | collected 2008/2010
CGCTGTCTTCACTATGCCTATGCGCGGCTCATTGCTCGCGTAACTTTCTATTTACCGAAACTTCCCCGCCCAATATTCGTCTTATTATAATGTGATCACCATAACACTTCACGATTTTGGGAGGGTATCTTTATGAAGAAGGCTATTTTACTATCAACACTGACAACGATTCTTACGCTTTCCTTGGCGGGATGTGGTTCTACCGGGGGCCTGAAGGATTCTGTAGGGGGGCAAAATTCCACGGCCCCCACCGGGCCAATCGCCCCGGTCATCGCGGAAAGCCTCGTTCCTACAGAATGCCCGGAAAACGGGCCTGCCGACGATCTGGCAATATCCATGGGGAATGAAGCTATCTGTGATCTGGGACCGGTGCAGTTCTCCCTGTCCCTTCCGGAGACCTGGGACTATGAGATCCGCAATTTAACTTTCGCAGGTACCACCACGACCGATGCTATCATCTTCTGGAACATCGCATACCCGGAGGATACCTTTACGCTTATCTATGCTCCCGTCCCGGGAATCTGCGGCACCGGCGTCACCAGCGAGGAGATCACTCTGCCCGACAGCAACTTAAACGGCTGGAAAAATACCGAGATCTACCAGACAGAACAAAAATACTGGATTTACATTACATTATCCAATCCCGATGTCCCTTTACAGGGAAATACCCTACAGCTGGAAGCCACTATTCCGTTAACAGACTGGTACACTCTGGAAACAGATTTCAGCCGCATCCTCGAAACCATCCAGCTTCAATATACAAGTTTCGAAGCTCCTGTGACGCAGGATATTCTGATCTTGCCGGAAGAAACGCAGTCAACGACTCCAGACATTCTGCCCTTGCCAGAAGAAACGCAGTTCGCTCCCCAAGACAAGTTGCCCTTGTTAGAAGAAAGACAGTCCAACTGTATCGAGCTGGATACGGATTTCGGTGCACCTGTGACTCAGGATATTCTGATCCTGCCAGAACAAACTCAACCTGCAACTCAGGAGAAACTGCCCCTGTTGGAACAAAGGCAGTCCAACTGTATTGAGCTGGATGCAGATTTCAGAGCCCCCGCATCGTAGGATACTCTAATCTTACCGAAAGAATCACATCCTTGTCTCACGACAGCCGCCATCCTTAGCCGCCAGATAAGGGAATCTCCACAGATTGCCCACACCCACCGCGCTTCCGGCCGCCGCCAGCACGAAACCGATCTGCCCGGAGAAATTACTTGTTTTCTTTTCCATATGATTCACGCTCCTTAAAACACTTGTGACATGAGGATAGCATATGCTATACTATCAGTAAAACGAATGTTTTTATTGGTATACATAAGTTTTTGTAATGTGATGAGTCTCAAGAGAAAATAAGTGGCTGCAAAGCAGACATTTGTTTTTTGGACTCATCAGCTCACGAATATCCTGCGAAGCAGGATGTAAAAATTCGTGAGCTTATACTATAATGAGTACAAGAAAGCCAATCTACTCGCATAATTGGTGAACGATGAATTTGAAATTCATAAATTTACGGGGTGAAGATCATGAAAGAACAAAAAGACCGTTACGAGATATTTTTAAAAGTATGTGAAACGGGAAGCTTCTCCAAGGCGGCGGAAGCACTGAATTATACCCAGTCCGGTATCAGCCAGATGATGGCGGGACTGGAGGAAGAACTGGGTGTGCAACTTTTTGCCCGGGTTAAACGGGGTGTCAGCCTCACCGACAACGGTGCCCGCCTCATCCCTTACATTCAGGAAATGGTCAACCAGAAAGACAAGCTGCGCCAGGCCGCCTTCAATATCAACAATAAGATTGAGGGGAAACTGCGGGTCGGTAGTTTTTCCAGCATCACTGCTCTGTGGATGCCGGATGTGGTTCATTTTTTCCGGGAAAATTATCCGAAAGTGGATGTAGAAATTTTTGACGGCAATTATGATGAGATCCGGGACTGGATCATTCACGGGCAGGTGGATTGTGGATTTTTATCCTCCATCGTGGCGGATGATCTGACCTTTTATCCACTGTTGAATGATCCGCTGTGCGCTGTTTTCCCCGAGGGACATCCGCTGGCTGCCAAAAACAGCGTCACCCTGCCGGAACTGTTCGAATATCCTCTGATCATCGAGACCCCCGGCTGTGACAACGACATCCAGCATCTGCTGACCAAATGCCCTGTCCGCCCAAAGATCTCTTACAGCTTCCGGGACGATACCCTGATCATGTCCTTCGTCCGGAACGGTCTCGGTGTCACCATCTCTCAGGAACTGGTATTAAAAGCTTTCGCACGGGGTGTGGTCTCCAGACCCTTATCTCCCAGTTGTCACCGTACGCTGGGACTGGCTTTCTCCAAGACCGCCAACTCCGTGGTGTCACAGACGATGCTGCGGTATTTGCAGGAAACGATCCACTGATCCACCCCAGCTCAACTATTCTGCTATTCTACATTATGATAGCTTCCGCAATACGGGCAGCGTCCGGTATATCCTGCTGCCGCCTGATAGGAAGCACCGCAGTTCGGACACTGCACGGCGGTCATGCGAAGCTTGGAAGGATCCACGGGCTTATCGTCCATCAGTTCCTGCTCTCCCGACAGAATCTCATCCCGGACGGAATCCGGATCCCAGCCGTATTTTCCCTGATATTCGTAGATATCCATGGTCATACCGATGGGATAGGTCGAAGCGCCCTTTTCAAACGCAGTGGGAATCACTGCCTCCCGCTCGATCTGATTCTTGTCAAAATAATGCACGATCACATTCACCGGGAATCTGCCGTTTACCATATACGCCGTATTCTCCACGTAACCGTAGATCTTTGCGGCATATCTGATTCCGTTTTTTACGATGAGTGACTTTTTATGCTGCCCGAATAATACTGCTGCGATAAAACAAATGCCCAGTATCAGGAAAAACAGCGGCAATGCCAGAAATGCCCTCATGGGCCGGAACACCATGCCGATGCTTCCGAATATCATTGTCAGCACTGCGCCGATCCCCGCAAATGCGCCTCCTATGATCAGTAAAATTTTCTGAGCCATGTTCATTTTCATGTCAGTTTCCCGCCCTTCTCCTATTTTTCATGCCAATCTCCATCCAGCAGCCTTCGGCTGGCGGCACAAATAGTAATTTATACCATCTGGACCACCCAGACATTACTCTTCACCATGAGGTAACCAATGATCACCTTGATCAGTTCCGTACCCTGCACCAGAAAATAGATGCTCACGATCCCCAGGCCGGTGAAATGCGCCAGCAGATATGCCGCCGGCACCACGATCACCCAGGTAAATACGGAATCAAACAGGAAAGTCACCACCGTCTTACCACCGGAACGCAGGGTAAAATACGACGCATGGCTGAAGGCGCAGAAGGGCATGATGATGGCCGATACCGCAATAAAACTGGTAGCCAGTTCCCTGATCTCCTCCGTGGTATTGTAAATACCCGGGAAAAATCCTCCTACCACGAACATCAATGCCGCCATGATCACACAGCAGAAGACGCTGAATACGATCATCTTGTTGTCTGCATCCTTGGCATCCTCCAATTTACCTGCACCCAGATACTGTCCCACCACAATACTGATACAGGAACCCAGCTGAAGATAGACAATATTGAACAGATTCGTGATGGTGGAGGCAATGTTCAGTCCCGCCACCACGTCCAGACCTCTGACAGAATAGCACTGGGTCACCGTTGTCATGCCCGCTGCCCACAGCACCTCGTTCATCATCAGCGGAAATCCCTTGATCAGGATCGCCTTCAATTCCGCAAGCGGAATACCAAAGCCGGTGTAAGCTCCCTCCAGATAGCGGTTTTTTCCCCGATGGATGTGTGCCCAGATCACCACGATCAGTGCCTCAATGTAACGGGCAATAACGGTAGCCAGCGCCGCCCCCTGCACTCCCAGCTCCGGGAAAGGACCGATGCCGAAGATCATCAGATAGTCCAGAATCGCATTAGTACCCACCGCCACAAAGCTGGCCAGCATCGGGATAAAGGTCTGCCCGGTCTCTTTTATATTTGTCGCGTAGGACTGGTTCACCGCAAAAGGGATCAGTCCCACCATCATGATGGCCAGATATTCCAGTCCGTACTGCAGTGCCAAGTCCGTGGCCCCGTTCCCCACCGTATCCGTCAGATACAGGGAGATCAGTGCGGAACCTTTCGTCAGGAACAGAAGGATCGCTCCGCCTGTCACCAACAGCGTGGCATACAGCTTAAACCGAAAGGAATACATATGTCCCTTATGATTGCCCTTTCCGAAATACTGGGCACCAAAGATGCTGGCAGCTGACACAGCTCCGAAGATTGCCAGATTGTATACAAAGATCAGCTGATTCACAATGGCAACGCCGGACATCTGTTCTGTTCCCAGCTGTCCCACCATGATGTTATCCAGAAAGCTTACCAGATTGGTAATGGCATTCTGCAGGATCATGGGAATAGCCAGTAAAAGATACTTCTTGTAAAAATCCCAGTCTCCAATATATTTTTTCTTTAATTTTGCTAACATAATTTCCCTCAATTTTCTAAATAATTCCTACATACGCCCGATCATCCCGGGACTTTCACTCCCGAAAACCGACCGCTTATAATGGTTCTTCCTGCGGCATGGTGCTGTGTACTTTCTTTCTGACAAAATAGAAACATACCGCCTGCAGCAGGATCGTTGCCAGCCAGGAGGCCGGATAAGATAAAAACAGTACCATCAACGACCGGTGCGTTGGGAATACTCCGTAGATCCAGAAGATTCTCGTTCCCACCGTACCGATAATGGACAATATCATAGGTACCGCCGAATGTCCCATGCCCCGCAAGGCTCCCGGAATCAGATCCATGATGCCGCATAAAAAGTAAGTCAACGTCGTATACAGCAGAATTTCCGTTCCACAGGCAATAACGTCCGCATCCGTTGTGTAAATGTGAAGCAGCTGCGGACCGAAGAGATTGGCGCTTCCACCCAGCGTTACCGCTACGATCACCGACAGGATCATACAATCGATCAGTACCCTGTCCATACGTTTTTTCTTCCCGGCACCGTAGTTCTGACTGGTGAAGCTCATACACGCCTGGGTAATGGAATTCACCGACACGAACAGGAATCCAAAGATATTATTGGCCGCCGTATAGCCTGCCATGGCGATGGAGCCGAAGGAATTCACCGAGGACTGCAGCAGAACATTGGAGAAATTGATGACAACGCTCTGGATCCCCGCCGGAACCCCCACCTGAAAGATCTGCAGCAGATACTCCCCTTTTATTCCCAGCTTTGAAATCTGCAGCCGGTAACAGCTGTCCGTAGTAAACAGGCACCATAATACCAGCACACCGGAGATCACCTGAGAGATCACTGTAGCAATGGCTACCCCCGCCACACCCATGGAAAAAGCAATGACCAGAAACAGGTTCAATACCGCATTGATGGCTCCGGATATGATCAGGAACAACAGCGGACGCTTCGTGTCTCCCACTGCCCGCAGAACTGCAGCTCCGTAATTGTACAGCATGAAAAAGGGCATGCTGCAGAAATAAATTTTCATATATAATGCCGCCTGATCAATAACATCCGCCGGGGTATCCATCAGTTCCAACGCTCCCCGGGTGCAGAACAGCCCTACGAATACCATGACAATACCGCTGATCAATGCAAAGGTCATAGCTGTATGTACTGTCTCGCTCATCTCCCGCTCTTTCCCGGCAGCATAGAATCTGGCGGACAATACATTGGCTCCCAGAGAAACGCCGATAAACAGATTGACGAACATATTGATCAATGCCGTGGTGGAACCTACAGCCGCCAGCGCCTGACTTCCGGTGAACCGTCCCACCACAATGATATCCACTGCATTGAACAGCAGCTGCAAAATGCTGGACACCATCAGGGGCAGTGCAAAGGAGATCAGCTTGTCCATAATCGTGCCATTGCACATATCTATTTCATATTTGTTTTTCTTCTGTGTTGCTTCCATAATTTCATTTCCTGTAATTCTCTTCCTAATCCCGTTATCTTCCCGCACCGTTCATCCGCATCTGCAGAAGAACCGCTATAACTTATAATTTTATCACATATTTTGCTATATTTCTATTCCCCTTTTTATCTAAAAATATGGTATACTATATTTTAAATGTTTTTGGTTTTTCAAAGTGATGATACATCCCGCAAATCCTTACAAGAGAGCAAAGAGAAAGGAAACTTATCCCTATGAAATATGACGTAATCATTATCGGTGCCGGCCCCGGCGGTATCTTCTCCGCTTATGAACTGGTGCAACAGAATCCCGACCTGAAAATTGCCGTTTTCGAATCCGGTCACCCTCTGGAGAAGCGCCACTGTCCTATCGACGGTGACAAGATCAAGAGTTGCATCAACTGTAAGAGCTGTTCCATCATGAGCGGTTTCGGTGGTGCCGGTGCTTTTTCCGATGGAAAATACAATATCACCAACGCTTTCGGTGGCACTCTCTACGAGTATATCGGCAGGAGTCAGGCCATCGACCTGATGAAATATGTGGATGACATCAACATGAAGTTCGGCGGTGAAGGCACGAAGCTGTATTCCACTGCTGGTACCTCTTTCAAAAAGATCTGCATGCAGAACAAGCTGAACCTGTTAGACGCTTCCGTACGTCACCTGGGTACAGATATCAACTTCATCGTGCTGGAAAATCTGTACGCAGAACTGAAGGATAAAGTGACTTTCTATTTCGATACCCCGGTGAAAACGGTGGAGACCGTTGGTGACGGTTACCGTATCTGCTGCGAAAACGCTTCTTACGACTGCGACAAGTGCATTATTTCCGTAGGCCGCAGCGGCAGCAAATGGATGGAGCAGATCTGTAAAGATCTGGACATCAACACCAAGTCCAACCGCGTGGATATCGGCGTCCGGGTGGAACTGCCCGCAGTCATCTTCTCTCATCTGACCGATGAACTCTATGAGAGCAAGATCGTATACCGCACTGAAAAATTCGAGGATTCCGTGCGTACCTTCTGTATGAATCCCCACGGTATCGTCGTAAATGAGAACACCAACGGCATCGTCACCGTAAACGGCCACAGCTACGAAGGAGCCGACAAGCAGACAGAGAACACCAACTTTGCCCTGCTGGTAGCGAAGCATTTCTCCGAGCCCTTCAAGGACAGCAACGGCTACGGTGAAAGTATCGCCCGTCTCTCCAACATGCTGGGCGGCGGTGTTATCGTACAGCGTTTCGGCGATCTGGTGAGAGGACGCCGCAGTAATGCGAAGCGTATTGCCGAGGGCATGGTAGAGCCTACCCTGTCCGCAACTCCCGGTGATTTAAGCCTGGTACTGCCCAAGCGTATCTTAGACGGTATCATCGAAATGATCTACGCACTGGACAAGATCGCACCCGGTACCGCCAATGACGATACCCTGCTCTACGGTGTGGAAGTCAAATTCTATAATATGGAAGTGGAACTGGACGAACATCTGGAAAGCTGTCACAAGGGCCTGTACATCATCGGTGACGGCAGCGGTGTGACTCATTCCCTGTCCCATGCATCCGCCAGCGGTGTCTATGTCGCAAGGCAGATCGCCAAAAGGGAATAATTACTAATAAAAAGGAAGGTAGATTCTATGACACAGACAGTTAAGATCATCTCTGACAGTACCTGTGATCTGTCAAAGGAATTAGTGGAAAAGTATGACATTACCATCCTGCCTCTGCACATTCTGCTGGGCGAGGATGAATACCGCGATGGCGTGGATATTACGCCGGAAGAAATTTTCCGGTGGTCCGATGAAAACAAGACCACGCCCAAGACCTCTGCTCCTTCTCTGACCGAGGCCATGGAAGTCATGCAGCCTTTTGTGGAAGAAGGCCGGGAGATCATCTGTTTCTCCATCTCCGACAGCATGTCCACCTCCGGCAACGTTATGCGGCTTGCTGCAGAAGAACTGGAAGCTTCCGACAAAGTCACCATCATCAACTCCGCAAACCTGTCCACCGGCATCGGTCTGCAGGTAATACAGGCTGCCATTCTGGCTTCTGAAGGGAAAACAGCCGCAGAGATCACTACTGCCATCGAAGCCATCCGTCCCAAAGTCCGGGCCAGCTTCGTCGTAGATACCCTGACCTACCTTCACCGCGGTGGCAGATGCAGCGCGTTAGCGGCTCTGGCCGGTGGTATGTTAAAGCTTCATCCCCGGATCGTCGTGGTGGATGGTGCCATGGATGCCTCCAAAAAATACCGTGGAAAATTAAGTTCTGTCATCCTCTCCTACACCAGAGACATGGAAGAGGATCTGAAGAATGCCGTTCCCGACAGAGTCTTCATCACCCACTCCGGCTGCGACCGGGAGATTGTGGAAGCGGTTCGTTCCTATCTGGAAAGTCTGGGAATCTTTGACGAGATTCTGGAAACCAGAGCAGGTGGTGTAGTCTCCAGCCATTGTGGTCCCGGCACGTTAGGCGTACTTTTCATTGCTAAATAAAAAATCCGAAGGAGTTTCGTGTGAAAAATTAATTTTTCACACGCAAATTTGTGCCTGCACAAGGTGCCAAGGCACCTGAAAGTTTGCAGGTTACTGAAAGGCATTGGTATTATTATGATCCGTTTTATATTCGTCGTATTATTTGTAGTATTATTCCTGATCCTGTCCACGCCGTTAATGCTGGTGGAATGGATCATCGGTAAATTTAACCCCTGTCTTAAGGACCGCAGTTCCCTGGCCATTGTAAACTGGGCCTTCCGCTGGGTCATCCGTCTTTCCGGCACGAAAGTCATTGCCATCGGGGAAGAGAACATTCCCACCGACACTGCTGTGCTGTACGTCGGCAATCATCGCAGCTTTTTCGATGTGGTGCTGACCTACGTCCGTGTTCCCAGACCTACCGGTTATATTGCGAAAAAAGAAATGTTAAAATGGCCCCTGCTTAACATCTGGATGAAAGATCTTCACTGTCTGTTTCTGGATCGCCAGGACATCAAGGCAGGACTGAAAACCATTCTGCAGGCCATTGAGAAAGCCAAAAACGGGATTTCCATCTGCATCTTCCCGGAGGGCACCCGCAACAAGACCCAGGATACTTTTCTTCCCTTCCACGAGGGCAGTTTCAAGATCGCAGAGAAAGCAAATGTTCCCATTATCCCCATGACTATTGTGAATTCCGCTGCGGTATTTGAAGATCATTTTCCGAAAATAAAAAAGGCCACCGTAGTCATTGAATACGGTAAGCCTATTTATCCGAAGGAACTGGACAAGGAGACTCGCAAGAGCATGGGCACCTATGTACAGAATATTATCTCCGAAACTTATTTCAAAAACAAAGAACTGATCTGATCTTTCTAATGTCTATCCGCGAGGGAGACCTGCTGGGCTATCAGTAACAGATAATCCGCAGCGTCTCCCTCTTCGGGATAATAACTCACCGAATCCCGGTTCCGTCCCATCAGGTAATGCAGAAAATCCTCTAAAATCTCCGTGTACTGATAACTGTATAACACATAATTAGCACAGGACAATTCTTCTGCCCGCTTCAGAAGATCCTCGGTTCCATTGTTGACATTCATTACGGCATCGATCATGTTATGGGAACGTTTGGCCAGCTCCTCGCCCCGATTCCGGATGCTTTCCATGAATACAGTGCACAGGTCCACATCCACCGGCTGTCTGGTGGCCAGATACGTCATGGAGCCATACAGATAGGCCGTTTCTTCCAGATAACTGGTATTGTCCTCGAAAAAGTCCTTATACTCCAGGATCTGATTGCGGTAAGTGTAGAGTCCCGCCGCCCGGTAAAGCTCCGTCAGCGCCATGAATTTCTCCGCATCTCTGCCGGATGTCGACATCAGCTTGGTGTACACCGACGACGCATGCTGCAGACATTGTGTGGCATATTGCACATCATATTTCTGGTACAGATAACTGAATTTTGCCATCACCGCCACGTAACACATGTTCTCCGGTTCCGGCTTTTCTGTGTCGTTGGCCGTTTTTTCCAGCCAGTCGGCAATAGATTCCAGCAGATCCGGGATATCATTGCCATTATCATCCGCAAGCACCTGCGGATACCACTCACAGGCCTCCAACAAAGTGATGATCTCATCCTCGGTAATACTGCGATCCTGACATCTGTCATGAACATCCGTGCACAACGCTTCCAACAGTTCCTGATAGTGGTCTTCTTTCAGAGAAAATGTCAGGGATCTTCCCACATTGTCACACTCCAGATAGAACTCACCTTCCCCGGTATAGTCCGTGAAATCCGCTGTTCCGATGTACAGAGACAGCTCCCCGTTGTAATCTGTCTGCTTTACCGTGCCTTCATAGACCGTCTCTCCGGTCTCCCGGTCCACCAGCCGGAAAGTCTCTACCGGCTGTCTGCCCTTCACCACTGCCTGTTTTTCACCGACCGCGGCATACCCCTGCTGATCCACCAGCACATTGGGTGTCAGCGTAGGCACTGTATAGTTGATGACCGGTGTGTTTTCCATGCCGGTCATACTTATGCTTACATGCCCTGTCTCTGCCGTTGCCTGCCCGCAGGCGTTCATACCTATACTGTTAAATAGTAATAGCAGGGACAGGATCCCTGCACTTTTCCTGCTGTATCTCAAAATATTCCTCCGGTCATTCCCTGGGGACATTACAGTACACGATCTCCCCGTTGATAATAGTATAAAGGGTTCGTGTGAAAATTTCCATAGGATTTCCGTCGAAAATGGCAATGTCTGCATCTTTCCCCACTTCCAGGCTGCCAATGCGGTCTGCCACGCCACAGATTTTCGCAGGATAAATGGTGATGGCCCGGAAACCTTCCTCCATTGGAAGTCCCGCTTTTACCGCAAGTCCGGCACACAACGGCAGTGTCTGGATCTGTGACACCGGATGATCCGTGGTGATGGCGACCATCACACCGGCCCGGTTCAGCACTCCGGCGGTCTTAAAAGACATGTTCTGCACCTCGATCTTGTTCCGGCTGGTAAGATCCGGTCCCACAATGGCCGGAAATCCTTCCTTCGCCAGTTCTTCCGCCACCAGATGACCTTCCGAGCAATGATCCATCGTCATTTTTATACCGAATTCTTTTGCAATGCGGATTGCTGTGAAAATATCGTCCACCCGGTGGACATGGGCTTTTAACGGGATGTCTCCCCGCAGTACCGGAAGATAGCACTCTTTTTCAAAATCCGGTGCAAAATACTCTCCCTTCTCCGCCGCTTCCTGCTTTTGCCGCAGATATTCTCTGCTCTCCCAGAGTTCCCTGCGCAGCATGGCGGCGATGGCCATACGAGTGACAGGACTTTTGTTCTGCCCGGAATAATTGACCTTGGGGTTCTCTCCAAAGGCCACCTTCATGGCCGCCGGTGATTTCAGGATCAGGTCGTCGATCCGGCGCCCCTTAGTCTTTACCATGGCAAACTGGCCGCCCACCACATTAGAGCTTCCGGGTCCGATCATGGCTGCAGTAATTCCGGCCCGCACCGCATCGTCAAAGGCTGCATCCATGGGATTAATACCATCGATAGCCCGCAGAGCCGGTGTCAGGGGATCCACTGTCTCATTACAGTCATCCCCTTCCGTGCTCTTTTTTTCTTCCATGATACCCATATGGCAGTGTGCCTCAATGATGCCCGGCATGATCAGCGCATTTTTCGCGATCACTACCTGCTCTCCTTCTTCCGGCTGTAACTTCACCTCACCTCTGGCACCTACCTGTGCAATTTTCCCGTTTCTTATCTGCAGGATCCCTTCGGGGATCTCTCTGCCCGCCATGGTCAGGATCCTGCCTCCTACAATATACATCAGCGGAACAATGCCTCCCCGTTCACCGGTTCCCCGTTGTGGGTCAGAGCAAAGTATACGTTGCTTCCTTCGGTGCTGTAGTATTTCGTGGGCGCTGCCACACTGCCGATGGTGTCGCCGGGATTCACATAGGAATTCTCTTTCACTGTGATCTCCGTCAGCTGTCCATAAGTGGCCTCATAGCCGTCACCCAGATCCAGGGTCACCGCCTTGCCGATCTCCTCATTTTCGAAGATCGAAGTCACTTTTCCCTGCGCACAGGCGGTCACTGCCGTACCTTCTTCCGCGGAAAAAATGGTGGCGGGATTGTATTTATACTGATCCAGTGTAGCAAAATAAGTGCTCTTGTCCATAGAGTAATGCATCAGAATATCACTCTGCACCGGTTGCTGTAATCCGTCGCCTTCTGCAAAGTGCAGTGTCTTCTCAACGACCACATCCCCGCCTGCTGTCTGCTTTCCCCCGGTCTCTTCCTTTTGTCGGTCGGCATCGGAATTCTGCTGCTCTTTCTGTGCGGCCTCCAGCAGGGTCTCCTGATCCGTCAGCCCCGGAATCTCTACGTTGCCGGAGCCTACCTCCTGGGGCATATAGTCCAGATCATCCTCGGTGACAGGAGTTCCCGCGATCTCATTTCCCGCTGTATTATTTGCCGTCAGTCCGGGGATGTTCTCGTCCTCCTTCAGAAGATGTTCGTCGTTATTCTCCGTGATCTCCTGTAATTTGTCATCCGCATTGTTGGGAAGCGCAGTGAAGTCCAAGGTATAACCATCATCCCTGGACTCCACATTCTGCCCCTTCATATAGACCCCTGTCATGGTCAATGCTGCCAGTACAAAGGCTGAAGAGGCTAACATTATAATACGTTCTTTGTTAATACCGCTCTTTTTATTTCTTCTCATATCCTATCCGCATCCTTCCTGTTCCCTGAGTCAACTGCCTGCTATACAATCGTTTCAACCACTTTCCCTGGTTTATCCTATAGTCTTGCCCGATTCATGGGTTTTATTCAGAATGTCTTCGATATGAAATTTGCATTTATTTGGAACTATTCAGAGCCATGTAAATAGCGTCGAATGTTTGCATTCGTAAGAACATTTGATGCTATTTATAGGGCGAAGTAACTGAATAGTTATATTTATTCTATGCCTGTGCGGCATAGGCAGCCATATCCACGTGCTGTACCGTACCCACATTTCCGTTTTCGTATAAGAAAATACCGGTCTTGCGGACCACAGCATTGGTCGCATTGGCATTGGTAGTGCCGTCCTGAGCCTTACGGTCTCCCTGCAGGGTAAAATCCGTAGAAGCGTTTTGCAGACAGATAGCACCGACACCCTTGTCAGAAAGTTTGTACAGTACGTCGTTGCCGTTTTCATCCTTGCACCAGATTTTTAATTTTGACCAGATGGAATCGTTCTCATCGATCCAGCCATTGCCATCCTCATCATACTGCGCCAGATCTGCAAAGCCATCCCCATTCCGGGTGCCGAACAGCTCACTGCCGTCGTTGATAGTGCCGTCACCGTTCTTGTCCAGTGCCAGATAGCCGCTGCCATTCAGCACGGAGATCTCTTCTTCCTTGCCATCGGCATCCAGATCAAAATAAAAGGTCTGATCCGACACTTCTGCCACATCAGTATCCAGGTTGATCACCAGCGGATCATGGAGCGTGAATTCTGCTACATTGAGTTGCTCTTTGTAGTATTCCTCGCATCTGCGGCTCATATTTACATTTACATTAAAATTGATCTCTCTGCCATCCTTGGTCCGTACGCTTCCCACGGTGGAAAAACTGGTATCCTCCTGTTCTATGTTCCAGGTCTCGCTCACATAGTTCAATATTTTCACACGGGACGTGACCAGATTGAACACGTCTGACGCAGGTGTTGCGGTTCCCTGTGTGCTGCCGGAATTCGTCTGGGTATTATTTACGCTATTCCCTGTATTCCAGCTGTTTCCGGTCTGATTACCGCTGCTCCATCCGTTTTCCTGCATCCAGTCCCGCAAAGTGCTGTTCCTGGACGGGAATAATAAATCAAAAATATAACGCACCGTATATTCCCGGATGGTAGACAATGTCTGTTCACTGGCACTGCTTCGCATATCCCATCTGGCAGAAGATACCAGCAAACGACTCTGCCAGTCTTTGGCTGTCATCGTGGTGTTCTCTGCAGTGTTCTCCTGTTCCTCCGTGTTCTGTGTGGTATCCTCACCATTCGGTGTCTTCTGTCCCTTAGTGGATACATCTGTCAGACCTGCCTGATAATCCGTTATCTCAAATCGTCTGACGCTTGTCTTAGAAGCGTGATAGCTTCTGGCGGAATCCATTCCTATGCTTGCGGAATCAATTCTCAAATCTGTAATTTTCTCCTTTCCCCGACCTCACCACGAACCAACAGGGCGCGCTTCCTGTAACGCTTAACAGTTCACCGCCGCATGTATTCATAAAAGCGCCTGCTCCGCAGTCGACGCCGCTAAGCGGCTCATCTTTTATTTCATACATGCGGCGCTCCGCTCATGCAATATCATATGTTCTGCTTTGTGTGCCAGCACCCACGCAGAACATATGATATTGCATGGCTGAACTGTTAAACTAAAAAAAATGGTAAAGAAACAGAATACATATAATATGCCTCTGTCTGGTTACCATCCGTGGTGTCATTATCAAACTGTAAAAAATAAGTAGCAGGAAGTGACTGGCCATGTCACCTCTCTGCTACTTATATCGTCCGCTATGGACATTTTATTTAGTGTTAATTTACTGCTGTTTGGGCTGAGTGGGAGCACCAGGGGTTCCGGGTGCGGGAGGCACCGGTCTGCCGGCTGCTTTCAGCTTTGCTGCGATCATGCTGGCTACCATTTCTCTGGTCACCACGATGTTGCCACCGAAGGGATTGATCACGAATCCCAGCGCCGGGCTGATATTGCCCTGTGCATCTTTGCGCAGCAGCATTCCTGCATAATCGTCAAAGTTCATGGCGAAAGTCTGCTGATTCTCCTCATCTCTCCACTTTTTCAGCTCTGTCCAGTCAGTGAACGCCATGAAGAACTTCCGACCGTCCTCGGTGGACAGCATCGGGAACTGTACTTTGGCATCTCTTGCGATGGTCACCCGGCCGTTTTCATCGGGCACAGGCACCGGATCGATCACGACCGGAGACAGGAACTTTGCTTTCTGCAGTTCATCCAGGAACATCTGTCTGTGTTCCGGGGTGTCCTCTGCTTTTAATAATTCAATGGATCCCACCATCATGGGGTTGGATACCGGTTTGTTAAATTCCATATTTTTTCTCCTTACTTCTCATTGTAACTATTCAGCCTCTCTTCGCAAAACGCATCTGCGCTGGTTAGTCACATGTCTCTGAATAGTTACACTCGGTTATAGTTGATCAGGCATCCCTTCAGGATGATCTGACGTTCTTCGTCGGTCAGCTCTCCCAGCTTCAGGGTGAATTCCTTCATGCCTTCTCCGGTTGTTACCACATATGCCTTAATTTCCTCGGCCTTGTCTTCCACGGCTATCTTAATACCGGGAATGAACAGGTAATCCAGATTCTTGAAAGGCAGGTCTCCGGGCTGGATCAGGAAAGGAAGCATGCCCCAGTTGATCAGGTTGGAACGATAACGCTTGGTGGCATACTCGTTGGCAATATTTGCCCAGCCGCCTAATACCTTCTGGCAGGAAGCAGCCTGCTCACGGGCAGAACCGTCTCCGGGCTTCACTGCGAAAATAGTGGAACCGAATCCGGTGTTCTCACGACTTGCATCGGGATACTGTTTCTTTACTTCACCCATAACATCCTTCAGTACCGGAACTGCCTGACAGGGATGTCCGCCGTTCATACGCTCTTTCTCTGCCTTCTGGATCTCCTTGGCACGTCCTACATACTGCGGATCCTTACGGCTTAAAGTGAACTCTGCCAGTCCCAGAGGATTGGAGCGGTAGGAAGAGGTCTCACCGGAGGGAATCAGCTCATCGGTAGTGGTTACGGGATCGTGGATCTCGGATACTACCTGCAGTACCAGATTCTCAGGCAGGGCACCCATAGCGGGCCAGTCCTTGATATTGGGACCGAACTGGATCTCTACGCTCTCGTCTGCCACACCGTGGGAATCGAAGACACGGTTCTTGTAAATATTGCTATCGAAATGATATTTGTATTTTCCGAAATCTCCATCGAAGTCCGTTGCGGGAGTCAGCACACCCTTGTTGGCTGCAGTGGCTGCGATGGAACGGGCATCCATCAGAGCTACGGAAGCGATCTGGCCGTTCTGCAGCTTGGAGCCTTCACGGTTCGGGAAATTTCTGGTAGAGTGACGGATACTGAATGCGTTATTGGCAGGCGTATCACCGGCACCGAAGCAGGGACCACAGAACGCAGTCTTCATGACTGCACCGGTCTCTAAGATGGTAGCCGCACAGCCGTTGCGGATCAGCTCCATGTATACGGGCATGGATGCGGGATATACGCTTAAAGTAAACTCATCCGCACCGATGTATCTGCCCTTCAGGATGTCGGCAGCCGCACAGATATTCTCGAATCCGCCGCCGGCACAGCCTGCGATGATACCCTGATCTACAATGAACTTGCCGTTCTTTACTTTATTCTTCAAAGTAAAGTCTACGGCACCGTCCAGACTTACTTTCGCACGCTTCTCCGTCTCATCCAGAATATCCATCAGGTTCGCATTCAGCTCTTCGATGGTGTAAGTATTGCTGGGATGGAACGGCATGGCGATCATAGGACGGATCTTGTCCAGATCCACCTCGATCAGTCCGTCGTAGTATGCTACCTGGCCGGGATTCAGTTCCTTATAGTCTTCGGTACGTCCGTGGATCTCATAGAACTCACGGATCTGGTCATCGGTCTTCCAGATGGAGGACAGACAGGTGGTCTCTGTGGTCATTACATCAATGCCGATACGG
>OGQG01001571.1_pt1 | contig 16685 bp, 10 predicted proteins | sample 1553201 | NCBI WGS metagenome assembly OGQG01 (sample SAMEA2579925, study PRJEB22360) | human gut metagenome | biome: human gut; feature: human-associated habitat; material: faeces | place: Denmark | collected 2008/2010
AGCTCTATTTTTTTCGCGCTGCTTTTCAAGTTTCAACACCTCCTTCGTCAGATTTTTGTAGCCCTCAGCCACCTTGCCACCGGGATCATGGGCAAAAATGCTTTTTCCCTCTGCGCTGATTTCCTTTGCCCGGACAGAATGGGGGATCTCTGTGCTGAATACTTTGATCTTGCTGCCATAGGTCTCCCGCAGGAGCGCGGAGATCTCTTTGGCAAAGTTGGTTCGGCTGTCCACCATCGTCAGCAGGATACCGTCTATCTGGAGCTTGGGGTTGATCTGCCGCTTTACCTTGTTCACCGTGGAGAGCAGTTGTTCCAGCCCTTTGGCGGGCAGATACTCTGCCTGAACGGGAATTATGATCCTGTTCGCAGCGGCCAGCGCATTGACTGTGAGCATCCCCAGGGAAGGCTGGCAGTCGATGAGGATATGGGAGTATTGTCCCTTCAGCGTGTCCAGATATTGCCGCAAGATAGTCTCACGACTCATGGCATTTACCAGGGATACTTCCATACCGGATAACTGGATGTCCGCAGGCATCAGGTCTACGCCCTCTGGGTGGTGCAGGATACCCTCGCCGGGACGGAGCGGCTCATCCATCAGGATGCGTCCCATAGCGTCCGACAGCGTAAAGGGCAGCTTGTCCGGCTGGGGATTGCCCAGGCTGATCGTCAGGCTTCCTTGCGGGTCTCCGTCGATCAGCAAGACTTTCTTTCCAGCCTGCGCCAAACCGATTCCAAGATTGGCACAGGTGGTGGTTTTGCCAACGCCGCCCTTCTGGTTGGCGATGGCGATGATTTGCGTGTTCAAATTAGGTTCTCCTTCCATAAAAAATAGCCGCTCATCAAATAGATGAACAGCTGTCTCAGTGCATAAAAAAAGCTGCCTATTCTTCCAAAATAAGCAGCTCGTCATATTTATTTAGTTTTTACTCCCGAAAAGGTCTTACATAAGAAAAAAGGGTCCTATTTTATGGGGTTTTGATGGGTTGTTACCGTCTGTCGGCTCATACATGGGCAAGGATGCCCACCACCAGCTGTTTTTCGCTTTTTTCTGCCATGCCCGCTGCCCTCACACTGCGCCTGCGATGAGGCCGATGATGAGCAGCGCCCCGCCCAGGATGAGATTCGAGAGCATGCTGCAATAGGTGCGCTCTTCCGGTTCCAGCTCCTCGAAGGAGACGATGCGCTCATCGGCAAAGTCCACGATGGACTTGGTGGAGTGGAGCTTCTTCTTTTTGCCCATATCCTTAAACTCTTCGCCCAGATGATGGATGGTCACACCGTCCAGACGCAGGTAGTTCACCCACGCCCACATCAGCAGCACGACGCCCAGCAGCAGGGCCGGGGCCTGCCACATGGTAAACGTGCCGTCGCTGACATAGCGGTCCCACAGCAGCATCAGCACAGCCACCACCGACACCCGGGTGACGGATTTATACAAAATGGGGCGGAACATATATTTTTGATACATCGAAACCAGCTTTTTCATCCGTGTACTCCTTAATATAGGGTTCATTCAGTAGTATTGTAGCATGATTTTATGAAAAAAGATAGCCGCTTTGCGTTTTCCGACTTTCGTTGTATCCATCCATCATCTTGTGAAGGTACGACTTCTTTCCATTCTTTACCGTTTTTTTGCCGTCATTTTTCAGAAAAAAGCATCCGTTACCATTTTGTTTCTATTTCAGCGCCGTATGTCATTGACTTCTTTTGCCCAGAATGTTAGAATACGAAAGGTGCAGTCCCGGGCGCTTTGTGCGTTTTTGGCACCCGGAGCCCGCCGTTTTTTGCATTTAGGATAGGAAAAAAGGAAAACAATATCTCGGAGGAGCGTATCTCAATGAACATCGATTTTGAGTCCCGCAACATCACCCGCCGCAGCTTCCTGAAGGGCGCCGGCGTCGTGGGTGCCGCCGGCCTGCTGTCCGCCTGCGGCGGCAGCAAGTCCAACAACTCCGGCAGCACGGCTGCTTCCGGCGCACAGGCCCCCAACTCCACCGGTGCCACCCCCCTCAAGGAGTACATCTCCTGGGAGTCTGCCAACCGTGAGATCGAGAGCTGGAACCTGCTGTACAGCCAGACCCTCACCGACGCAAACGTCGTCACCAACCTGTGGGACGGCCTGATGAGCTTCGACTGCTACGGCAAGCTGGTGCCCGCCATCGCCACCAGCTGGGAGGCCAACGAGGACTCCACCGTCTGGACCTTCCACCTGCGCGACGATGTGGACTGGGTGGACTGCAACGGCGAGGTGAAGGAGCACATCACCGCCACCGATTTTCTGGTCGGTCTGGAGTGGGTGCTGAACGCCTCCAAGAACGAGGCCAACAACACCTCCATGCCCACCCTGTACATCGTGGGCGCTGAGGAGTACTACGAGAAGACCAAGGATATGGGTGCTGCTGCCGCCGACCTGCACTATCAGGATATGCTGGACGCAGGCGTGGGCATCGAGGCTCCCGACGACTACACTCTGGTGTTCACCTGCAAGGACCCCTGCCCCTACTTTGATACCGTGGCCTCCTACACCAGCTTCTACCCCGCCTCTCAGGCGCTGATCGACGAGCTGGGCATCGAGACCTTCCGTGGCTGCGACAACACCAACATGTGGTACTGCGGCCCCTATATCGTCGAGGAGTATATCCAGGGCAACACCAAGAGCTATATCCCCAACCCCCACTACTACAATGCTGCCAACGTCAGCCGCTTCGAGCGTATGACCGTGACCATGATCTCCGATCAGGCCATCGCATTCCAGCTCTACCAGAACCGCGAGCTGGACGAGATGGACCTGAACGAGAGCACCATCACCACCATCACCTCCGACCCCAACAACGAGTACAACAGCCAGCTCTGTGAGAAGCGCGCCCGCCCCACTGCCTACGCCATGCACTTCAACTACCAGAAGAACAACGCCGACGGCACCCCCGATGTGAACTGGAACAAGGCCATCGCCAACACCGCTTTCCGTCAGTGCTTCTACCGCGGCCTGAACCTGAAGGCATGGTTCTCCCGCTACAACAAGATCAACCCCCTGAAGTGCGAGAACGACTACTACACCATGAAAGGCCTGTGCTACAACACGCAGGGCGTTGAGTACACCACTCTGGTGGCCAAGGAGATGGGCTTCGACGCTGAGAAGTACGACGGCGAGACCATGATCCGTCTGCGTGCCAACGGCGGCGACATCTCCGCCCTGAAGAAGCAGGCCATGGAGGAGCTGAGCGCCATCGGCGTCACCTTCCCCGTCAAGGCTACCTACTTCATCATCGCCAGCAGCACCTCTGCACTGGACAACGCCACCATCCTCAAGCAGTGCTTCTCCGACAGCTTCGGCGACGACTTCATCAAGCTGGACGTCCAGACCTACGTTTCCAGCCTGACGCAGGAGGTCCGCACTCCTCAGCTCCAGAGCTTTGTCATCAACGGCTGGAGCGCCGACTTCGGCGACCCCGTCAACTTCCTCGGTCAGGAGACCCTCCACGACGACAATGCCTACTACGCACACTACTACTCCAACATCGCCCGGGTGGCTGAGGCTCCTGCCGACTACCAGAAGGACCTGATGGATGCTTTCGAGCAGTACACCGATCTGGTCAATGCCGCCAACGCCATCGTCAACGACACCGACGCCCGCTACGAGGCCTTCGCCAAGGCTGAGGCCTATCTGCTGGAGAACGTGCTGGTCAGCCCCGCCTACTACGACATCACATGGTCCCTGACCCACGCCAACGAGTACAGCAAGATCTACGCCATGTACGGCGGCTGCAACTACAAGGCTGTCAACTGGGAGACTTCCGAGGAAGCCTACACCACCGTCCAGTACGAGCAGTTTGCCAAGGCTTTCGACGCTGCTATTCAGGGCTAAGCAGGCGTAAAAGTCATTCCATTTCAGTCATAACATGAAATCTTTTCATTTTTATGTGTTAGCTGAATCAATAAGATTCAATCCGTGTCCGAGTTGTTTTTCTTGACTTCCCGCCTGTGGGATGATAGAATATTTGCAATCGATACGGGTTCTGCAAGGGCGCAGAAACAGATCAATAAAATCTGTCTCTGCGCCCTTTTTGTACCCTTTTGAAGCCGGGTTCATGGCCAGAGTGCGCCGGATAGGCGAGGATTTTTGCCCACAGACAAGGCGATTTTCCGCAGCGATCCTGACGGATTGCAAGGGAGAGCAACGCAGTATCTGAGCAAAAAGACCGTTCAGACGGTGTACAATGGTTATGAAGACGGCTCCCAGACCTTGTGGGAAGGTAAGGCAGTATGGACAGGGTAGGGATTTTGGAAACGCAGAGCCGTACCAGTCATTACAGGAGGGAAAGAATATGTACCACGATTTTGAGTCTCACACCATCACCCGCCGCAGCTTCCTCAAGGGTGCCGGCGCTGTTGGCGCAGCCGGTCTGCTGGCTGCCTGCGGCGGCTCTTCTTCCGGCACCGCAGCCAGCGCTTCGTCGGCTTCTTCCGGTGCAGCTGCTTCCGGCAAGGGCCTGAGCGAGCTGTTTACTTACGAGACTTCTGGCCGTGAGATCGAGAGCTGGAATATCCTCTACAGCCAGCAGGCCATCGACTTCAACGTGACGACCAACATCATCGACGGTCTTATCAGCTTCGACAACTACGGCAAACCGGTGCCGGCTCTGGCTAAGAGCTGGGAGCACAACGAGGACTCCACTGTCTGGACTTTCCACCTCCGTGACGATGTGGACTGGGTGGACATGAACGGCGAGGTGCAGGACCACCTGACCAGCAAAGACTTCCTCGTAGGCTTCGAGTGGGTGCTGAACGCAAAGAAGAATCAGGCCGCCAACACCTCCATGCCCTCCACCACCGTCGTGGGCGCAGCCGATTACTACGACAAGACCTATGCGATGGACGACGCAGCCGCCGCGGCCCTGACCTACGACGATATGCTGGCCGCAGGCGTCGGCATCGATGCACCGGATGATTACACCGTCGTCTACACCTGCATAAATCCCTGCCCCTACTTCGACACCGTGGCTTCCTACGTCTGCTGCTATCCGGCACCCCCGGCTCTGGTGGAAAAGCTGGGCGTCGAGGGCTTCCGCGGCGTGGACTACACCCAGCAGTGGTGCTGCGGCCCCTACCTCATCGAGGAATTCGTCTCCGACAACTCCAAGCGGTTCATCCCGAACCCTCATTATTATGCAGCTGACGAGTGCAGCCGCTTCGAGCGCGTGTCCCTGAGCATGATCACCGACCTGACCGTCGGCTACCAGCTGTATCAGAACCGTGAGCTGGACGAGCTGGAGCTGAGCGAGAGCACCCTGACCACCATCACCTCCGACACTTCCAACGCCTACAACGACCAGCTCTGTGAGAAGCGCCCCACCAAGTACGCCTACGACTTCCATTTCAACTTCTACTGCCTCAACACCGACGGCACCCCCAACGAGAACTGGAACAAGGCCGTGGCCAACCGGGCATTCCGCCGCTGCTTCCAGGAGGGCCTGAACCTCATTCCCTACTATGCACGCTTCAACAAGATCAACCCCCTCAAGTGTGAGAACAACTACTACACCATGAAGGGCGTCTGCTACAACTCCAAAGGCACCGATTATGTTGATCTGGTGGCCAAGGAGCTGGGCATCGATGGCGAGAAGTATGACGGCGAGACCATGGTCCATCTGCGCAAGTCCACCGCCGACTCCATCGCCGCCCTCAAGAAGCAGGCCATGGATGAGCTGACCGCCATCGGCGTCACCTTCCCGGTCAAGGCGCCCTTCTTCTTCGTGGCCGGCAACACCGTGGCTCAGGACAACGCCACCGTTCTGAAGCAGTGCTTCACCGACAGCTTCGGCGACGACTTCATCCAGCTGGACCTCGGCACCTATGTTTCCAGCCTTGCAAAGGAAGTCCGCATCCCGAAGCTCCACGGCTTCGTCATCAACGGCTGGGGCGCAGACTTCGGCGACCCCGTCAACTTTGTGGGTCAGGAGATCCTGCACGACTCCAACGCCTACTACGCCGTCAACTACTCCAACATCCAGCTAGTGGCGGAGGATCCCGCCGATTACCAGAAGGAGCTGGTAGACGAGTTCGAACAGTTCACCGACCTGGTCAACGCGGCCAACGCCATCGTGGACGACACCGACGCCCGCTATGAGGCTTTCGCAAAGGCCGAGGCCTACATGATCAACAACTCGCTGGCTGTCCCCTGCTACTACGATGTCCGCTGGTGCCTGACCCACGTCAACGAGTACACCAAGATCAACGCCATGTTCGGCCCCTGCAACTTCAAGTACGTCAACTGGGAGACCAGCGAGGACGCCTACACCACCGCTCAGTACGAGGAGTTTGCCAAGGCTTTCGACGCCGCAAAATCTTAACTTTTTCTTAACTCTTTTCCGCCGGGAGTTCCTGCTTCCGGCCCGTATCCCACACACGGGAGCTGTTCTTAACTCAAGAACAGCTCCCGTTGTTTTGTTTTTGGGCCTGTTTATCTTATTTTCGTCACTCTTCATCACAGTAAAGTAAATTTATTTCATCTCTATGCAGGGTACGGCTTTCTTTTAGAAGAAAAAGCGATTTCCATTCCATTGACAACCATTTATTTCGATGGTACAATATATGTCGTGTTAAGGATTTTACGGGAGGAGCACAGACACAGACAGAGGGGTCTGTTTCTGCGCTCTTTTGTATTCTCTGGTAATACAGAGGGGCAGATAATCTCGTAGGAGTGGGAAATCGGCAGGGCAAGGTACCCTGCGCCATAGAGCCGAGACACGAAAGAATAATTGGGAGGAAAACACAATGAACGCAAATTTTGAGTCTCATTCCATCAGCCGCCGCAGCTTCCTCAAGGCTTCCGGCGTCGTGGGCGCTGCAAGCATCCTGGCCGCTTGCGGTGGTTCTTCCAGCAGCACTGCTGCCAGCACCTCCGGTGCTGCCTCCGGCGCAGCTGCACCCGCAGCCGACGCCATCACCGATTACGTCTCCTTCGAGACTGCCAACCGTGAGCTGGAGACCTGGAACTTCCTGTACAGCCAGTCCGCTTCCGACCTGAACGTCACCACCAACTGCTGGGACGGCCTGCTGAGCTTCGACTGCTACGGCAAGGCAGCCCCCGCCATCGCATCCAGCTGGGAGCACAACGAGGACTCCACCGTCTGGACCTTCCACCTGCGCGACAATGTCGATTGGTGCGACGTCAACGGCGAGGTCAAGTCTCACCTGACCTCCAAGGACTTCCTCGTGGGTCTTGAGTGGGTCCTGAACGCGCTCAAGAACGAGGCCTTCAACACCTCCATGCCTTCTGAGACCGTCGTGGGCGCTGCTGAGTACTACGACCTGACCAAGGACAAGGGCGACGCTGCTGCTGACATGACCTACGAGGATATGCTGGCTGCCGGTGTCGGCGTCGAGGCACCGGACGACTACACTCTGGTCTTCACCTGCAAGAACCCCTGCCCCTACTTCGACACTGTCGCTGCTTACAACAGCTTCTACCCCGCCTCTGAGGACCTCATCAAGGAGCTGGGCATCGATGGCTTCCGCTCCTGCGATTACTCCACCATGTGGTACAATGGTCCGTACCTCATCGAGGAGTACATCCAGCAGAACACCAAGAGCTTCATCCCCAACCCCAACTACTACGCTGCAAACGACTGCACCCGTTTCGAGCATCACACCATCACCATGATCCCCGACCTGTCCATGGGCCTGCAGCTGTACGAGAACGGCGAGGTCGATAACATCGACCTGACCGAGTCCAACCTGACCACCATCACTTCCGACCCCAACAACGAGCACAACAAGTTCCTGTGCGAGAAGCGCCCCACCAAGTTCAGCTTCCAGATGCACCTGAACTTCCAGCGCAAGGATGAGAACGGCAATCTGGACGAGAACTGGAACAAGGCTGTTTCCAACCGCGCATTCCGTCAGTGCTTCTACAAGGGCATCGACTTCACCAACTACTACGCCCGCACCAACAAGATCAACCCCCTGAAGTGCGAGAACGACTACTACACCATGCCCGGTGTCTGCTACAACACCAAGGGTGAGGAGTACACCACTCTGGTCGCCAAGGAGATGGGCTTCGACGGTCAGGCTTACGACGGCAAGACCATGATCCGCCTCCGCGACAACGGCGGCGACATCGCCGACCTGAAGAAGCAGGCCATGGAAGAGCTGAGCGCCATCGGCGTCACCTTCCCCGTTCACTGCTACCACTACATCAAGAGCGGCGACACCAATGCTCTGGATACCGCCACCGTTCTGAAGCAGTGCTTCTCCGACAGCCTGGGCGATGACTTCGTCGTGCTGGACATCGGCACCTATGTCTCTTCCGTTTATAAGGAAGTCCGTAACGTCCAGCTGCACTCCATCCTGCAGAACGGCTGGGGCGCTGACTTCGGCGACCCCGTCAACTTCCTGGGTCAGGAAGTCCTGAGCGACGACAACGCTTACTACGCTCAGACCACCTCCTGGATCGCAGCCGTTGAGAAGGATCCTCAGGATTACCAGAAGGAGCTGCTGGCAGATTATCAGGAGTTCACCGATCTGGTCACCGCGGCAAAGGCTATCGTCACCGATACCGATGCACGCTATGCCGCATTCGCAAAGGCTGAGGCTTCCATGCTGAACAACGCACTGTGCATCCCCTGCCTGTACGAGGTGCTCTGGTGCCTGACCCATGTCAACGAGTACACCAAGATCAACGCCATGTACGGTCCCTGCAACTACAAGGCCGTCAACTGGGAGACCCGTCAGGGCGACGGCTACACCACCGAGGAGTACGAGGCTTTCTCCGCTGCTTTCAATGCAGCAACCAAAGCCTGATGATTATTTTATAAAGGTTTGGTTATCATGTTAAAATACACCGTCAAGCGGCTGGCTCAGTCGCTCGTCACGATCTTATTGATCGCAACCATCGTCTTTTTGCTGATGCGCTGCCTGCCTACGGACTACTACTTCACGGAAGAACAGCTCATGAAGTTTACCGAAGAGCAGAAATACGCCGCGCTGGAAGCCGCCGGTCTGACCGACCCCATCGGCACCCAGCTGATGCACTTCTACAACGACCTGCTCCATCTGGACTTCGGCACTTCCCGCCGCATCCAGAATGGTGCTTCCGTCGTGAAGGTGATCGGCAAGAAATTCGGCGTCTCCATGCGCCTCGGCCTGATCTCCGCCGGCATCTCTCTGCTGGTGGGCATCATGCTGGGCATCCTGCAGACCGCCTTCAAGGACAAGGTCTTTGACTGGATCGGCACGGCCTACACCGTTTTCGTCAACGCTGTGCCTTCTCTGGTCTCCTATTCGCTGGTGCTGGTCTTCGGCTCCAAATACCTGGGTTTCCCCACGCTGTACTCCACCCGTAATGTCGGCCCCTCCAGCGTGCTGCCCATCGTCTGCTTGTCGCTGGCGTCTATCGCAGGCTACGCTCTGTGGACCCGCCGCTACATGGTGGACGAGCTGACCCGCGATTATATCAAGCTGGCCCGCGTCAAGGGCCTGAGCTCCAGCGAGATCATGTTCAAGCACGTGCTGCGCAACGCCATGGTCCCCATGGTGCAGTATATCCCCCAGTCCATCCTGCTGACGGTCGGCGGCTCTCTGCTGATGGAGCGGTTCTTCTCCGTTCCCGGCATGGGTCCCCTGCTGACCGACGCCATCCAGCGCTATGACCTGAACGTCGTCCAGACTCTGGTCATCCTCTACGCTGCCCTGGGCATCGTGGGTGTTTTTCTGGGCGACGTGCTGATGATGCTGGTTGACCCGCGCATTACTCTGACCGGAAAGGAGGCCGCACGCTGATGGCTAAAGCATCGGATTTTGAGGGCAAGAAGCAGGACGAACTGTTCTACTTCGTCGATTACTCTCCGGAGGAAGCCGAGCGTGTCGGCTACTCCAACTACAGCTACTGGGGTTCTGTCATCCAGAACTTCCTCAAGCACAAGGCTGCTGTCGTCTGCCTGATCCTGTTCCTGTTCCTCGTCATCTTCTCCTTCATCGCACTGGCCATCGGCAAGTACGATTATCAGACGCTGGTGACGGATTCCTCTCTGGCTTTCAAGAAGCCCAGCAGCGAATACTGGTTCGGCACCGACAACCTCGGCCGCGACTACTGGTGTCAGGTGTGGTACGCCACTCAGGTATCTATCCGTCTGGCCCTCATCGTTGCCGTGGGCGAGAGCATCCTCGGCGTCATCATCGGCCTGATCTGGGGCTATGTCCGTAAGCTGGACCGCTTCTTCACCGAGCTGTACAACCTCATCGACAATGTGCCTTACATCATCTACATGACCCTGATCGCACTGGTCGTCGGCCAGAGCTTCACCATCATGGCCGTCTCGATGATCGCCATCGGCTGGCTGGTCATGGCCCGCCGCGTCCGCAACATGGTGTTCATGTTCCGTGACCGCGAGTACAACCTCGCGTCCCGCTGCCTTGGCACCCCGCTGTGGCGCGTTCTGACCAAGAACATCCTGCCCTATCTGGTCTCCGTCATCATCCTGCGCATGGCGCTGAGCATCCCCGCCACCATCAACCTCGAGTCCACCCTGTCCTATCTGGGCATCGGTCTGGGCATCGAGACTCCGTCTCTGGGCCTCATCCTGAGCAAGGTGCGCGGCTTCTTCCTCGATTATCCTTACCTGCTGGTCTTCCCCGCATCCATCGTGTCCATCATCTCCATTTCCTTCTATATCATGGGCAACGCTTTCTCGGATGCTGCTGACCCGCGCAACCACGTTTAACAGATGGGAGAGAAAATCACAAAAATGGATAGACAACCGATCATCTCTGCCAAAGACGTGGAGATCACCTTTAGCCTGCGCGGCAAGAAGCTGAACGCGATCCGCAAGTGCTCGCTGGACCTTTATGACGGCGAGACGCTGGCCATCGTGGGCGAGTCCGGCTCGGGCAAGTCCGTATTCACCAAGACCTTCGTGGGCATGCTGGATGTCAACGGTAAGATCACCGGCGGCTCCATCATGTACGAAGGCCGCGACATGACCAAGTTCACCGAGAAGGACTGGCTGGGCGTGCGCGGCAAGAAGATCGCCATGGTCATGCAGGACCCGATGACCAGCCTGAACCCGCTGAAGAAAATCGGCAAGCAGATCCAGGAGAGCATCGAGCACCATCAGGGCCTGAAGGGCGCGGAGGCCAAGAAGGCCGCCATCGAGATGCTGGCCAAGGTCGGCATCCCCGACCCGGAGCGCCGCTACGAGCAGTATCCGCACGAGTTCTCCGGCGGTATGCGGCAGCGTGTCGTCATCGCCATCGCTGCCGCCTGCCGTCCGCAGATCCTCATCTGCGACGAGCCCACCACCGCTCTGGACGTGACCATTCAGGCACAGATCCTGCAGCTCATCCGTGACCTGCAGAAGGAGCTGGGCATGTCCGTTATCTACATCACCCATGACCTGGGCGTTGTGGCAAACGTGGCAGACCGCGTGGCCGTCATGTACGCCGGCCAGATCGTCGAGTACGGTACCGTCGAGGAGATCTTCTACGACGCATGGCACCCCTACACCTGGGCTCTGCTGCAGGCTCTGCCTCAGCTGGGTACCAAGGGTGAGGCCCTGCCCACCATCGACGGTACGCCGCCGAACCTGTTCAATGAGATCAAGGGCGATGCATTTGCACCCCGCAACAAGCACGCGCTGGCCATCGACTTCGTGGCAGAACCTCCGTTCTTCCAGGTGTCCGAGACCCACGCGGCAAAGACCTGGTATCTGGACCCCCGGGCTCCCAAGATGGAACGCCCGCACTCCATCCAGAACCTGCGTGAGAAAATGGGAAAGATGGGAGGTTCCAACTTAAATGGCTGAGCGTGAAAAGCTGATTGAGCTGAAAGACCTTCAGATCACCTTTGGCTCCGGCAAAAAGAAGTTCGTGGCCGTGGACCACGTCAATTTTGACATCTACAAAGGCGAGACCTTCTCGCTGGTCGGCGAGTCCGGCTCCGGCAAGACCACCATTGGCCGTGCCATCTGCCGCATCAACCCGACCTCGGGCGGCGACATCTTCTTCAAGGGCCAGAAGATCAACGGCAAGATCTCCAAGGAGCTGGACCGTGAGGTCATCCGCAAGGTGCAGATGATCTTCCAGGACCCCATGGCCTCTCTGAACGAGCGCGCCAAAGTCGAGTACATCGTGGCTGAGGGTCTGTTGAACCACCACCTGTACAAGGACCAGAATGACCTGCATGAAAAGGTCATGAACGCTCTGCATGAGGTCGGCCTGCTGCCGGAGTTTGCCTCCCGCTTCCCCCACGAGTTCTCGGGCGGCCAGCGCCAGCGTATCGGCATCGCCCGTGCGCTGGTCATGGAGCCGGAGTTCATCGTGGCCGACGAGCCCATCTCCGCACTGGACGTCTCCATCCGTGCGCAGGTGCTGAACCTGCTGAACAGCATGAAGAAGTCCCGCGGTCTGACCTACCTGTTCATCGCCCACGACCTGTCGGTCGTCCGGTTCATCTCGGACCGCATCGCCGTCATCAGCAAGGGCCGCATCGTGGAGCTGGCAGAGGCTGAAGAGCTGTTCCTCCACCCCCTGCATCCCTACACCAAAGCCCTGCTGAGTGCCGTTCCCATCCCCGACCCGGGCCTGGAAAAGAGCAAGAAGCTTCTGGTCTACGACCCCAGCTGCCACGACTACAGCGTGGACAAGCCGGTCTGGGAGGAGATCGCCAACGGTCACTTCGTCTATGGCAACCAGAAGGAGCTGGAAGGCTACCGCAAGGAATATCAGAGCCAGCTCTAAGCACTGTCACTTGACTGTATTTTAACACAAATGCCCCGCCGCATTGGGAAGCATCCCATTGCGGCGGGGTTTTGTGCTGTATAAAAAGAGGCCGCTTCCCGTATTTCTGCCGGGAAGCGGCCTCTTTGTGTTTTATATCAGTCTTGCACCGGGCTTCGGCTCATGGGCCTGCCAGAGGGTGACCCACTCGGGCAGATGCAGGTTTTTCAGGCGCTGGGGCAGGGCGGCGAGATCGCCGCCCGTGAGATACCACGCCACACCGAACGCCGCCAGCGCCAGGAGCACCAGCACCGCCAGCAGAACGCGGAGAGGATGCTTCTTCTTTGGGGTGGAGTCCTTGCTCTGCGAACAGCCCGGAGGATCGCTCTGTTTGGTCTGTCCGGCGGGAAGGAAGCCTGTCCCCTCGGCCTGCGGCAGACCGGCAGCGGCGCGGCGCACCATATCCAGCAGCCAGAGGCCGGGGTTATCTGCGGCGGGGACGGTGCGGAGCCAGCAGCCTTTTTTGGTGCAGAGCACCAGCACATGGTCGCTTTCCCGCTCGGCACAGGCCACGGCCAGCTCTGTTCCCACGACGCGGCGGGCCGCCTGCGCCCGGGCGAGGGCCAGACGGACAGGGTCGGGGTTGTCCCCTTCCCCGCCGAGCTTGGCCCGGGCGCGCTTTTCGATTTGGGGGCCGACCTTGGCGTCGGCATAGCTCATGGTGCCGAAGTCGTAGACCTTCTCGGCACCGGGGACTTTCTCAAGCCGGGATTCCAGCAGCGCACCGGCGGCGGCATCACCGCAGGCCAGCAGACGATCATGGGCTTCCAGCGCCTGCACGGCGGCAGCGGCCAGACTGGTATCGCCTGCACCGTATACGTCCGCACCAAAGCTGCTGCGGAGGCTCTGAGCCGCCTTTTTCAGTCCCGTGGGCGTGTCCGCATGGACAGCCAGCAGCGTCTCTGCGCCCCGGCTCTTCCACTGGGCCTCGGCCCTCCATTGGGGCGCAAACAGCGCCACAGCGGCTGCCAGCCGTCCCTGCGGCGCACCGTACAGGCGCAGCACACAGCGGGTCTCCTCTGCCAAATCCCATCAACCCCTCATTTTTGATTTTTACCGGACGAACGCCTCATCCAGTGCGGCCAGCGCTTCGTCGTCCGACTGCTGGGCTGCGGTGAGGGCCTGCGTCCCGGCCGGGACTTTTCCCTGTGCCAGACGCAGCGCCAGTTCCAGCGCAGCCTGTGCGGCCCGGGCGCGCACCAGCGCACGGTCAGGCCGGGAGACGAAAAGCTTCTTGACGCAGGCCACGCCATCCCGGGCAGCGCCCAGATAGACGGTGCCGACAGGGCGCACCTCGTCGCCGCCGGTGGGGCCGGCCACGCCGGTGACGCTCACAGCGATGTCAGCGCCCGAAGCCTTTGCCGCGCCCAGAGCCATCTGTGCCGCCACGGGGGCGGACACGACGTTGTACTTTTCGATGACCGCCGGGTCCACGCCCACGAGCTTTGCCTTGGCCTGCTCCCAGTAGGTGACAAAGCCATAGCCGAACACCTCGCTGGAGCCGGACACGGAGGTCAGACGCTGTGCAATGAGGCCGCCGGTGCAGCTCTCGGCGGTGGCGATGGTCAGCCCCTTTTCCTGCAGGGTATGGACCACCGTCTCTTCCAGACCGGCCACATTCTCATCATACACCGCATCGCCCAGCATATCATAGAACTTTTTGGCATACGCGCGGCACATTTTTTCGCCGTCCTCGTCGGAGCGGGCGCGGGCGGTAATGCGGATCTCGCACTCGCCGGTCTTGCAGTAGATGGCGGCGGTGGGGTTCGGGTTTTCCAGCAGGTCGCGCACCTTATACTCAATATCGCTCTCGCCGCCCAGCACACGGAGGGTAACGGAGTGGAGGGTGCAGTTCTGGCGCTCCATCAGCAGAGGGCGGACGCTCTCCGTCCACATGGCCTTCATCTCGTGGGGGACACCGGGCATGAGGACGGCACAGCGGCCGTCCTGTTCGAACCACGCGCCGGGGGCAGTGCCGTGGTTGTTGATGATTTTATGGCCCTTGGTGGGGACCATCGCCTGTTTGCGGTTGTTGGGAGTCGTCTCGCGGCCGGTGCGGGCAAAGTAGCTGGTGATCTTATCCCACTCGGCCTCATCGAAGGCCAGCTCATCCCCGAAGCAGGCGGCAACGGTCTCCTTGGTCAGGTCGTCCGCCGTGGGGCCGAGACCGCCGGTAAAGACCAGCAAGTCGCAGCGGCTCTTGGCCTCGTTGACGAAATCGGCCAGACGGCCATGGTTGTCGCCGATGGTGCTCTCCCGCTGGACCGTGATGCCCAGATCAGCCAGCTCCCGGCTGAGGTACTGGGCGTTGGTGTTGAGGATGTTGCCGAGAAGGAGCTCGGTACCCACACTGATGATCTCTGCTGTCATGGCTCAGCCCTCGAATTCCACGTCGTCGGTGATGCGCAGGCGGATGCGCTCGGTGGCCTCTGCGGCCTCGGCTTCCAGCTCTGCCAGACCGGGCATCCCGGCCTCGGCTTCGAGGATCTCGCTCAGTTCGGGGCGGATCTTCGGGTGCGGCGGGGTGAAGATGGTGCAGCAGTCCTCGTAGGGCAGGATGCTCGTCTCGAAGGTGTTGATGTGGCGGGCCGTCTCGACGATCTCGGTCTTGTCCATGCCGATGAGGGGACGGAGGATGGGCAGGTCCTGGGCGGCGTCGGTACACTGCAGAGCCTTGACGGTCTGGCTGGCCACCTGTGCCAGGCTCTCGCCGGTGACGAGGGCTTCACAGCCCTGCTTCCTGGCGATGATGTTGGCAATGCGCATCATGCTGCGGCGCATGAGGACGGTGAAGAGAACATCGGGCGCGTTATCGCGGATATACTCCTGGGGCTTGGTATACGGCACCACAAAGAGGTTGGTGCTGCCGGTATAGGGGGTGATGAGCTGGGCCAGAGCCTTAACTTTCAGTTTTGCGCGTTCAGAAGTATACGGAGGGGACGCAAAATGGATGTGGTCGAGGCCGAGGCCGCGCTTTGCCATCCGGTATGCCGCCACAGGGCTGTCGATGCCGCCGGACAGCATATTGAGGGCGCGGCCGGAGGTGCCCACCGGCAGGCCACCCTCGCCCTGTATTTTCGGGCCATGGATATACGCACCGTAATCGCGGATCTCCACGATGACCTTGAACTGAGGGTTCTTGACGTCCACCCGCAGGTAGTTGTGCCTGCCCAGCAGATAGGCACCCAGCTCCCGCATCAGTTCGGGACTGGTCATGGGGAAGGTCTTGTCGGAACGGCGGGCCTCGACCTTGAAGGTCTTGATGCCGTGGAGGCTGTCGCCCAGATAATCCTCGGCGGTCTGGCAGATGGTGTCGAAATCCTTCTCACAGACCACAGCACGGCTGAGGGCCGCGAGGCCGAACACCTTGCTCACCCGCTCAAAGGCGAGGTCCATATCAATATCGTCCTCTTCCGGCTCCATGTAGAAGGTGGACTGGGTGCAGTAGACGCGGAACTTGCCCACCGTCTTGAGGCGGTAGCGCAGGATCTTCATCATCGTCGATTCAAACTGGTTGCGGTTGAGGCCCTTCAGGGACATTTCGCCCTGATAGCCCATAATGACTTCGCGCATAATAGCTTCTCCTAATATTGTGTTGTTCATCAGCCGGTGCTCCGGTAGCTTTCTCCTCGGACACGAGTCGGGCCATTCCATCGCCCGCCCTATTGCCTTCGGCAACAGGGTCCCACCCCAGCGGACGGTCCTCGGAGAAACTCCCCTCCCACCGGCCCGGGCAGCTGCTGCTTTTTACTTTTTGATTCTCTGCAAGTGCTTCATGCCATCCTCAAAGCGCTCGAGGAAGGCATCCACATCCTCCGGGGTGTTGTCGGCACAGAAGGACACCCGGATGGCCGTGTCGATGGCCAGCGGGTCGCGGCCCATAGCCGCCAGCGTGTGGCGCCTTGCCGC
>OGQG01001576.1_pt1 | contig 16633 bp, 17 predicted proteins | sample 1553201 | NCBI WGS metagenome assembly OGQG01 (sample SAMEA2579925, study PRJEB22360) | human gut metagenome | biome: human gut; feature: human-associated habitat; material: faeces | place: Denmark | collected 2008/2010
TTACCAGAACTGCATCTGACAGTCCGCTGATGATCCGGTTCCTCATTGGAAAATTCATTGCAAGCGGAGGGGTTCCCGGTGGAAATTCCGAAAGGATTCCGCCTCCGTGTTCTATGATATCCATATATAAACCGATATGATCTCTTGGATAACAGACATCCACTCCGCTCCCTAAAACAGCATAAGATTTTCCGCCTGCATTCAACGCTGCTCTTTGTCCTGTTCCATCGATTCCTTTCGCCATGCCACTGATGATATCAACACCTGCTGCCGCCAGTACTTCCGCAAATTCTCTTGTATAATGTTCTCCATATCCACTACAACCCCTTGCTCCGACAATTGCTGCCTTCTTCTTGGCTCCCGGACATGTTCCTTTCACAAAAAGAGCAAACGGGGGATCTGGTATCTCAGCCAGCCCCGGAGGATATTCTTTTGAAAAAAATGGAATAAATTCGATTCCATGTTCCTGCATTTTGTAAAACTCTTCTTTTAATTGTTCTTTCGTTTTCTCTTTCCGGGCTTTTTTTAATCCCTCTTTTTCTTCCTCTGTAAGGAATTCAATTCCTGTAATTTCAGTTTCTTCTATATAATATATCTTCTTTCCACTTCCTATGAGTTCTCGGAGCAGATACTTTTTTCTTGCAGATAGTTTTCGAATCGTAGAAAACCAGTATTCAAAAATCATCTCTTCACACATCATACATACCTCCCCCAATATTTCCTGTCCAATGTCCGGTAACCGATCGCCTCCTGTAAATGTTCCAGTTTTATCTCCTCACTGTAATCTAAATCTGCAATCGTTCTCGCAACCTTTAAGATTCGGTGATAAGACCTCGCCGTCAGATTCAGTACATCATAAGCCTGCCCCATCAGTCGCATTTCTTCTCCGTTTAATCTGCAATACTTACTCAATTCTGCACCATGAAGCATTGCGTTACACTGGATCTTCGTGTTTTGGTAGCGAATCTTCTGTCTCTTTCTTGCTTCACATACCCGCACTTTGATCACCGCCGAAGACTCCGGACAGGAAACAGACTCTTTCACCAGATCCCGATATTCCACTTTAGAAGCTTCAACACTAAGGTCAATCCGATCGAGAAACGGTTGACTGATCTTACTTAAATATGCCTGAATCTGTGCCGGCGTACAAGTACAGGCTGTCGATGGAAATTTCCCACACGGACACGTATTCATGGCAGACACAAGCATAAAATCGGCCGGAAAGATATAATTCCCACTGGTTCTTGTGATCTGTATGCTGCGTTGTTCCAGTGGCTGCCTGAGCACTTCAAGAACACTTCTCTTAAATTCAGGAAGTTCATCCAAAAATAAAATACCACTATGCGCCAGGCTGATTTCTCCTGGTCTTGGAACAATCCCACCACCAATCAGTGCTGCTCTCGTTGCAGTATGATGTACCTCTCGAAAAGGTCTTCTGGAAATCAGTGGTTCCCTTCCATCCAGCATTCCCATGACACTATAAAGCTTTGTAAGCTCCATACTTTCTTCATAATTCATCGGCGGCAGATTTCCTGCCATACATTTTGCGGTCATTGTCTTCCCGCTTCCGGGTGGTCCGACCATAAGCAGATTATGCCCTCCCGCCACAGCAATTTCCGCTGCCCGACGAACATTCTCCTGACCATATAAGTCTGCGAAATCAGGTACTTCTTCTCCCACTTTTCCTCTGTCTTCTATTTTATCAGCCTCTTTTTCACCAAGATATCTCTGTTCTCCACCTGTTCTGTCTCCATCTCCCAAATAACTGATACATTCCCTGAGACTTCCAACTGCAATGATCCGAACCCCTTCTACAAGTTCTGCCTCCTTTTTATTTTCTCTCGGAACAATACAACTTGTAACTTTTTGTACCTTTGCCTCTGATACCATAGAAAGAATCCCGGGAACTTTTCTGACTTGTCCATCCAATCCCAGTTCTCCGATGATCATACAGTCTTTCATTCTTCTATTCTGTTGTAAAACGCCAAGTGACGTCAGAATCGCCACTGCGATTGGAAGATCAAATGACGCTCCTCTTTTCCTCATAGTTGCCGGCGAAAGATTGATCACCACACGTTTCGCAGGAAATTCAAGACCTGAATTCCGGACTGCAGACCGTACGCGTTCTGCTGCTTCTTTCACCTCTGATGACAGATATCCCACCATGTGAAAAATCGGAAGTCCATTGCTGACATCCGCCTCCACATAGACCATTTCTACCGCAAGCCCTTCCATTGCCGCGGATTTTACTGTACTAAAACTCATATGCGCTCCTTCCTTTTCCCAGTCACAAGCGCACCTGTTCTTCTTACACCCCATTGTAAGCTGCTGAAATTCTGGCTGAATCAGCCGGATTTGATTTTCGGAACTGACATTCCGAGAATGTATAGATATCATAACTTCCGAATATCGATTTGTCAATCAGTTTCCGAGAACTTGAGCATATGGAAAAGCACAATTTCCACATTTTTTCATAAACTATATTAAATGCATCCAGAGGTGCTGTCTTGAAAGCATTTCCTAATCCCCTCACACCGGCGGAAGAGAAAAAATACATTCAGAGATACACCGAGGGCGATCTGGAAGCCAAGCATATTTTAATTGAACGCAATCTCCGTCTCGTTGCCCATGTTATACGGAAATACCAAAATACCAGTGAAGATCCGGAAGATCTGATTTCCATCGGCACGATTGGCCTGATCAAAGCTGTAATTACGTTCGATCCTGAAAAGGGAAATCGTCTGGCTGCCTATGCCTCCCGTTGTGTAGAAAATGAAGTCCTGATGTATCTGCGCGCCAGAAAAAAATGCAGCCATGAAATCTCTCTTTATGAACCGATTGGCACAGATCGGGAAGGAAATGAAGTCAACCTCTACGATATCATCGAATCTACAGAAACAGATATTCCAGAGCGGATTCATCTGAAGGACAATATTCAAAAGCTTTATGAAAAACTGGAAAATGAACTTTCTCCAAGAGAAAAACTTGTACTGAAAATGCGATACGGACTGTATCAGGGAGAAGAATACACGCAACGGGAGATTGCCGCACAACTGGGCATCTCCCGCTCCTATGTATCCCGTATTGAAAAAAGTGCTATCGGAAAACTCCGACAATATTTTTGAACTTTCTAAGACTCTTCTATGAATTAACTTCTTTATCCTCTTCCTGTCTTCTGAGAAGATCGTACTGAGCTGGTGTCTCGCTCAGTTCTACATGAAGAACCTGCTTTGAATGCGGTGCACTTTCCTGTTCCTCTCCATCCTCATTCAGAATCCGGAGAACCTTTGCCTCAACATTACTTCCGTCCGGCTTCATGATCTCAATTGTCTCACCTACAGAAAACTTATTGCGCTGTTCAATTCTTGCAAGCCCATTCTCAACAGCTCCGACAATTCCAAGATAAGTATACTCTCGGATATATGTGTTATTGTCATAAATCTGTGTCTCATGATCTGGTTTTCCAAAGAAAAATCCAGTCGTAAACTGACGATAAGTACAGTTTGAAATCTGATCCAGATACCAAGGCATGTTCTTCTTGTAAAGCTCTGGATCTTTCTGATAATCATCAATTGCTTTACGGTAAGTTCTCGCCACTGTTGCAACATAAAGTGCTGTTTTCATTCGTCCTTCGATCTTAAAACTGTCAATTCCCGCATCAATTAATTCCGGAATATGCTCAATCATACAAAGATCTTTTGAATTAAAGATATAAGTTCCGCGTTCATTCTCATAGACCGGCAGATATTCTCCCGGTCTCTTTTCCTCGACTACTGCATACTTCCAACGACATGGATGTGTACATGCACCCTGGTTTGCGTCCCTTCCTGTAAAATAATTACTCAGAAGGCAGCGTCCGGAATAAGAGATACACATTGCCCCGTGGATAAAGCTTTCAATCTCCATCTCTTCCGGGATATGTGCACGGATCTCTTTGATCTCTTTTAACGAAAGCTCTCTGGCTGTTACCACACGTTTTGCTCCCAGGTTCCACCAGAAGTTAAATGTACCGTAGTTGGTATTATTTGCCTGCGTGCTGACGTGTCTTTCAATCTCCGGGCAGATCTCTTTGGCAAGCATAAAGATTGCCGGGTCTGCAATGATCAGGGCGTCCGGACCGATTTCTTTCAGTTCTTTTAAATACTCTGCTGCTCCCTCCAGGTCATCATTGTGTGCAAGAATATTCACGGTGACATGGACTCTTGCGCCATGGTCATGTGCAAACCGCACTCCATCTTTCATGTCTTCCATGGAGAAGTTTTTTGCCTTTGCACGAAGTCCGAACGCTTCTCCTCCGATATATACTGCATCTGCACCAAACATAACCGCAGTCTTCAACACTTCCAGACTGCTTGCAGGAATCAGTAATTCTGGATGTCTGTTTCTCATCTTATCGATTCTCCTTCTCTTCTTTTTTCTTCTTAATGCTGAGTGCCACACCGTCTCCCAGTGGGATGATCGATGTCTCCAGCACATCACTGTGTTTTAATTCATAGAGATAATCCCTCATCCGGCTGTGGATCGTACGGTTTCTCCGTTCAACCGCAAACCGGGATTCAATGATATCTCCATCCTGTAATACATTATCCGACATTAAGATGCCACCATCCGAAAGCAGTCTCACTGCCTCCGGCATATAGTGGATATACTGTCCCTTAGCCGCATCCATAAAAATAAAATCATACGGTCCTTCCAGTGTCTTCATCACTTCCAGGGCATCCCCTTCGATCAGGGTGATCTGTTCTTCTTTCCCTGCCCGTTTGAAATTATTTCTTGCGATCGGAATTCTTTTTTCATAATTTTCTATCGTTGTGATATGGCTTCCTTCCGGGAGATATTCGCTCATTAAAATCGCCGAAAATCCGACTGCTGTACCGACTTCAAGGACTCTCGCCGGGCGGTTCATCAACATCATGACTTTCAGGAAACTCTGGGTTTCCTTCCGGATGATCGGCACGAAACTATCTAATGCTTCCTGTTCGATTGCTTCTATGACAGGATTCTCCGGACGTTCCAGCGACCGGATGTATGTGACCATACGTTCATCTACGATCATAGTATTCCTACCTCTGTTCTATTTGTTACGGTTTTATCTGTTACACATTTTTTCATCTTGAGTTTCTACAAGGGAATGAGCCGTACACTGCACAAAACAGGCTTCGCCCACTGCGTTCGAAGGCGCCTGTTTTATACAATGTGCGGCTCATTTCCCGTTTAATTATAATTATACTTTCTATACGTCCATAATAATCGGAAGAATCATTGGTCTTCTCTTGGTCCGCTTCCAGATGAAATCATTCATCGTATCACGAATCACAAGCTTGATCTTGCTCCAGTCCGCATTACGCTGGTGTGTCAGACAGTCTTCTACCGCTTCTGTAAGGACTTTTCTCGCCTCTTCCATCAGACTTTCAGACTCTCTTACATACACGAATCCGCGCGATACAATATCCGGACCTGCAAGAAGCTGGTTGCTTCCCTTCTCCAGTGTCAGTACAACGATCATGATACCGTCTTCTGCCAGATGCTGTCTGTCACGGAGTACGATATTACCAACATCTCCGACACCGAGGCCGTCTACCAGGATCTCTCCTGTATGCACGTTGTCTACAACTTTTGCTTCCTTATCGCTGAGTTCCAGTACATTACCCGATTTCAGAATAAAGATATTTTCTTTCGGAATACCAAGCATCTTGGCGATTCCTGCATTTGCTTTCAGATGTCTGTACTCTCCATGGACCGGAATTGCATATTTCGGTTTTACCAGAGAATAGATCAGTTTCAATTCTTCCTGACAAGCATGACCGGATACATGGGCATCCTGGAAGATAACATTGGCACCTTTCGCAGTCAGTTCATTGATGACCTTGGATACGGATTTTTCATTTCCAGGGATCGGGTTTGAACTGAAGATGATCGTATCGCCAGGCATGATTGTTACTTTCTTATGCACATCTGCTGCCATACGTGACAGTGCTGCCATTGATTCTCCCTGACTTCCGGTTGTGATCAGAACTGTCTTCTCCGGTGGATAATTCTTCAGCTGGTCGATCTCGATCAGTGTCTTATCCGGAACATTTAAGTATCCCAGCTCCTGTGCAACCTGGATGATATTCACCATGCTTCGTCCTTCTACGACTACCTTACGGTCATATTTACATGCCGTATTGATGATCTGCTGTACACGGTCTACATTTGATGCAAATGTTGCAATGATAATACGTGTATCTTTATGCTCTGCAAAAATGTGGTCAAATGTAATACCTACCGTACGCTCAGACTGGGTAAATCCCGGTCTCTCCGCATTGGTACTGTCCGACATCAGTGCCAGTACACCTTTCTTTCCGATCTCTGCAAATCTCTGCAGATCGATCGCATCACCGTATACCGGTGTATAATCTACTTTAAAGTCTCCTGTATGCACAACGATACCGGCCGGTGAATAAATCGCCAGTGCCGCAGCATCCTGGATACTGTGGTTTGTCTTGATAAATTCGATACGGAACTGACCCAGATTGATCGACTGTCCGTGTCTTACAACTTTTCTTCTTGTACTGCGAAGCAGATTGTGCTCCGTCAGCTTCTTCTCGATGATTCCCATCGTAAGCTTGGTCGCATAGATCGGAAGATTCAGTTCTCTTAAAATATAAGGGAGTGCACCGATATGGTCTTCATGACCATGGGTGATCACAAATCCTTTGACTTTCTGGATATTATCCTTCAGATAAGTAACATCCGGAATGACCAGGTCGATTCCGAGCATATCCTCCTCCGGGAAAGATAATCCACAGTCTACAACAATAATACTGTCCTCATACTCAAAAGCTGTGATGTTCATTCCGATCTTTTCCAGACCTCCGAGTGGAATGATACGCATTTTTCCATTGTTTTCTCTCTTCAAAATTACACCTCCACGTGCTTACCGTACTATTTTTCTGCCTCTTTTTTGGCACTCCTTGCACTGTCCGTAGAACTTTAATTCGTGGTCTAACACATGAAATCCCGTTGTCTCTTCGATCTTATCTTCCAGATTTTCCAGAAGATCATCCTTGAACGGAATGATCTTTCCACATGTTCTGCATATCAGGTGATGATGATGATGTCTTTCTTCTCCATCGAAGAATTCTCCGATCTCATAACGTGCACATCCATCATCAAGATTGATACGATCCACCAATTGCATTTCCAGTAACAGCTGCACTGTCCGGTAAATTGTTGCCAGCCCAATTTCCGGATAATCTTCTCTTACTAATTCATAAATATCTTCTGCAGTCAGATGCTTATCACGATGATCTGCAAGGACCTCCAGTACCAGTATACGCTGGTTGGTAACTTTCAACCCCTTTTCTCTCAGCATTTCTTTAAACTTCTCTTTACTGATAGACATTCCAAACTACCTTTCAATCTCTACATCTTCAAGTAGTTCTTCAAATACTTTCAGAACAGCAGAAAGCTCTACATCATCTTCTACGATCTCGTATACACTCTCTGACTGGTTCTCTCCTGATGTGTCTTTCAAAATCAGACATTCTGCATCATCATCTTCCGAATCTGTCACCAGAATATAAGACACCCCACCAACTTTTGTCTGTTCAAGTACATAAAAATCTACTTCTTCATTCATCTCTTCGGACATGAATTTAATCTTTTCCATCTATAATCCACCTCTTAATCCAGGGGCGTATGCGCAAGTGAATCCAGATATCCCTGCAATATAAAAACAGCCGCAATCTTATCAATATACTTCTTGCGGTCTTCACGCCTCACCTTATTCTCTATCAAAGTCCGCTCAGCTTCTACCGTGGTCAGACGCTCGTCCCACATAACGACCTCAAGGCCGGTCCGTCTTTTTAACATCTCACCAAATGCCATTGATTTTTCCGCACGATCTCCAATATCATTATTCATATGCTTCGGAAGTCCGAGAACAATCTTCGTAACCTGATACTCTTCAATCAGTGCTTCGATACGCGCACAGGTCTTTCTGAGCTTGTTCTCGTCCTTTCTGCATATTGTCTCTACTCCCTGAGCAGTAATTCCCAACGGATCACTGACCGCAACGCCTACCGTCTTAGATCCATAGTCCAGTCCCATGATTCTCATAGTCATTATTCCCACTCATTATGCTCGATATACGTCTTGAGCATCTCTTCTACCAGTTCATCTCTTTCCATCTTCATGATCAGACTTCTGGCTCCGTTATGGCTTGTGATGTAGGTCGGATCTCCGGACATAATATAACCTACGATCTGGTTTACCGGGTTATATCCCTTTTCACTTAATGCCTTATATACAATCTCCAGAATGTCCTTTGCGCTGATCTGTGGTCCACTTTCTACCTGGAAAAACTGGGTATTTGTCATATTTTTCATATAATCACGTCCTCCAAAAATATTTCAATTTTATTCTACATGATTAAATCTCAAATTTCAATGCAATATTTGTAATTGGTTTTCAATTTCTACATTTACAAGCTGATTAATAAGATTATTCGGATTTTTTACACCAATTTTCACATATTCCTTTGTGTGCCCGATCTGAAGTTCCTCTCCATCACGCACGATTTTCTCCTCGATCAGGACCTCCTGTGTGGTTCCAAGCAGTCTTTCTTCATAAACCGCCTGCTTCTTACGGTTCAGTTCCAGAAGTTCGGCGCTTCTTGCGGCCTTAATCTGATCCGTCACCTGGTCTTTCATAGCCGCTGCCTTTGTTCCTTCTCTTCTGGAATATTTAAAAATATGTGTTTCATAAAAATCTACTTTATCTACAAATGCCTTCGACTCTGCAAACTCTTCTTCCGTCTCTCCCGGGAAACCGACGATCACGTCCGTTGTAAGTGCCGGGTTGTCGAAATATTTGCGGAGCAGCTGACATTTCTCATAATACTCTTCTGCTGTGTATCTGCGGTTCATGCGCTTCAATGTTGCGTTGCATCCGCTCTGCAATGACAGATGGAAATGCGGACACATCTTCGGAAGTTTTGCGATCGTCTGTGCAAATTCTTCCGTAATAATTCTCGGCTCCAGTGATCCAAGACGGATTCTTTCGATTCCTTCCACTTCATGGATCGCCAGAATCAGTGACAACAGGTTGTCGTCACAGTCGATTCCGTACGAACTCAGATGGATTCCGGTCAGTACCACTTCTTTATATCCATTGGCCGACAGTGTCTTCACTTCATCCAGCACACTGTCACGGCTTCTGCTTCTTACCCTTCCTCTTGCGAACGGAATGATGCAGTAAGAGCAGAACTGGTTGCATCCGTCCTGCACCTTGATATAAGCTCTTGTGTGTTCCGCCGCCATACTTAAATGCAGATCTTCATACACTTTTTCATGATTGATATCCAGAATCTCCTGATAGGTCTCTGTTTCCTTTTCCTGTTCGTCTGATGTTTCCCGCTGACCATCCTGATTCTTTTCTTTTTCATAATTTTCCAGGATTTCAACAATATTCTGCTTCTTATTATTACCAACGACAATATCAATACCTTCCGGGATATCATCTTTCTTAGCCTGTACATAGCAGCCGCAGGCAACAACAATAGAATCCGGGTTCATCTTTCTTGCTTTATGAAGCATCTGTCTGGACTTCCGGTCCGCCATATTCGTTACGGTACAGGTATTAATGATATAGACATCCGCACCTTCCTGGAACGGCACGATCTCATATCCATGCTTTTCCAGCAGTTCCTGCATGGCTTCCGTCTCATATGCATTTACTTTGCATCCGAGATTATGCAATGCTACTTTCTTCATATATCTGTTCCTTTCTTTTTAAAACGTTATTTTAACACATTGTTGTAACATCTAACGAAAATCTTCTGAATTCTTTGGCAATTTGTTCCTTGACTTTTCTTCGTCTGACTCTTAATATATCTATAGAACAAGAAATGAATCAAGGAGGGTATTCCAATGAAAACAGTAAAGATTTCTTTAAATTCAATCGACAAAGTAAAATCATTCGTAAACGACATCACAAAATTTGATTATGACTTTGATCTTGTATCTGGAAGATATGTCATTGATGCAAAATCAATCATGGGAATCTTCAGCTTAGATCTTTCTAAACCGATCGATCTGAACATCCACGCTGATGACAACGTAGAAGAGATCATGGAAATGTTAAAACCATATCTTTGTGACTAATCAGTAATAAAAGTAAATGATTTACTTAGAAAAAGGGCTGACCTGTTTAAGGGTTCAGCCCTCTTTTTTACTCCATTTATTTTACTTCAATGATCTCAACGGTCTCAATCGCCTGTTTCATCAGCTCATCGATCTTCTCATTCAGATTCTCTTCCGAACGGCGGATCACATCAATATTCGGCTTGGTTACCGGATGTTTTGCCACGAAGATCGTACAGCAGTCTTCGAACGGCTGGATCGAGGTCTCATAAGTATCGATTTTTTCTGATACATCCACGATCTCCTGCTTGTCGAATCCGATCAGTGGACGGTATACAGGCATCGTACATACATCGTTTGTTGCTGCAAGGCTCTGCATGGTCTGGCTTGCCACCTGTCCGATACTTTCCCCTGTGATCATACCTAAGCAGCCATCCTCTTTTGCAAAATGTTCTGCGATACGCATCATGTATCTTCTCATAATGATCGTCAGCTCATCATGCGGGCATTGATCGTAGATATAAAGCTGGATATCCGTAAAGTTGACGACATGCAGCTTGATCGGTCCGGAATATTTTGCCACTTTCTTTGCAAGATCCACAACTTTTTGTTTTGCACGTTCGCTTGTATACGGCGGCGCATGGAAGTAAGTAGCCTCAAGGCTTACTCCACGTTTGGATACCATGTATCCTGCAACCGGGCTGTCGATACCGCCGGATAACAGAAGCATCGCCGAACCATTGGTTCCGACCGGCATTCCGCCTGCTCCCGGGATGATCTGTGAATATACGTAGATCTCATTCCTGACTTCTACGTTCACCATAACATCCGGATGATGTACATCTACTTTGATCCCGCTTTCCGGGAATGCGTACAGGATCGCTTCTCCAAGGTCACGGCTGATCTCCATAGAGTTCAGCGGATAAGACTTTTTGGCACGTCTGGACTCTACTTTAAATGTAAAGTTCTTATCTGGATACATCTCATCCATATATGCGACAACATCTTTTTTCAGTTCCTCGAATCCTTTGTCCTCCATACGGACAACCGGACAGATTCCGACCAGACCGAATACTTTCTTCAGATGTTCCACAGTCTCATCGTAATCATAATCTCCTTCACAGTCTACATAGATTCTTGCCTGTGATTTGTGTACATCGAACTGTCCGTCTACATCTTTTAATGCATAACGCACCTGGCGCACCAGTGCGTCTTCGAACAGATGACGGTTCTTTCCCTTAATTCCAATCTCTCCATATTTTAATAAAAATGTATGAAATCTCATCTTCTGATTCCTTTCCTGATTTCTTTCTCTTTTATCTGTAACTTTCTAATGTCTGGTATATCTTCTAAGCATCGGTACTATATTATATAGTGCATCGAGCGTATAGTCAATCTCTTCCAGTGTAGTAAATTCTGACATACTAAACCGAAGCGTCGCATCCAGAAACTCCTGTTTTGCCCCGATTCCTTTTAACACACCGCTGATCTGCGGATGATTGGACGCACATGCCGATCCGGATGACACATAGATTCCTTTATCTTCCAGCGCATGTAATAGCACTTCACTTCTGATCCCTGCGATTCCTACACTGATAATATGCGGTGCCGACGTCTCATCGTATAAACCATGGATCGTTGTATTCTCGATCTTTTCCACGCCTTCGATGAAATGCTGTTTTAACGCCCGCATCTTCTCCACTTTTTCATCGAGGTTATCGTAAATCGTCTTTGCCGCCAGGGAAAGTCCTGCGATTCCCGGTACATTTTCCGTTCCGGAACGCATGTCATGCTGCTGGCCGCCGCCATAAACGATCGGGCGGATCTTTACATTTTCACCGATGTATAATGCACCCACGCCCTTCGGTCCGTGGATCTTGTGACCGCTGATGGAGCACATATCTACCTTCAGTTTCTTCGGGTAGATCTTGTATTTTCCAAATCCCTGTACCGCATCGACATGGAATAAAATGTCTTTATTATATGCCTTTACGATACTTGCCGCTTCCTGAATCGGCTGTACGGAACCCACTTCGTTGTTCACATACATGATCGATACCAGGATCGTATCTTCACACAGCGCTTCTTTCAACGCATCCAGACGGATTCTTCCGTACTGATCTACCGGAAGATAGGTCACACGGAATCCTTCTTCTTCCTCAAGGAAACGCATGGTGTTGATGATTGCCGGGTGCTCGATGGATGATGTGATTAGGTGGTTGCCTGCACGCTTATTCGCTCTTGCCGCGCCGATCAGTGCCATATTGTCACTCTCCGTACCGCCGGAAGTAAAATACACTTCCTTTTCCTGTACCTTCCAGAGTCTGGCAAATGTTTCTTTTGCTTCTTTTATATATTTTTCTGCTTCCACACCTTTGTTATGCATAGAAGACGGATTGCCATAGTCTTCACACATGACCTTCTGCACCAGTTCCCCGACGCTTCGGTATGCCATGGTAGTCGCCGAATTATCCAGATATACTTCCTTCATTTCTTCACTTCCTGTACTCTTCATTCTTAGTATTAGATTATGTTTCTACCCTTCCAGATGGAACATCAGAACCGAAAGCATCGTAAGTCCTGCAGTCTCTGTCCGAAGGATTCTCTTGCCAAGTGTCACCGGATTTGCCCCGGTTTTCATGGCAAGTGCTACTTCTTCTTCCTCAAAGCCGCCTTCCGGTCCGATAAAGATGCCGACCGACTGCCCCGGTCTGATCCCTGCGATGATCTGCTTCGTCTCTTCCATCCCTTTTGCCAGTTCGTATGGGATCAGGACAACGTCCAGTTCTTCTGCCTGCTTTAATGCCTGCGCATAAGTGCATACTTCTCCCACCTCAGGAATAATACCTCGTCCTGCCTGCTTCGCCGCACTGACCGCAATCTGCTGCCAGCGTTCGACCTTCTTCTTCGCCTTCTTCGCATCCAGCTTGACCACGGCTCGCTTTGTCGCCACCGGGATTACCTGATATGCGCCGAGTTCTACCGACTTCTGCACGATCAGTTCCATCTTGTCCTGCTTTGGAAGTCCTTGGAACAGATAGATCTTTGATGCAAGCTCGCTCTCGTCCTGCTTTTTCTCCAGTATCTTAAGCACTGCCATATCTGCTTCATAGGATTCCACTGCACACAGGTACTGACTGCCTTCTCCGTCATTTACCGTAAGTTCTTCACCGGTCTTCATGCGGAGTACATTCTTCATATGATTGACGTCGCCGCCCTCTACGTAGATCTTTTCTTCCTTCACCTGCTCCGGTGACACAAAAAAATGTTGCATATCGAATCCTCTAATTCTTTCTTGCCGTTACAGATACCCATTCGCCCTGGTGGTTCACTTCCAGAACTTCGAGGCCTGCTTTCTTCACAGCTTCTACGACCACTTCTTCTTTATCTTCGATGATTCCGCTTGTGATATAGATACCGCCCTTTTTCAACTGGTGGATGATCACAGGTGTCAGCGGTACCAGTACATCTGCCAGGATATTTGCTGCTACGATATCGTATTTCTCATAACCGACCTTATCCTGTACTTCTTTATCATCAATGATATTACCGATCATGACTTCATACTGGTCTCTGCTGATTCCGTTGTTGTCCATATTCTCGTAGGTTGCATCGATCGCACACGGATCCAGGTCTGTTCCTACCGAATGCTTTGCGCCGAACTTTAACGCCAACATTCCAAGGATTCCGCTTCCACATCCAACGTCTAAGATCTCTGTATCTTCTGTCACATATTTCTTAAGCTGGCGGATGCAGAGCTGTGTGGTCTCATGCATACCGGTTCCGAATGCTGTGCCCGGATCGATATGGATCACCATCTTGTCGCTGTCTTTTGCCTCTACATTCTCCCATGAAGGAATGACAAGAATGTCATCAATATAGAACTGATGGAAATACTGCTTCCAGTTATTTACCCAGTCTACATCTTCTGTCTGGGACTCCTCGATCGTACAGTCTCCCACATTCAGATAACTTCTCATCTCTTCTAATTCCTGTCTGACCTTCAGTAACATCTCATGCTTGTCTACTTCTTCATCCAGATAGAATGTCAGGTATGCACATCCGTCATCTTCCGGCATATCCGGCAGGATGTCTACGAACATCTGCTTTTTGTCAGACTGTGTAAGCGGGATCTTATCTTCGATCTGCACTCCTTCGATTCCAAGATCAGCAAGCATGCTGCTGACGATATCTTCTGCCTCTGTTGTTGTCTTCAGACGAAACTGATTCCATTTCATATATATTTCTCCTTTATCTCATCTTGTTTAAGACCTCCCCGGGTCTTATATCATCTTCGTTTACATTCATTGCTTATTTTAACACCTGTTGTCTTTAAAGTAAATGTACTTCTTTCGCTAAAACAATGTTAAGAAAATAACGATTCTTGTTCATACCGTGTTAAGATCCATCCGTTTCTCTTTATCTTCTTACCAAAAGTCCATACAATGTACCCGGAAGCAAAATTCCACATCATATATAACATCAATATATAAAAACATTGACAAGGAGGACTTTGACTTATGAATATTGGCATTTTAATTCTTATGATCGTCGGTGGGGGTGTCGGAATTCTATCATCACTATATATTGCGTTCAGCTTTCCGGCCATGATTATCTGGAAAATTTATCGCAAAATCCGTCATGGATATAAACTTACATACTAATCATCTATTTTATGGCAGTGTTCAGATCCTGTTCTACTTCATTTAGTTCTGACAGGATCTCCTCCTGCTGTTTGTCAAATAACAGTTTCTTATTATACTGATAATACTTATCACAGTCATTTTCCTTTAAGAACTGAATACTATAATAGTTCGTGTTAAGTTCTGTAACAAAAGAAACCATCTCCTGACTGTCCCCAAATGCATCTTCCATAAATTCAAATGCATGTTCCAATGCGGAAAGTGTACGTTCTGTCAGTTCTTCTCTCTCTGCCACTTCATTTCCAAACACCTCTTTTATACGTTCAAATGCTGCCTCTCCTTCCAGATGTTCTTCTTTTGCAAGCTGTTCGTAAGATTCCAGTTTATCCAGCACCTGTTTTCTTACATGCTCGTCCTGCTTTGTCATCTGTTCTTCTTTCCGTAATTTTTCATATTGCTCTCTGGCTTCACAGACGGCAAGATCCATTTGCAGATTGGATTTATATAACTTCAGATATTCATATATCATTGTAACCAGTCTGTCTTTTAGGAAATATTCTTTGAAGCAGCTTCCCAGACGGCCGATCAACATATTTACAACACTGAACCTCTCATCAAATGCTGCATATCGAAGTCTCTCCAGCGTATCCCTGGTATAGACACCTTCAATAATCTTCTCAAGTCCATAATCTTTTTTATACTTATGATACAGTTCCAGATAATTGGCAAAATCTTTTGCGATCTTCCAGTGCTGGATATACTGATGTACAACCTCTCTGTCCGCTTTCTTTCCAAGCTTTTCATAAGTCTTCAGAAGCTGTGACAGATCTTCCCAGCCTCTGGCTGTTGCAAAGACCTTTCCATCTACCGTCGTCTCCATCCGGTAAAAATAGTCTCTCCTGATCTCAAGATATGCCAGAATCGCCGGATGAATATCTGCCCGGTACGCATATTCTTTCCATACATCATAATTCACATCTACATCGATCTTCTTGATTCGATCCAATGTTACCACATCAAAATCCCGTACCGACTTATTGTACTCCGGCGGATTACCTGCCGCTACAATGATCCATCCTGTCGGAATCTTCTGATTACCAAATGTCTTACACTGCAAAAACTGTAACATTGTCGGAGCCAGAGTCTCAGACACGCAGTTGATCTCATCAATGAACAGAATTCCTTCTCTAAGTCCTGTCTCTTCCATCTTATCATATACCGAAGCGATGATCTCACTCATCGTATATTCTGTAACCGAGTACTCTTTCCCATCGTACATCTTCTTTTCAATAAACGGAAGTCCGACCGCACTTTGTCTGGTATGATGTGTGATCGTATAAGATACCAGTGCGACTTTACACTCCTTTGCCACCTGTTCCATAACCTGTGTCTTACCGATTCCCGGAGGCCCCATCAGGAGAATTGGTCTTTGTCTTATTGATGGGATCATATAATCTCCATATTCATCTTTGGCAAGATATGCCTCTATCGAATCTTTGATTTCTTTTTTGGCTCTTTTTATATCCATTGTATTCCCTTCTTTTGCTGTTATTTATTTCATCTGATCAGAAATCCAGATCTTCTTCCAGGATGATCTTTATTGCCCAGGGCGGAACATCTACATCTTCATAGTCTTCCTCCATGAACACAAATGCCGTCTCATATACAGGCCTTTTCGCCGGATAGATTCCCCGACCATCCGTAAAATAGATCATTCCCCGTAAATGTTCAAATGTATGCTGGCGGACCAGTTCATCCACATACGAGAATGCCGACCTGAAATCCGTTCCGCCTTCGCCTTTTAATTCCAGTTGATATTTCACATATTTTAGGAAATTTAATAACTGTTATATTTGATTATCA
>OGQG01001602.1_pt1 | contig 16399 bp, 17 predicted proteins | sample 1553201 | NCBI WGS metagenome assembly OGQG01 (sample SAMEA2579925, study PRJEB22360) | human gut metagenome | biome: human gut; feature: human-associated habitat; material: faeces | place: Denmark | collected 2008/2010
CCTTTGTACAAGGATATAGTACCTGTTATATTGACGATATCGATGTCTATTTAGTGCATGGGGTCGTTAGATGGGTACTCACATTCTATTATAGGATGTTGGGGAATATACAGTAGTGTTTAATTTCGATGAACGATATTATGAATCAGTTCCATTTACAGTTACAATTCTTCCTAAAACTATTGAATTAAAACTAACTAAACAATTTAAATACTTTGGCGAACAAGATCCAATCTTAGAAAACAAGTCACAACAAATAAAACCAGAGGTAACTAATCAACCAACCAAGCAAGGATGAAAAAAGGAACCATTACAATCAGTTAATGCTTCGAATAAATATAAAAACAAATATGCAAGTGCTACCGATATAGAATCAAATAAAGATATTGAAACCAAAGTAGATAAAAACAAAAGTTGTAACAGGTGTATTTAATCTTACGCCAATGTATTTGTCTTTTATGACTATAAGTTTAGTTGTAGCTATGTATATTATGTATATATTGATAAAGAAAAGAAGTGTTAAAATTTAAATAAGAAAACAGAGCCTTCGCCTATCATATGAGTGGAGGCTTTGATTTATATTTAAATCAGCCTAAAGTGTGTATACGTTTACATTTAATTGACTATAAGTGCACTTGAGTGCGTTCATGAAATTAATCGATATATAAAGCAAATTTTTTAAAATTTTATTTTGTTTCTTAAATTTTTAATATTGGTTTTAAATAAAGTATATCTTTTACTTTTTGTACTTTTTTTTTCAAATTTCAAGTATTAAATGGTAATTGACATATTATATATATAGGATAAAATTAACACGCAATAGTTTTATCTCGGAATAAGTATGACTGTTGTAAGGTAATAGGAATAAAAATGGTACATTTAGATGATGTTAGAAATAGCTGGCTTACCGCATTTTTGATTGATTCGTTCATCTTCTACTGGGTTATGGGTAGGGATGAGTGTATCTAAAATTTCATATTTCATTGCTTATTAAGACTTGTAAAATTCTAATAAGCTTTTTTTTATTTATAGGAATGAGAGAGTGTTATGTATAGGAAGAATGCAAATGGGTGGTTGAAGCATATCGATTTTGTTATTCTTGATATGTTATGTTTGCAAATTGCATTTGTGGTGGCTTATTTTATTAAAAATGGAAATATACATCTATATAACAATTTCTTATATAGGAATATGGCTATCATAATAGAATTAGCTGATTTAATGGTTTTACTGATTTTTGGTACATTAAAGGGTGTATTAAAAAGAGGATATTATCAAGAGCTTGTAAAAACATTAAAACATGGGTTTATTGTTTGCTTATTGTCTGTTTTATATTTGTTTACAGCTCAAAAAGGGATTTTCTTCTCTAGATTTATTTTATTCTTAACAATCGGTATTTATTTTATATTGACATATATAGTAAGAGATAGTAAGAGAAGTATGGAAGGTGTATATTAAAAAGGGTGTCAATAATGGTAATCGAAGAAAGTTATTGATTATAAGTTCAAGTGGTATTGCGAATTTGGTAATCGATAATATCGAAAAGAGTAATTATACTCGTTATGACATTGTGGGTGTTGCATTATTAGATAAAAATCAAATTGGTAAAACAATTTGTAATACTAAGGTTGTTGCGGATAAAGATTCTGTGGCGATATATGCATGTAAAGAATGGGTAGATGAAGTATTGATTGTGTTACCTGAAAAAATAGCGTATCAAAATGAATTGATTGAACAATTAACTATGGCTGGTATTACTGTGCACATGAATTTGGCTAAAGTTATAAATTCGCCTGGTAAGAAACAGTTTGTTGAGAAGATTGGTGATTATACAGTATTAACAACAAGTATTAATTATGCTCCGTTAAATGAAATCTTCTTAAAACGATTGTTTGATGTTATTTGTGGATTACTTGGATGTGTTTTAACATTAATCATTACTATTTTTATTGGTCCAATCATTTATTTTGCTAGTCCAGGACCTATCTTCTTTTCACAAGAGCGTGTGGGTAAGAATGGTAAGAAGTTTAAGATGTATAAATTCCGCAGTATGTATTTGGATGCGGAAGAACGAAAAGCTGAATTAATGAAAGATAACAAATTAGGGGATGGAAAGATGTTTAAGATTGATTTTGATCCTCGTGTTATTGGAAATAAAGTTATGTCGGATGGTTCTCATAAAACAGGTATTGGTGAATTTATTCGTAAAACGAGTTTGGATGAATTCCCACAATTTTTTAATGTATTAAAAGGAGATATGTCTATTGTTGGAACTAGACCTCCTTTAATTTCAGAAACAAATCTATATGAGTATCAACACTTTGCACGATTAGCTATTAAACCTGGAATTACAGGAATGTGGCAAGTAAGTGGTCGAAGTGAGATTACGGATTTTGATGAAGTAGTAAAACTGGATAAGTATTATATTGAAAACTGGAATCTTGGTTTAGATATTGAGATTTTGTTAAAGACAGTATTAGTTGTAGTATGTAAAAAAGGTGCGGTCTAGAAAAATGATATTAATTTTATTGAATAAATCCGTCTTTATATAGACACGTAGAGAAATCCATCCAGGAGAATGTGTAGTTAGAAAGATTATTTAACGGAGAGGTATGAAGAATGCAAAGGGAAAATGAAGTACAACATGTATTTCTAGTAGGAGCTAAGAGCTTAGGAGCATATGGCGGATATGAGACTTTTGTTTATAAACTCACAGAATATCACCAGATCAAGAAAAATATTAAATATCATGTAGCGTGTAAGGGTAACGGTGAAGGATGCATGGATGAAGCAAATGTGGATGGCGTGACTAAAATCAATGATCACGAATTTGAGTTTCATAATGCACATTGCTTTAAAATAGATGTTCCTCAAATTGGTGCAGCACAGGCTATTTATTATGATGTTGCCGCTCTAAATGCTTGCTGCAAGTACATAAAAGAACATAAGATCAAAAAACCGATTGTTTATATAATGGCCTGTCGTATTGGACCTTTTGTGGCTCATTTTTATAAAGAAATTCACAAACTAGGGGGCACTGTCTATTTGAATCCGGATGGACATGAATGGATGAGAGCCAAGTGGTCCGCACCGATTCGAAAATACTGGAAAATCTCTGAGCAGATGATGGTTAAATATTGTGACCTTGTAATCTGTGACTCTTTGAACATAGAAAAGTATATTCATGAATGTTATGACGGTAAGGGTATTAAGAAAAAAAATCTGAAGACGACATTTATTGCGTATGGTGCAGATTTAACTCTTAGCAAACTAGCAGATGATGACGAGAAGTTGGTGAACTGGTACAAGGAAAAAGGCCTTACGAAAAAGGATTATCACAAATGTGAATGATAAGTTCCTAAATGAGCTTGAGGAAAAACTTCATTTTAAGAGCGATAAGAGAATAAAGTTTGTCGGAACTGTTTATGATCAGGAATTACTGAAGAAGATTCGAGAGAATGCTTATGCTTATTTCCACGGTCATACGGTTGGTGGTACGAATCCATCACTGATTGAAGCTCTTGGCAGCACTGATTTGAATCTGTTGGTTGATGTTGGTTTTAATAAAGAAGTCGCAGAGAATTGTGCTTTGTATTGGAGTCGCAACCAGGGTGACCTTGCAGAATTGGTTAATAAAGCTGATCAGATGAGTGAAGCTGAAATCACAGAGATGGGTCGGATGGCTAAAAAGCGTGTAGCTGAAGAGTATACATGGGATAAAATTTGCAAACAATACGAAAATGTGTTTATGGGGGGATTGCAAGATGACAGCACAAGAAGCAGATAAAAAACGTTGGGGAGCACACGACCTGTCCACAATATCGTTTTCTGAAATGGAAAAGATGATGTGAGAAATATAGAAATGTTAAATTTATTTATGGATTTTTATGGATGATTTATCGTAAATTGCAAATAAAATATGGCGTTGATTTGCCTGCAAGTACAAAAATTAATCATGGGTTTAAAATAGAACATCTTAATGGCATAGTTTAAAACCTGATGTTGTAATAGGAAAAAACTGCATCATCTATTACTGAGTAACTGTTGGAAAAGTAAAGAGAGGCAATCGTGAAGGTTGTCCAACAATAGTAGATGAAGTGTGGATAGGTGCAAATGCAGTTGTAGTGGGACGTGTTCAAATTGGGAGCGATGTCTTAATTGCACCAGGAGTGTATGTGAACTTTGATGTCCCGTCCCATAGTATTGTTTTAGGTAATCCGGCTAAAATTATTGCAAAAGAAAATGTAACAAAAAAATATAGTAAAGGTTTAAATAAATATGAAAATATTACATTATGCATTGGGATTTCCTCCATACAGAACAGGAGGACTGACGAAATACAGCATAGATTTGATGTTGACGCAAGTAGAGCAAGGACATGAAGTGGCATTGCTATGGCCTGGTGAAATACCAATAGTAAAAAAGCAGACTGAAATTCATAGGAAAAAAAACTGGAATGGGATAAAGTCATTTGAGATAATCAATCCGTTACCAGTTCCTCTTGATGAGGGAATTTTGGATGTTGATGCCTACATAAAAAAAGGCGACGAAACAGTTTATTCCAAATTCTTGCAGGATTATTCCCCGGACGTTATTCATATTCATACATTGATGGGACTACATAAAGAGTTTATCTATGCGGCTAACGAACTTGGAATCAGGATGGTATTTACAACGCACGACTATTTTGGGCTTTGCCCTAAAGTTACATTATTTCATAATGGGAAGCCCTGTGATGATGATCATGGTTGTATCGACTGTATAGGTTGCAATCAATCAGCGTTAAGTCTGTATAAAATTATGGTACTACAGTCACCTATTTATAGGAAATTGAAAAACACTAGTATAATAAAATTGCTACGGGGCCGACATAGAAAGAACTTTTTTGAAGAGACTGAAATAGAAATAGCAGCTAGTACAGAAAATATCAGTGAGGCACAGAATTATAAAAAACTGCGGGAATATTATGTATCAATGTTGAAAATAGTAGACTTTATCCATTTTAATAGTTCAGTAACTGAAATGGTATATAATCGTTATTTTCATCCTAAAAATAGTGCGGTGATTTCAATTACACATAGGGATATAAAGGATCATCGGATAAAAAAGAACTTTGACCATGACGTTTTACGCATAACGTATTTGGGACCGGCAAAACCTTTCAAAGGATTTCAATTTTTAATTGGAGTGCTGGATGAGCTTTGGAAAGAGACTCCCGGTATGTTTGAATTACATATCTATACGAATACAAATGTAGAAAAAGAATATATCACGCATAAACAAGACGGTTACCCATATAGCCAACTGAAAGAAATTTTTGATAATACAGATTTGTTGATTGTTCCGAGCCAGTGGTATGAAACCTTCGGGTTTACGGTATTAGAAGCATTGAGCTATGGGGTTCCTGTTATGGTTACAAACAAGGTTGGAGCATCCGATCTTCTTTCAATGGGTAAATTCGGGTTTATTGTATGCGATGAACAGATGACACATGATACAATTTTAATGCTCATCAAAGAAAGAAAAAGGCTAAGTAGAATTAATGACTGTATTATGAATTTTGACTGGGAAACAATTATTAAAGAATCGAACAGTTTTATATTGGAGAGTTATAAAAATGAATGATACAACAGTTAAATACCAAAATAAAATGTTGAACTGTGAAAAGGCATTGGCATGTATGTTGGTAATCATCTTACATTGTGAATTTCCAACTATTATTGGATCAACAATAAATATTGTTGCAAGAGTTGGAGTACCTTTGTTTTTTATGGTTTCGGGCTTTTTTTCAATTTCGTTGGACCCAGATAAAACAAAGAAAAAATTGAAAACAAAAGTACTTCGTACGTTGAAACTGGTTATCGTATATTATGTCTTGAATATTTGTTTCGATGTGATTGTGAAATGTTGGCTATTCCGCCAAGAAACTATTTTGCAAATGATATCTATATTGATAATTCCACAAAATATAAAAGATTCAATTATTTGGAATAGGACGATGCTTGGTATAGGTGGATGGTTTTTACCTGCATTGGTGTTTTGCTACGGAATTGTTTATTTCCTTTATTGTAATAGGTTGATAGAAAAGGCATACAAATTTATAATTCCACTATTTATAGGATATTTTCTCATTTCACGAGGTATGTCTATTCCGGTTTGGTATTCAAGGAATTATCTATTTGATGGATTGCCATTCTTTCTCATTGGGTCATACTGTTCGCAGAACAAAAAACGAATTGACTCTATTGAAAACTTAAAATTGTTGATTTTAATGGGGGGGGTATTGGTATTGGATGTGTTGAGAGATTTACAGGGGGCTATGATCTGTATGTTGGAGTCATTATAGCTGCAATTTCGATTTTTGCTTTTGCGATTAAGAATGATTCATATACACTTGGCCATAGCTTGGAATTTATCGGTGAAAATTTGACGTTAAATATGTATCTTATACATCCTCTGATATTGCAACTTTTGTATTGTTATGAAGATATATTTAAAGTTAGAGGAATGGTATATGAGTGGTGTAGACCAGTTATCGTTATTATTGTTACTCTGACATTGTCAAAAATTATATATATATTGCAAAGAAAGGTTATAAATAATGTGAGAAAAAAATTATGATTTGTTAAGAGTCGTTAACTGTATGATGATTGTTTTACTTCATACAGGAGCATTTTTTGTGCACTCCTAAAAGTATATTGAGCATGTATTAGGCGTTATTTGTCAAGGAATGATTCGAACAGCAGTTCCTTGTTTTGTTATGCTTAGTGGTGCGTTTCTTTTGTCTGATGAACGGTGGAAGGATTATAAATTTGCTGTCAAAAAAACGTATGAAAAAATAGTAGTTCCAACAATATTATACAAGGTGTTCTTTGTGGTTTTTAGCTGTTTTACATATTGGTAGGGTTTAACAGAGGCAAGTTATATAAGAGTTATAGAGTTAACAATGTACGGATACCCATATCCCCATATCTGGTATATGTATATGTGTATAGGGTTATATCTTGAAACACCTATGATATGGAAGATAAAAGAGTGGGGGGGGGACCTTGGAATATTTTTTGGATTTTAATTGCAGGTTATATGATACAAAGATCATTTCAATTAATTTGGCCAATTAAATTTATACCATTCATAGGATATTTCCTGTTTAGAAATTACGTGAGACAATTAAATTTGGAAAAAACAAAAAAAAGAAAATATTACGATATGGTCTTTTATCCTTTGGATGTTTTTTATTACAATTTCTTGTATTGGACAAATTGCGGTGATAAAGAATACATGGGTGTTTTGTCTATAGATCCACTATGTCCAATAGTGGTGATTGCCTCATTGTTTTGCATTGTGTTTTTTTTACTTTAGATTTAACATTAGAAACTTATAGACTTGCAGGGCATGCAGAGTCTATTTATTTTATACATATTGTCGTTCAGCAGATTATATGGACGCTAGGAGAAAAATTTGTCCTAATTTAAATGTGATTTGTAAGATTGGTGGGATTTTCTGCGTCACTATGGTGATGTCGTTATCCTACTCGATTTGCCTTAAAAAAATTCGGCAGATGATTGTGCATGGAAAGGAAATTTAGATATGAGTATTAGAAAAATAATCCATTACTGTTGGTTTGGAAATGGAGAGTTGCCTCAAAAGGAAAAACAATGTATTGAAAGCTGGAAAACTTATTTTCCGGATTATGAATTTCAACTTTGGAATGAAGAAAATTTCAATTATCAAGCTTGCAACTTTGCAAAACAAGCATATGAGCATAAAAAGTATGCTTTTGTAAGTGACTATGCAAGAGCAAAAATACTTTATGAATATGGTGGCTTATATTTAGATACAGATGTTAAAGTATTAAAAGATTTTCGAAATCTGCTCGAAAACATTGATGCGGTTGCTGGATTTGAAAGAAAGGCATTTGTGGGAACAGCTGTGATTGGCTGTCAAAAACATGATAAAATCATAAAAAAACTGCTCGAATATTATGAAACCCATGAATTTGTACAAGCTGATGGCAGTTTTGATAATATTGCAAATGTTTCGATTCTCACAGATATTTTAAAAGATAACGGCTTGATTTTGGGAGGAGCAGAACAGCGGGTAGATGGATACCAAATCTATAACAGAGAAATGTTTTATCCCAAAAAGATGAGTGAGACTGATTTTCAGGTGACGGTAAATACAGTTGCAATACATATGTGTTCGAATAGTTGGCTTTCCGAACGCGAAAGAAGACGTGGAAATAATAAATTTTGGATTGAAGTTGTGCGGCCAATTTTAAGGCAGCTTCGAGCAATTGGAATTAAATGCGTTGGAAAAGAGCGCATTAGGAAAATTGAAATCAAAATTCGTAATATGATAAGATAATTATAATGGAGTGGAAAAATGAAGATTCAGTGGGACGAGAGACATGGAAACATTTTGTTGTGTTTTTTAGAAAAACTATCAAATAATGGCATCAGATGGTTTATATTGCGCGGTTATGAGGGCTTGCCAAATGTGAATCCATCTAAAGATGTTGATATAATGGTTGATGTGGGTCAAGAAAAAAAGGCATGCAAGTTATTGAAGGAAACTTTTTCCGAATTTGGATTGAAGTATTTTTATTCGGTGACTTATGGTCACGCCCATTGTTATTTGGGAATGGATTTGACTACAAAATTTTCTATTCACATAGATTTGATAGAGGGATATATATCAAAAGGGTACGAAGTTTTCACGTTTGAAGAAATGTGGAAATATGTGACTCAGTATCAAGGAATGAATATCCTGGATGATTTTATGAATGGAGTGATGCTTTTGGTTTATAAAATCTTTGGTTATCATAATGCGAAACTCAAACCTGCATATCAAGCAGATATTATTAAGGCACAACAAGAGTATCCAGAAGAATTTCAAGAAATTCTTTTAAAAATAGCTGGGGATGGATTGGGAATCAAAATGAATAATCTAATTGCCCAAAAAGACTTTGATGCTGTGGTTGCGTTGGAACCAGAATTTACAAAAGCTTTAAAAAAATATACATTCAAGCTAAGACCATGGAGTACAATACGATATTCACTAGAGTTTTTATGGCAGAAAGTTAGTAGAATTATTTTTAACTATAAAAAATATGCAAAGACTTTTGCGGTTATGGCACCGGATGGTACAGGAAAAACTACTTTTTTAGAGGCACTTCTAAAAGAACTGAATTTTTATTATGTTAATGATGAAAACGACAACAGATTCCATGTGTATCATTTTAGACCTTCCATCCTTCCTAATTTGGGGGCAGTTGGTGAAAGAACAGGCGTAATGAAACAAGACACGGATTTTACGAATCCTCATCGATCAAAACCTGCGAATCCATTTAGCAGCTTAATTCGAATTTCCTATTATACATTGGATTATATTATTGGTTGGCAAAAATGTGTTAGAAACGATGTACATTATGATCGATATTCAGTATTCGACCGGTATAGCTATGATTTCATTGTTGATCCAAGAAGAACAAAATTAAATCTTCATGAGAGTATTTGTTCTTTTTTTGTAAAATTGACACCACAGCCCGGGATTGTATTTGTATTGAATGCTAAACCTGAAACGATTTATGCAAGAAAGCAAGAATTGCCGCTTGAAGAAATAGAAAGGCAGGTTAAGATGTACAAAAAAGTCGCAGAAAGTAATAAAAGACGGTTTGTATTTTTAGATGCTGAACAAAAACCGGAAGAGATGGCAGTGCAAGCCATTCATTTTATATTGAACAGGTATACTGAAAAAATCTAATAAGAGGGAAAAGATAGAAATGTGTATGAAAAAATTGAAAATCTTTGTATCGGCGTATGCTTGTGAGCCGGGGAAAGGGTCGGAAATAGGAGTTGGTTGGCACTGGGTTCTTGAGATGAGTAAATATTTTGACTTATGGGTCATGACGCGTGCAAACAACCAAAAGCCAATTGAAGACTATTTTAGAGAGAATCCAGAAGAAGCTAATGGAATACATTGGGTATATTTTGATTGTCCAAATTACATCAAAAGATTCAAACATCAAATGACAGGAGTTCGGACATATTATACGATTTGGCAGCATATGGCCAATAAAGTGGTAAAAGAAGTAATGGAGGCAAATGAAATTCCGATTTTTCATTTACTGACATATGGCAATGCAATCTGGGATATAAGTGAATATGGACAAAAAAAATTTTTTGTGTGGGGGCCTACGGGTGGCGTTGATACGATTACAAGGGAGTTTTCCAAGCATTATGCGTGGAAACATAGAATCCTTGAAGCTGTTCGAAGGATTGTTGTGTCAAGTATGACTATAAATCCATCCTTTCATAAGAAATGTGAAAATGCTGATTTGATTTTTTGCAAGGCTAATTCAACAATGGCAATGATTCCTGAGAAATACCGTAATAAAGCTTTACTTTTTACGGATGTTGCAATGGAATGTGTACCAACATACTTTGAACCGAAGGTAAGAGATGAATCTGAGGGTCTTACATATATTACGGTAGGACGTTTGGATGGATGGCGTGGCTTTGATCTGTTGGTGGAGGCTTTTTCAATCGCTGAAAAAGAATTGTCGAATGTTAAAATGAAAATTATCGGTGAGGGCGCAGAAAAGAAGCATCTGGAGAAGCAGATTAAGGAAAAAGGATTAGACGACAAAATAATTTTAACAGGTCAAATTTCGATGATTGAATATCAAAGCGAAATGGAAAACTGCGATGTTGTTTTGAATGCGTGCTTAAAAGAGGGCGGAGTTACAAATGCATTTGATTGCATGAAGTGGGGCAAACCGTTGCTTTGTATTGATACAGGCGGATACACGAGGAACTTTGATACAGAATGTGCTATTATTTTGAATCATGCAGGAAGAGATGAATTGATTCATCAACTTGCCGAGGATATGATATCCTTGAAGAGTACAGAGATTCGGCAAAAAATGAGCTGTGCCATGGTCAAAAAAGGACAAAAAATCACATGGGAAATAAAAGGGAAGAATATAAGAAACGAAATTATAAAGGCTTGGGAAAACAAAAATGAACAATAACATAAAGAGTATCAAAGTATCTCAATCGAATGTTGGATATCGGTATATCACTTTTTCTAATCATGATGGAAAAGAATGGTCGATTCCGGTTGAAAATATGAGAGTTGGGCTTGAAATCTATGAGCCTTCTGGAGCAAAAGGAAAAATATTAAAATATGGAATGCCGGTATTGTCTAAAATGTTCGGCAGTTCAATCGTTCCGGAAAGTATACCGGGTGACTTGATATTTTCAGATTCGTTTCAGGATTTGCTAAAGGCGTTGTATGACAAATATGAAGTTTCTGTTTTTTGGGGTACTCCATCAACGGATCAAAAAGTAACAGTGCAAATATTTGATGGAGACAAAATATGTGGATACTGCAAAATTGGCACTTCCAATAGAGTTTTTAATCTCTTTCAAAATGAAGAAAATATCCTAAATGTACTTAAACAATGCAATGTGGAAAATGTTCCGCAATGTAAAGGAATATTTTTACTTAATGATAATGAGAGAGTGTTTGTACAGACAACCGAAAAAAAGCCGGGTTCAAAAACAATTCATGAGTTTGGAAAGGAACACGAACACTTCCTTCAGGAAATGTACGATAAAACAAGAGAACACATTGCATTTGAGAAAACAGATTTTTACAAATCATTAGTTTTCATTATAGATAACGTAAATGAGTTGAGCGCTGAGTACCGTAATTGCGTTTTAGAAACAGCAAATGCAATCCTACAAGAGTATACAAATCAGCAGGTACTATGGGGAGTTTGTCATCGAGACTTTACACCATGGAATACTTGTATGGTGAATCAACATCTTTTTGTGTTCGATTTTGAATATGCACATAGGCACGCGCCAAGATGCCTTGATAGATGGCATTTCTATACACAAACGGCAATATATGAGAAAAGAATGTCTGCCGATGAAATAGCAGCAGATTTTCTTAAAAAGTACAAGAGTTGCATAGCTGATTATAAAATGTATTTGATTGATAATATTTCGCTTTATATAATGCGTGGCTGTTGTGACGATATTAAAATCGCAAATCAAAATGCCCAAATTTTATATCAGCTTAAGTAAGGACTACAAGGATTATGAAAAATAGTAGAAACAGTGAAAATCGAAAGGTTACAGCAGTAATATTGAATTATAATTCAAGCGGCGACTGCCAAAAATGTGTAGCATATCTTCAAAAGCAAACATATGAGAATTTGACCACCATTATCGTGGATAACGCATCTCCTGATTCTAATGAGAAAGTTGCACTGAAAAATATTGAATGTGTGACAGGTGCTCAGCTGATTTTCAATAATGAGAATCGAGGATTCTCTGCGGGTAATAACGTAGGACTTCGTGAGGCTGTCAAGTGTGATGCTGACTGGATGATTGTCATCAATCCAGATGTTGAACTAAGGGATCCGGAATATGTTTCTTATGTAATGGCACAAATTGAAAAATGGCCAGATGCAGCCGTTGTGGGAACAGACATCAGACTGCCATCGGGAGAAAAGCAGAATCCAATGAGGGAAGTGACACCATTTGAGGAGATTTTTTGGCCATTGGAGATGGTAAAACAAAAACTTGGCATATGGGATGGCTATCGTGCTGAGGATAAGACGGGATATTGTGAGAAAGTAAGTGGATGTTGCTTTTTTATCTCCAGAGAATATGTAGAAAAAGCAAACTATTTGGATGAAACTATTTTTATGTACTGTGAGGAACCGATTCTTGCAAAGAGTGTGGTGAATAACGGATACAAAGAACTTTATATTCATGAAATAATGGCCAACCACGAGCATTATAACCATAAAAAGCCTGGGAACAGTGCGAGTAAAATGAAAATGTTTTTAAAGAGTCGGATTTATTATATTCAAGCGTATAGTGGTTATAATCTATTACAAAAGAAAGCAGCAATTGCTTCAAGAAAATTACAATATAAGTTATGGGAGAACGGAATAAAATGACACATGAGAGGAATGCACAGTTGGACATTGCAAAAGGATAAGGAATGTTAATTGTCGTTATGTTTCATTCCAAAATAATGAATGGTGTATGGACACAGTTTCACATGCCGTTATTTGCATTTTTGTCCGGATTGTTATACCGTGAAAAATACAATAAGGAATTAAGTCAAGTTTGGAATTTTGCAAAAAGAAAATCAATGGATGCTATGTTCCTTTTCTCATATATAATTTTGTTTTTTTGATGCTACATAATTTTCTTTACAAAATTCATATTTATGGAGAAATGGGTAATCAGAAATATTACAATGGAATAGATTTCGTGCATCAGATTGTCGCTATTATAACGATGGGTGGCGGAGAGAGTCTTCCGGGACCAATGTGGTATTTGATTGCGATGCTGGAGTTTACGATTTTATACGCCTTCATTCGCTTTGCCATAAATAAATGCGTGACAGATGAAAACAAAGCCAATATATATGTGATGATTGTATGTGTTTGCTTAATACTACTTGGTTTTTCAACGATAGATTTGCCAAGAATGCTGAATAGAGCATTTGTTCTACTTTTTTGGTATCATCTTGGGTATATGACACATACCTATCTGGAACCGCAAAAGGGAAATATAGAGAACAAAAAAGAAACAGTGATTACGGCTACTTTGTCAATAGGTATATTAATAATTGGAATTCCGGGGGGGCAGATTGGCCACGATTTTCGTGGGTTATCATTCCAGCCGGGTGTGCAGGAATTATTCTGACGCTGGATATGGCACATCTTGTTGATAAGTACACAAGTAAACTGAAAAGATGTTTTGTCTATATTGGGCAACATACAATGTTTGTGTTGGGAACACATTATTTTGCTTTTAAAGTAGGCAATATGCTTCAAATCTTAATTCAAAGAAGGAACATAAATTGGTTGGAAATGTATTATGTAAGTGAACACGAAAATTTTGTATGGAAAGTAATTTATTTTATATGCGGAATTTTGATTCCATTGATTATTATAAAGGGAAGAGACACTTTGATACATCGCTTGAAAATGAGGAGATATGATGACGGAAGGTAATGAAAAAATATGTAAAAGTATGTTACTTATAATGATAATGGGGACTTTTTTGTCACCAATACAATTTTTTATTCTTTCAATTTGTTACTATTTCTATCTAGTAATAAAATTGAAGGGAAAGTTTGTTTTTCCAAGTATTCCAGGATTAAAATTATATGTTAGTGTTATAGCCTATTCGACATTTGTTGGATTCCACCTATATACAACAAGAAATGTAATTCGAGATTTATATTACATTTTGCCAACGGTTTTATGGATTTTTATAGGAGCGAGTGAGTCATTGGAGAATCCGGAAAAGAATATTATAAAGACAATTTTTCTTTATGGAACATTTATAATGTTAAAGAATTATGTGATTTTTATTTCAAAAGGGGCATTGGATTTTAACAATTTGCGATCAGTGTTTGGCCTTAACGTTTACGACCTAGGGTTCATTTTGCCAATTTCAGCCATATGCATTTTTTTGCATCAAGAAGTCTATGTGGGAAAAAAAATAGACCGCATGATAGTTGCGTTAATGACAATCAATGTAGTTTTGTCTTTAGGGCGCATTGCAATCATCCAACCGATGATCATTTTTACAGTACTGCTATTTATGGAGGGCAGAGATGCTAAAAACCAAACACAGATTAAAAAAGTTGTCAAGCTATTCTTTTCAATAACGGCTGCACTTGTGGTGGCTTTTTATATAATGCCTAACAGCATAAAATCTCCGCTAATGGATAAGGTTATGAATTCTCTTGATGAGGTGGACTCATCACAGAAAATCACATCTGTTGGAAGTGCGATGAATAACTGGAGAGCATATGAAATCCAATCAGCCAAGGAACAATGGAAAGGTGAATGGGTGCTCTCACAGCTTTTTGGAGAAGGCATGGGAAAAGGTGTGGAAATTCAGTATGTGCCATATACATGGACTAGCGTTGTTGATGGAAACGAAATTCCGCTTCTACACAATGGATTTTATACAATGCTTATTAAGGGTGGTATAATTGGTCTGACCGGACTACTTTGGCTCTTTATGGGAAATATCAAAAAAGGATTGTGTATGTCCAAACATAGAACAGATAAGTTGTATTTTAATATTTTGGTGGCGGTTTCGATTGCTGCAGTGGCTAATACTTATGTGGTCAGAGGTCCAATACAACAAGGAGTTTTTTTGATTTGGGCACTTTTGATTGGATGGATAAACGTTTGGATGAAGAAATCGAAAGGATGAACGGTATAATAATGGGAAAATTAAGCTGCAGTGTGGTACTCTCAACGTATAATGGGGATAAATTTTTGGAGAAACAGCTAGATTCGATAAGAAATCAAAGCCGCAATCCGGACGAGGTAATTATTGGCGATGATGGATCAAAAGATAACACTATTTTGATAATTACAAGCTATATAAAAAAATATGGCTTGAACTGGCGGCTGATCTGCAATGATAAAAATAAGGGATTTTACAAGAATTTTATAGATTTAGCATATCAGACGAAATCTGATGTGGTGTTTTTTTGTGACCAGGATGATATATGGGAAGTGGATAAAATTAAAGAAAATATGTTGTTTTTTGAAAGTCATCCCAGAGCAATGGCTGTCTCTTGTAATATAAAATGCATAAATCAGGATGATTTACCGGTGCAGAATCGGCAATATTTCAATGTGGATAGAGTGACAAAAATCAAGCTAAAGAATATTTTATATACATCAAATATATTAGGCTGTACATTGGGTTTTAGGCGGAAGCTACTGAATATAATTGAACAAGACCGGTTAAAAGCTAAAGCAGGTTCTCACGATACATTGATTTCGATTGTGGCCGCGTCCATCGATGGATTGTATAAAATTCCATATGTTGGTATAAGTTATAGAATTCATGGGCATAATAATTCAATGCAAAAAGAAAATTCCAGAGCTAAACAAATAGAAAAATTGCGACTATTTTATTCTGATTTAAACGACGCAATTGTAAACGATGGCATCATCAAGGATGTTATCTATAAAAGATTGTTAGATGTTGAAACGCTTCAAATTGATCGTTTAAATTTTTTAAAAAAAGGAACCATATGTGGTCAATTTTGTGATCTTGTGTTATATATTGAATTTGCAGGTGGGATGTTTAGAGGACTGAGGCTTTGCGCAGCAGATATTTACTATTCTTTTAAAGCAATGAAACGTTAACTTCAATAAGCTAACTATATAAAATTCAAGTATTTAATCTGAAAATAAAATTTATAAAAACAAGAAGTTAGAAGTACAAAAGGGCGCAAAACCCCTTTCCCCAAATATAAAGATTATTGTGTTGGATCATTAGTGTTAATTCTTCAACTGTAAGTCCAATATTTAGTAGTTGTTTAATAT
>OGQG01001609.1_pt1 | contig 16303 bp, 10 predicted proteins | sample 1553201 | NCBI WGS metagenome assembly OGQG01 (sample SAMEA2579925, study PRJEB22360) | human gut metagenome | biome: human gut; feature: human-associated habitat; material: faeces | place: Denmark | collected 2008/2010
TTGGCAACCTGGTAAACTGGGGAACTGAGCAGCAGCCAATCCTAATGGGAATTGTGGTTTCTGTCATCATGGGAATGGTACTGACTTTGCCAATTAGTTCTGCAGCTCTTGGAATTATTCTGGGGCTGAATGGCGTGGCAGCGGGTGCGGCAACGATCGGATGCTGCTGTCAGATGATTGGATTTGCAGTGACAAGTTTTAAGGATAATGGCGTGGGCGGTCTTTTTGCCCAGGGAATTGGAACCTCCATGCTGCAGATCCCTAATATTATGAAGCGTCCGCTGATCTGGCTGCCTCCTACACTGGCATCTGCTATTTTAGGCCCAATTGCCATTATCGGGCCTTTCCATATGACAAACAATGCGACAGGCTCCGGAATGGGAACATCAGGTCTGGTTGGACAGATCATGACTTACCAGACTATGGTGGAAACAGAATCACCGGTGCTGGTAATTCTGAAAATTGTATTGTTCCACTTCCTACTTCCGGGACTGTTATCCTATGTGATTTACCGAGGAATGCGAAATATGGGATATATTAAAGACGGACAGATGAAGCTGAATGTGTAAGGAATATAAAATAAATATTGACATCTAATGAATGTTAGAATATACTAACAGCATAAATCGTTGTTATATTTATTGGTGAAAATTCGTACAGTGTTTGGGAAATGGTATAGAAGCCTTCGGCAAGCACGTTTCGGCTAACCGGAAAGGAGTATAGTATGGGAACAGTAGTTGTTGGTGCTATCGTAGTCGTAATAGCAGGTCTGGCAGTGAGAAGCATTGTGAAAGATAAGAAAAGCGGAAAAGGCTGCAATGGGAACTGCGGAAGCTGCGGTGGACACTGCCACTAAGGTGTGAATGAGGCACTGGTATTTTACATAGCTGGTAAATAAGAAGATGAGGAAACTGCTGTATTGGAGAAATCTGATATGGCAGTTTTTTTATTGATAAAAAACAGAATGTGACAAACCCGCGAAAGAATTGCGCACACATTTTGGCACAGATTGTAAATGGGTATAAACTGTTATAAAATCAAAAATGTATATATATATTGTATTCTGTAATGTCCATATCATGAAGGGAGTGTTGAAAATGAAAAAGTCACTAAAAAAAATAATAACGGTTGTGCTGACATTTGCTATGATGTTTGCAATGACCGTGCCTGCTTACGCAAAAGAGGTATTTAAAATTCTTAAGACAAATGCAACTATTTATTCTTCTAAAACTATGGAAAATCGCAGATGCTACAATCCGGATGAACTTATTGCCTACATTGGAAAAAGAAAAGTAGTTGTGGAATCCAGTAATACAAAAGTTGCAACTGTAAAGATAAAGGATAATGCTATTTGGGCTACGCCCCAAAAAGCTGGCACAACAACTATTACTGTGAAAACTGAACGGGAAACTTACAAATGTACATTTACCGTGTATAAATATGTAAATCCTGTTTCTTCTGCAAAGGTGGGAAAGCTCACAATTAAAGGAACTGCTTTTAAAAAGAATGCAATTTATAATCTGCGTTATTCCAAATATAAAAATAAGAGTATCGCATTTAAATTTAATCTGAAAAAAGGTTGGAAACTCAGAGGGGGAATATCGTATGCAAGAAGTAACTGGGGTGTAGCAAAGATGTCACCAAATGGCAGCAAAATAAAAGTTGCAGGAGGATCTGGATTTCTTGCTGTTGCATTGGCTGAAAATATCAAGACGGGGCAGAGAGAAAGAATACACATATATTTCAAATAAATTGATAACTTTCAACGTATGGCACTGAACTGCTATATAATTTGTGTGGAGATATAATTTGAAAAGCGTTTTCCGAAATCAAAATATGAAAATCGGAAAACGCTTTTTGGTTTAATTGTGCTTTTTAATAAAAACAACGAAAAACCACAAAAATCAACCAAAAACACCAACTAAAACAACAAAACTGGTGTTGAATTATGTTGACACCGCATAGCAAATGACGTATAATGAGCATAGAAAACTATGTCATGGAACAACGGACATTTATGTTGCCGACAGAGAGAATATTGTGTTTTTGAGATACAGAATACTATTTCATATGCCGGGACATCCATGAGAAAGGAGAACCATGGAAAAATACAATACAAGTGAGATTCCCAAATCTTCCAGAATTACCCGCCTGGTAGATCATCTCTATGCCAAGATGCCGGAGATCGAATCTTACAGAGCGAAGCTGATCACAGAGTCCTATAAGGAGACGGAAGACCAGCCGATCATTACCAGAAGAGCGAAAGCTTTTTCCCACATTTTACATAATATTCCGATCATCATCCGTGATGAGGAACTGATCGTGGGAAGTAACTCCATTGCACCGAGAGGATGCCAGACATTCCCGGAATTTTCCTACCAGTGGCTGGAAGACGAGCTGGATACGGTTGCCACCAGAACTGCTGATCCATTCTATATTTCAGAGCAGGCCAAAGCAGATCTTCGCGAGGTACACAAATACTGGAAAGGCAAGACTACCAGTGAGCTTGCCACAGCATATATGGCACCGGAAGCAATCCGTGCCATCGATCACAACATTTTTACACCAGGAAATTATTTCTACAATGGTGTAGGACACGTTACAGTAAAGTATTGGGAAGTTCTTGAAATTGGATACGAAGGCATTATGGCGAAAGCACAGGCTGAGCTGGATAAATGCAATGTGGGGGATGGAGATTACGCAGAGCGTTCCCGTTTCCTGGAAGCAGTTATCATGAGCTGCCAGGCAGTGATTGATTATGCAGACAGATATGCAAAGCTTGCCCTTGAAATGGCAGAGAAATGTACAGATCCACAGCGTAAAGCAGAGCTTCTTGTGATTGCATCCAATTGCAGCAAGGTTCCGGCGAAGGGAGCTACCAATTTCTGGGAGGCGTGTCAGTCCTTCTGGTTTGTGCAGCAGCTTCTCCAGATGGAGTCTAGCGGACATTCCATTTCCCCAGGACGTTTCGACCAGTATATGTATCCTTATTATAAGAAGGATATTGAGAGCGGCGCGATTACCAGAACAGCAGCCCAGGAGCTTCTTGATTGCATCTGGGTAAAATTAAATGACCTGAATAAAGTCCGTGATGCTGCTTCCGCAGAAGGCTTCGCAGGCTACAGTCTGTTCCAGAACCTGATCGTAGGAGGTCAGGATAAAGATGGCAATGATGTGACCAATGACCTTTCCTTTATGTGTATTGAGGCATCCATGCATGTACATCTTCCGGCTCCGTCCCTTTCCATCCGTGTATGGAATGGTTCTCCTCATGACCTTCTGATCAAGGCAGCAGAGCTTACCAGAACGGGTATCGGACTTCCGGCTTATTATAACGACGAGGTAATCATCCCGGCACTGCAGAACAGAGGACTTTCCCTGGCAGATGCCCGTGAGTACAATATCATCGGATGCGTAGAGCCTCAGAAAGCAGGTAAGACAGAGGGATGGCATGACGCAGCATTCTTTAACATGTGCCGTCCGCTGGAGCTTGTATTTGGCAATGGTATGGATCAGGGTGAGATGGTTGGTATTCCTACCGGCGATGTTACCCAGATGGAAACCTTCGATGAGTTTTACGATGCTTACAAGAAGCAGATGGAATACTGCATCTCCCTTCTTGTAAATGCAGATAATGCCATCGACGTAGCACATGCAAAGCGTTGTCCGCTTCCGTTCCTTTCCAGTATGATCGATGACTGTATCGCCCTTGGAAAGACAGTGCAGGAAGGCGGCGCAGTTTATAACTTTACCGGTCCACAGGGATTTGGTATTGCAAACATGGCAGATTCTCTTTACGCCATCCGTCAGCTGGTTTATCAGGAAAAGAAGTTCACAATGGAAGAACTGAAAGAAGCTCTTGCATGGAACTATGGCAAAGGATTGGATGAGCAGTCTGTGAAAGAGATCACAACCGGCATCTTAAGAGAGATGACCGAGAGCGGTGCCAAGGTTGATGCGGATACAGCAGCTGCAGTTTTGAAATCTGTTATGAATGCCCAGATGGCACCTGAGAAGATGGCTAGATATCAGGAAATTCACGACATGATCGCAGAAGTTCCGAAATTCGGAAATGACATTCCGGAGGTTGACTACTTCGCAAGAGACGTAGCTTACACATACACAAGACCGTTACAGAACTTTAAGAACCCAAGAGGCGGACAGTATCAGGCGGGACTTTATCCGGTATCTGCAAACGTACCTCTTGGTGGACAGACTGGTGCTACACCAGATGGAAGATATGCACATACTCCGGTTGCAGACGGTGTTTCCCCATCCGCTGGCAAGGATGTGAACGGACCTACTGCAGCAGCAAGCTCTGTTGCGAAACTGGATCACTTCATCGTATCCAATGGTACTCTGTTCAATCAGAAATTCCATCCGTCAGCATTGTCTGGACGTGAGGGTCTTGAGAAGTTCGTTGCACTGATCCGTTCCTACTTCGATCAGAAGGGAATGCATATGCAGTTTAACGTTGTAAGCAGAGAGACACTGCTTGATGCACAGGCACATCCGGAGAACTATAAGCATCTGGTTGTACGTGTGGCTGGTTACAGTGCACTGTTTACTACACTTTCCAAATCTCTGCAGGATGACATTATCAGAAGAACTGAGCAGGGATTCTAAAAAGAAAGTCAGCAGACTCTTATGCAGGAGAGTTATAATTGCCCCATAGCTCACTTCTTAGCGAGATGATAAGTGTGGCTGTGAATGGGAACTTTCTGCGAAAAATATAAATGGAATTGCTGGTGGCTTCGTTAAGAGAAGTCTGCTGGCACTTCCGTATAATGGAGAAATCTATGGAATATTTAGACACTACAGGACGTATTTTCGACGTCCAGCGCTATTCCATCCATGACGGTCCTGGAATCCGTACCATTGTGTTTTTGAAAGGCTGTGTGCTCAGATGTCAGTGGTGCTGCAATCCGGAATCCCAGGAATATAAGATCCAGACAATGAAAACTCCAGACGGCGTGAAGACCATGGGACGAGACGTAACGGTCCGCGAGATGATCGAACTGGTAGAGAAGGATCGCCCATACTACTACCGTTCCGGCGGCGGAATGACACTTTCCGGCGGCGAATGTCTCTGTCAGCCGGAATTTGCCCGTGACCTTCTTCGCGCAGCGAAAGAGCGTGGAATTAATACAGCTATCGAGAGTATGGCTTGTGTTCCCTGGAAAAATATAGAGATGGTACTGCCTTATCTGGATACTTACCTGATGGATATCAAGCATACCAATCAGGAGAAGCATAAGCAGTTTACAGGCAAGCCCAATGGACTGGCTCTGGAGAACGCCAGAAAGGTAGCTCTTTCTGGCCAGACCAATCTGGTGATTCGTGTACCTGTCGTTCCAACGTTCAATGACAGTGTGGAGGAAATCAAGTCTATTGCTTCCTTTGCATCTACATTGCCAGGTGTGAAGAAGATTCACCTTCTTCCATATCACCGTCTGGGACAGGATAAGTACGACTGGCTTGGAAGAGAATACAAGCTGCCGGAGATACTTCCTCCAGAACCGGAGCATATGGAACTTTTGAAAAAAGCAGTGCATTCCGTCTGTGATCTGGATTGCCAGATAGGTGGATGAAATACTATTTTATGTAAAAATTTTGAAGAAAGACATTGTGTGGAGAAATCTGTACAGTGTCTTTTTTTGCGCGCATTTCTTATTTAATGTGTTGGGAGGGTGAAAAGTTCTTCAGGAGGGACACATTTGAACAACTTTCAACACACTAAAAGAAAGCCTTTTTCATACATGCTCCAGGAAAAGAAATTGGAAAAAGATTTGCTTAAATTATAATTTTTTTGTATGATAGGTGGTATAATAAATACTTGATGAATTTATATCAACTATTTAAAAAAGCGGAGAAAGAAAACTTTATAAAGACAGTTAGATTGATTGCGGTAAAATCTGGCTGGTGCAAAATACTACAGCATAAGGAGAAAAAGAATGAGAGGACTATACTCATCAAAGACAAAAATCAGACACCAGATTTTTACTGAGATTGCCCGGCTTGCCTATGAGGGCGACATTGAGAAAGAGATGGATGATCTTCCGTACAAAATTCTTCCAGGAGAGATTGCAACATATCGTGACAGTATTTTTCTGGAGAGAGCTATCGTAGGAGAGAGACTGCGTGTGGCAATGGGACTGCCTCTTCGAAACATTTCCGAGCATGCGCCAATTTCCAAGGGCGTAGAAGCCAGCTTGATCGAAGAGAAATATTATGAGCCGCCCCTTATCAATATTATTAAATTCGCCTGCAACTCCTGTCCAGAGAAGCGTGTGATTGTCACAGAGGGCTGCCAGGGCTGTCTGGAACATCCTTGTCAGGAGGTCTGTCCCAAGCAGGCCATCCACATGGAAAACGGGCGGTCTGTGATCGATCAGGAGAAATGCATCAAATGTGGAAAGTGTCTGGAATCCTGTCCATATAATGCCATTATCAAGCAGGAGCGTCCGTGTGCCAAGGCCTGTGGAATGAATGCCATCCATTCAGACGAGTATGGAAGAGCAGAGATCGACTATGACAAGTGTGTTTCCTGTGGAATGTGCCTGGTAAGCTGTCCGTTCAGTGCCATTGTAGATAAGGGACAGATTTATCAGACCATTATGGCATTAAAAAGTGATACACCAGTTTATGCCATTGTAGCGCCGGCTGTGGCAGGTCAGTTTGAACCGGAATTGAAGAATACCCAGCTTCGGGGAGCTTTTAAGGCGCTTGGATTTACGGATATTAAGGAAGTGGCTGTGGGTGCAGATCTTTGTACCATTGAGGAGGCTAAGGACTTCATGAAGGAAGTGCCAGAGAAAATTCCGTTTATGGGAACCTCCTGTTGCCCGGCATGGTCTGTTATGGCAAAAAAGACGGTTCCACAGCTTGCCAACTGCATTTCCATGGCGCTTACTCCCATGGTACTGACTGCCAGACTTCTGAAGCAGGAAGAGCCAGACTGCAAGATCGTGTTTGTAGGACCATGTGCAGCCAAGAAGCTGGAGGCAAGCCGTAAGTCGGTTCGAAGCTATGTGGACTTCGTTCTCACCTTTGAAGAGGTGAAAGGCATGTTTGATGCCAAGGGTGTTGATTTCGCCAGCCTTCCGGAGGAAGAGCCTCTTGCCCAGGCCAGCAGTGACGGCCGTGGTTTTGCTGCCAGTGGCGGTGTAGCTGCAGCAGTTGTAAAAGCTGTGAAGCGTATGAATCCGGAACGAGAGGTGAAGGTGGTCAGTGCTAACGGACTTCAGGAGTGCAAAAAGATGCTGATGGCAGCTAAAGCAGGGAAATACAACGGATATCTGCTGGAAGGCATGGCGTGTCCTGGCGGCTGCATAGCAGGTGCCGGAACGGTGCAGACTGTAAAGAAGGCGGGAGTGGCACTGGAGAAGATGAAGAAGGAAGCGTCTTTTGAAGAATGTATGGATACTTCATTTGGCGGGGAACTGGAGAAACTGGAAGAGCTGTAAAATGGATCCATAGTTTGCCTGACTGCAGCTGCGGATCCGGCTTGGAGTTTTGAGTGTATTGAAAATTCTTCCATCTTTTTGTGTCAAAAATTCTGCCTGATAGTTGCCGGGTGATTTTTATATATGGTGATGAGGTCAGGGGCGACATGTCTGCTTTAGAAAAATATCAGGCAGTTTAGTTGATCTGCTTGAAAATAAATGAGAAGGAGAAAATCAAAATGCGTGCATACGAACGTTTATTAAATTATGTGAAAGTATATACCACAAGCGAGGATGAGCAGGAGAACGTGCCGTCCACCAGCCGCCAGTTTGACCTGGGAAAACAGCTGGCAGAGGAACTGAAAAAGATAGGAGTTCAGGACGTGCGCATTGATGACAAGTGCTATGTTTATGGCGTGATCCCGGCTACAGAAGGCATGGAAGAGAGACCAGCCATCGGCTTTATCGCACATATGGACACAGCACCTGATTTTTCCGGAGAAAACGTAAATCCACAGATCATCCCGGAGTACGACGGCGGTGATGTAAAGTTGGGAGACAGTGAATATGCTCTTACCTTGAAAGATTTCCCACATCTGGCATCTTTAAAAGGAAGAACCCTGATCACCACCGACGGAAGCACCCTTCTTGGTGCAGATGACAAGGCTGGTGTGGCTGAGATCATGACTATGGCAGAGCAGGTGATCACAGAGAACATTCCTCATGGAAAAATCTGTATCGGCTTTACCCCGGATGAAGAAGTGGGCCGCGGCGCAGACTTCTTCGATGTAGAAGGCTTTGGAGCAGATTTTGCCTATACTGTAGATGGCGGTGCGGAGAATGAGATCGAGTATGAGAACTTCAATGCCGCAGGTGCGAAAGTAAAGATCAAAGGCTTTTCTGTACACCCGGGCAGCAGTAAGAACACCATGATCAATGCAGCCCTGGTTGCCATGGAGTTCAATAACATGCTTCCGGCAGGAGATACCCCAGCGAACACAGAAGAGTATGAGGGATTTTTCCATCTCTGTGAAATGAGCGGAGATGTGTCTTCTGCAAGCCTTGACTACATTATCCGTGACCACGACAGCGCCATGTTCGCCTGCCGCCAGGAGCTGATGAGACATATCGTCAAGCTTCTCAACGAGAAATACGGCGAAGGTACCGTAACCCTCATCATCAAAGAACAGTACCGCAACATGAAAGAGAAGATCGAGCCTTGCATGCACCTGATCGATAACGCCAAGAAAGCCGTCCAGCAGTCCGGGCTGAATCCTAAGACAGTTGCAATCCGCGGCGGCACAGATGGCGCAAGGCTTTCCTTCATGGGACTGCCCTGTCCGAACCTTGGAACCGGCGGCTATGCCTTCCACGGACCATGCGAACACATTACCGTTGAAGGAATGGATTATGCTGTGGAGAATCTGAAGAATATTGTGAAGCTGTACGCCTGCTGATTCGGGTAGGAAAAAAGCATTGGTGAGATATATAATTTTTTAAACATGCTTTAGAAAAAAGCATCTGTCGAATCGTAACTGACAGATGCTTTCTTCTTCTCAAATTTAAACAAAATTTTACATGTCCGAGACAACAACCTGCTTTTTTTTCCTTATAATTATCTTGAGAAAAAAGCTAAAAAGGAGAACTGATCTACTTGAAGTACCAGAAAATTGTAAATAATAAGGAAATTAATGCATATCTGAAAAAGGGAGACGCCAATCTGGGGACAATGGGATTTACAGAAGTAACCTACATAAAATCATACAAAACAGAGCCCCTATATTTATGCAATATGTAGAAGCCCCAAAATAATGATAAAAATTTAAAAAAATAGTTGTTAAAAGATTATCATTGTGGTATCTTAATGAGAGCGGAGAAAACCAATATTTTATGCGGAGACGAAGAGGGAAAAGTCCTTTTGTTGAGAATTGTTTGTCAAGAAACACATAGTGACATGACTTGAACCAGGAAAACAGGAAGAAAATCCTCTGTGTTTCTGGTTTAGGCCATGTCACAAGGCAGAAAATAAAGTTTTTACCCGCTTTTTTTCTAACTGTGATTGTTAAAAAATAAACAAGAAACAAAGGACATCACACAGGGAAAACCAACCAATCCCACGAAAAAGTGACAAAACAGAGGGAAAAGTTGACAAAATCCCACAACCCCCATGAAAGGAGTTTTTTATGAGCAGCAAAATTACCATTATCGGAGCTGGAAGCGTTGGCTCCACTATCGCTTACACACTGGCACACGATGAGATCGCTTCCGAGATTGTTCTGATCGACATCAACAAGGAGAAGGTTGAAGGAGAGGTTATGGACATTGAGCAGGGAACCTGCTTCAGAAGCCCTGTATCTCTGGTGGCCGGAGATTACGCAGATGCCAAAGATTCAGACATCGTGATCATTACTTCCGGAATCGCCCGTAAACCAGGACAGACACGAATTGAGCTTACTCAGACAAACGTAAACATTCTGAAGAGCATCACTCCTCAGATCGTAAAAGAAGCTCCAGACGCAAAGTATATTATCGTAAGCAACCCGGTAGACATTATGACCTATGTATTTACTAAGATTTCCGGTCTTCCGGAGAATCAGATCATGGGATCCGGAACTATTCTTGATACAGCAAGACTTCGCTATGGACTTTCCGAGCACTTCAAAGTAGCCCAGGGAAATATCCACGCTTATGTTTTTGGCGAGCACGGAGACACCTCCTTCATTCCATGGACAGGCGCTTACATTTCCGGTCTCAGCACAGATGAGTATTATGAAGAAATGAAAGCTCACGGCAAGGATGTGAAACCTCTGGATAAAGAAGCCATGCTGGAATATGTACAGAAATCCGGCGGAAAAGTTATTGCAAAGAAAGGTGCAACCTTCTATGCAGTATCTGCTACCGTTTGCCAGCTGGTAGGTCTGATCCTGGCAGCTTCCGATTCCCTTGCAACTGTATCCTCCATGCTTCACGGTGAGTATGGAATCGAAGATGTGTGCCTGAGTACCCTTACTCTTGTAGGACCAAATGGAATCCAGGGAAAAGTTCAGATGCGTATGAATAAAGAAGAAGTTGCACTGCTGAAAAAGAGTGCTGATGCCCTGAAAGAAGTAATCGCACAGATCGAACTGTAAGGACCAGGTTTTGTTGTCTGCATTTTACCGGAAAAATCAATTCCCAGTGCAGAGCACAAGACTTTATATTTAACTATACCAGCAAAGACATCCCGGCTTCTATCGTGGAAAGCGGTAAGTCGGGTTCCACTTTGCGAAAGCAACCCAAATAGCTGCTGTTTACATATGTGAATTTAGAAAAGCATTTTTTGTGAACAGTAACAAGAAAGGAACAAGAAGCATGAAGTACAGTTATTATCCAGGATGTACCCTGAAGAATAAGGCAAAAGATCTGGATGCCTATGCCAGAGCTTCTGCAAAAGCACTGGGCTTCGAAATGGAAGAGATAGAAGACTGGCAGTGCTGCGGTGGCGTATATCCTCTTGGCAGCGATGAGATTGCCACCAAACTCTCTTCCGTCCGGGCTTTAAATGATGCAAAAGAAAAAGGACAGGATCTGATTACAGTCTGTTCAGCCTGTCATCATGTGCTCAAACGTGTGAACGACGACATGAAAAACGTGGACGACATCCGCACCAGAGCAAATAATTATCTGAAACTGGATACTCCATATGAAGGAGAGACAAATGTCCTTCATTATCTGGAAGTACTCCGTGATGAAGTTGGATTTGATGAGATTAAAAAGAAAGTGGTAAATCCTTTAACCGGCAAAAAAATCGGTGCATATTATGGCTGCCTTCTTTTAAGACCAGGAAAGATCATGTCATTTGATAATCCGGAGAATCCAACCATTATGGAAGACTTCATCCGTGCCCTTGGCGCAGAACCTGTGGTATACCCATACCGCAATGAGTGCTGCGGCGGCTACATTTCCCTGAAAGAAAAAGAAATGGCACAGAATATGTGCGAGAAAATCATGGACAGTGCAAAGGGCTTTGAAGCAGATATGCTGATCACAGCCTGTCCACTTTGCATGTATAACCTGAAAAAGAACGGAACCGGCGATCTTCCTGTTTACTATTTTACAGAACTTCTTGCAGAAGCTCTCGGAGTAAAAGAGGAGGTGGCGAAGTAATGGCTTATACATATGGAAATACTCAGAATGCAGCAGAGCGAATCAAAGAAATTTCCGGAGTAAATCCCCTGAAATGTATGAAATGCGGAAAATGCTCCGCAACCTGTCCTGCATTTAACGAGATGGATATCAAGCCTCACCAGTTTGTAACTTATGTACAGAACGGCGATATTGAAGCACTGGCACAGTCAAAATCCCTTTGGAAATGTCTTTCCTGTTTTGCATGCGTGGAGCGTTGCCCAAGAGATGTAAAACCGGGAAAACTGATCGATGCAGCCAGACAGCTGGTTGTCCGTGAGCGTGAACAGAACTATCTGACCGCAGACGAAATTCCGGAGCTGCTTGATGAAGACACACCGCAGCAGCTGCTGGTAAGTGCATTCAGAAGATACAGGAGGTGAAAAACAGGTGCAGAGAATAGGTGTATTCGTATGTCATTGTGGTACCAATATTGCAGCCACAGTTGATGTAAAAAAAGTAGTAGAGATGGCAGCAAAAGAGCCGGGCGTTGTTCATGCGGAAGATTATCAGTACATGTGCTCTGAAGCAGGACAGGCCAAGATCATTAACGCCATCCATGAAAAAAATCTGACAGGAATCGTAGTCTGTTCCTGTTCCCCGCGTATGCATGAGGCTACCTTTAGAAAGGCAGCACAGAAAGCGGGCTTAAACCCATATATGGTAGAGATTGCCAATATCCGTGAGCATTGCTCCTGGATCCACAAGGATATGGAAGAGGCTACCTTAAAGGCAGTAATCCTTGCAAGAGCCGCAATTGCAAAAGTAAATCTGGATGCTCCTCTTCAGCCAGGCGAGAGCCTTGTAACCAAACGAGCTCTTGTAATCGGCGGAGGTATTGCCGGAATCCAGTCAGCCCTTGACATTGCAGAGGCTGGTTATGAGGTTGATATTGTAGAGAAGCTTCCAAGTATTGGTGGAAGAATGTCCCAGCTGGACAAAACCTTCCCAACTCTGGACTGCTCTGCATGTATCCTCACCCCGAAGATGGTAGAGGCAGCAGCACATGAGAAAATCAACATCTATACATACAGTGAAGTTGAGAAGGTAAGCGGCTTTGTAGGTGACTTCACCGTTGATATCCGCAAGAAAGCAAGAAGCGTGGATATGAGCAAATGTACCGGATGCGGCGTTTGTTCTGAGAAATGTCCGTCCAAGAAAAATCCAAACGAATTTAACCGCGGTCTGAACAACAGAAGTGCTATCTATATTCCGTTCGCTCAGGCTATCCCAAATGTTCCGGTAATCGATCGCGAGCATTGTACCAAATTCAAAACCGGAAAATGCGGTGTCTGCTCCAAGGTTTGTGCTGCAGGTGCAATTGATTATGAGCAGAAGGATGAAATTGTTACACAGAAATACGGTGCAATCGTGGTTGCAACCGGTTTTGACGTGATTCCGCTGGATAAATATGATGAGTACGCTTACAGCCAGAGTAAGGACGTTATCACCTCTCTTGAGCTTGAGCGTATCATGAATGCAGCAGGACCTACAAAAGGTCATCTTGAGAGACTTTCCGATGGAAAAGCTCCGAAAAACATTGTATTTGTACAGTGTGTGGGAAGCCGCTGCTCTGATGAAAGAGGAAAGAGCTACTGCTCCAAGATCTGCTGTATGTACACTGCAAAACATGCAATGCTGATCCGTGACAAATACCCGGATACAAATGTAACTGTTTTCTACATTGACGTTCGTACTCCAGGCAAAAACTTTGATGAGTTCTACAGAAGAGCTGTTGAAGATTACGGTGTAAATTATGTAAAAGGCCAGGTTGGAAAGGTAATCCCACAGCCAGATGGAACTCTTATGGTTCAGGCTTCTGACCTGCTTGAAAATAAACAGATCCTTATGGAGGCTGATATGGTGGTTCTTGCAGCTGCCATCGAGCCAAACAAGGATGTAAGAAAAATTGCAACTATGCTTACCGCAAGTATTGATACCAACAACTTCCTCACAGAAGCACATGCAAAGCTTCGTCCGGTAGAGTCCCCTACAGCTGGTATTTTCCTTTCCGGTGTCTGCCAGGGACCAAAGGATATTCCGGAGACAGTTGCACAGGCTGGCGCAGCAGCAGTGAAGGCAATCGGCCTTCTTGCAAAAGACAAGCTGACCACCAACCCATGTACGGCACATTCTGACGAGCTTCTTTGCAACGGATGCTCCCAGTGTGCAAATGTGTGTCCGTATGGTGCAATCTCCTATGAGGAAAAACAGGTAAATGACCACGGAATCCGTGAGACAAGAAGAATTGCTGTTGTAAACAATGCTCTTTGCCAGGGCTGTGGTGCATGTACAGTAACCTGCCCGTCCGGAGCAATGGATCTCCAGGGATTCTCCAACAGACAGATTTTAGCGGAGGTAGATGCAATATGTCGATAGAAGCAAAAGAAGAATTCAGACCGAAGATCGTGGCATTCTGCTGTAACTGGTGCAGCTACGCAGGTGCAGACCTTGCAGGAAGCAGCCGTCTTTCTTATCCGGCTGATGTAAAGATCATCCGCGTACCATGCTCCTGCCGTGTAAATCCAATGTTTATCCTCCGCGCCTTTGAAAAAGGTGCTGACGGCGTGATCATGTGCGGCTGCCACCCGGGAGACTGCCATTACACAACCGGAAACTATTACGCGAGAAGACGTATGACACTTCTTTTTTCCATGCTGGACTTCATCGGTGTGGAAAATGGCCGTACCCGTGTTGAGTGGGTATCTGCCGCAGAAGGTGTAAAATTCTCCCAGACCATGAATGAATTTGTGGAAAAAATCCATTCTCTGGGTAAAAACGTCAGATTGGAGGATTTAAGATGCAGGAACTGATCGCTCGTGCAAAAGAACTGCTGGCTGATGGAACCGTAGCACGTGTTCTTGGCTGGAAAGCCGGAGACCTGCCTTACAATCCGGAAGCAGCATATTTCGAAACCGCTGAAAGCCTGGATGGATTTGTCTACAATGGTTTCTGCGGACAGAACTTAAGTAAAATGATGATCGAGGCTTCCAAATTAGAGGGTAAAACCCTTGTCTGTCTGAAGCCTTGTGATACCTACAGTTTTAACCAGCTGATCAAGGAACACCGTGTAGACCGTGAAAAAGCCTACATTATCGGTGTTGGCTGTAAAGGAAAGCTGGATGTGGAAAAGCTTCGTAAAATGGGCATCAAGGGAATCCAGAGCATTTCCGGCGCTGAGCTTACCGATGATTGTGAAACACTTAACGTTTCCACAATCTACGGCGACAAGACAGTAGCTTACAAAGATGCTATGTTGGAGCGCTGCCATGTATGCAAAGGAAAAGAGCACATGATCTACGACGAGATCATCGGCGAATCTAAGGATACAAAGGATGCAGACCGTTTCGCAGAAGTTGAGAAAATTGAGAAAATGAGCCCGGAAGAGCGCTTCGCATTTTTCCAGAAGGAGCTGAGCAAATGTATCCGCTGCAATGCCTGCCGTAATGCATGTCCGGCCTGCAGCTGCCGTAAATGTGTGTTCGACAGTACCAAATTTGACAGCGCACAGAAGGCAAATGTGGATTCCTTTGAAGAAAAAATGTTCCACATTATCCGTGCATTCCACGTTGCAGGAAGATGTACAGACTGCGGTGAGTGCAGCCGTGTCTGCCCGCAGGGTATTCCGCTTCATCTGTTTAACCGTAAGTTCATCAAAGATATTGATACTTTCTACGGTGAATATCAGGCAGGAGCAGATGCTGAGTCAAAAGGCCCGCTGACCAGCTTTACATTTGATGATGTAGAGCCAGGTGTAGTGGCAGAAAGGGGATAATGTATGTATAAGATTGAAAAAGAAAATCTGGAAGCATTATTCCGGAAAATCGCAGAAAGCCAGGATCTGATCCTTCCAATCAAAAAGGCAGGACAGACCAACTTCGGCCTTTGGAGTGAGGGAGAAGAGGCAGACCTTGAGACCTTGAAAACCGTAAAATCCGGCAAAGATGCCTTTTTCCCACAGAGCGAAACACTTTACACCTGTGTTCGTGATGGAAAGAAGCTGACCGTAGAGCCGGAAGAGCTGAGAAGTCGTCCTTTCGTTGTATTTGGCATGAAGGCCTGCGATGTAAAAGGTGTTGCAGTTCTGGATAAGGTTTTCCTTGCAGATCCTGTTGATACATTTTACGCAGCAAGAAGAGATCATGGAACTATCGTTGCCATGGCTTGTCACGAGCCGGAGGAATCCTGCTTCTGTAAGGTTTTTGGAACAGATGCAGCAGATCCGGAAGCAGATGCCGACGTAAAAGGCATTGCCGATGTAGCAGCCTGGATGGTGGAGGGAAGCCTTTACTGGAAAGCTCTTACTGAAAAAGGAGAGGCTCTTACAGAAGCAGTAAAAGAACTTCTTATCCCGGCCGACGACGATCAGGTAAAAGTGGATGCGGAAAAAGAGGCAATCAGAGCCATTGTGGAAAAACTTCCATACACCCATCTTTCCCTGGAAGGCTGGGATGGAAACGCCACAGATGAGAAGTTTAATTCTCCTGTCTGGGAGACCTTATATAAACCATGTCTGGCATGCGGAACCTGTACCTTTGTATGTCCGACCTGCCAGTGCTACGACATTAAGGATTACGACACAGGACACGGTGTAAAGCGTTACCGCTGCTGGGATTCCTGTATGTATTCCGATTTCACAATGATGGCTCACGGAAACAACCGTACCAGCCAGATGCAGAGATTCCGTCAGAGAT
>OGQG01001618.1_pt1 | contig 16215 bp, 9 predicted proteins | sample 1553201 | NCBI WGS metagenome assembly OGQG01 (sample SAMEA2579925, study PRJEB22360) | human gut metagenome | biome: human gut; feature: human-associated habitat; material: faeces | place: Denmark | collected 2008/2010
CCATTTATGGTAGCTCCAAACCATTATGGGTAGTGGATGGAGTTATTATGGAAGATGCTATTGATGTGGGACCTGATGATTTATCTTCTGGTGATGCTGAAACTCTGATTAGTTCGGCTATTGCTGGTTTAAATTCCGATGATATTGAGAGCTTTCAGATTTTGAAAGACGGTTCAGCAACCTCAATCTATGGTGCACGTGCAATGGCAGGTGTAATTGTTGTTACTACAAAGAAAGGTAAAGCTGGAGTCAGCAAAATTAATTATACGGGTGAGTTTACTACGCGTATGGTGCCCTCATACAAAGAGTTCAATATTATGAATTCTCAGGAGCAAATGGGAATATATAAAGAATTGGAGCAAAAAGGTTGGTTGAATAGTGCTGATTTATTTCGTGCAAAGAATTCAGGTGTGTACGGACGTATGTATAAACTGATCGACCAGTTTAATGAAACGAATGGTCAATTTGGGCTGATGAATACTTTAGAAGCACGTAATGCTTATTTGACCGAAGCCGAAATGCGTAATACCGACTGGTTTGATGTATTATTCTCAAATAATATTTCACAGAATCACTCTGTAAGTATTACTTCAGGTTCTGATAAATCATCTTTTTATGCGTCATTGAGTGCCATGCTTGATCCGGGATGGTATAAGCAGAGTGAAGTGAAACGTTATACAGCCAATTTGAATACGACTTATAATATCTTAAAGAACCTAAGCATAAACTTGATATCAAGTGCTTCTTACCGTAAACAGAATGCACCAGGTACCATGAACTCATCATTGGACGTTGCGGCAGGTCAGGTTACACGTGATTTTGATATCAACCCCTATTCATACGCACTGAATACTTCACGTACATTAGATCCTAATACAGATTATGTGGCTAATTATGCTCCATTTAATATTCTCCGTGAATTGGACAATAATTTTATTGAGTTGAATGTTGTTGATGTAAAGTTCCAGGGGGAGTTGAAATGGAAGGTGTTGCAGGGCCTGGAAGTCAGTGCGCTGGGTGCTGTGCGTTATCAATCATCATCACAAGAACATAATATAATGGATGATTCTAATCAAGCAATTGCTTATCGTACGGGGTTGGACGATGCTACTATTCGTGATGAAAACGACTGGTTGTATAAGAATCCAGATAACCCATATGCATTACCTATTTCGATTCTTCCTGAAGGAGGTATTTATCAGCGTCAAGATCGTAAGATGTTGGGACTGGATTTCCGTGGTACTGTATCCTGGAATCATCTATTTGCAGAAAAGCATATAACTAATCTTTTTGCAGGAATGGAAGTAAATGATCTTCAACGCTCTAACTCTTCATTCCAAGGATGGGGTATGCAATATTCTATGGGTGAGATTCCATCATATGTTTATCAGTACTTTAAGAAAGGTATTGAGACTGGAGAAAAGTATTATTCTATGGGGCATACTAGATATCGGAGTGTAGCTACATTTGCAAATGCTACTTATTCGTATGACGGACGTTATACGCTGAATGGTACTTTCCGCTATGAAGGAACTAATAGAATGGGGCGTAGCCGTTCTGCTCGTTGGCTGCCAACGTGGAATCTTTCTGCAGCGTGGAATGTTCATGAAGAGAAATTCTTCCAATCACTTCAACCAACGCTTTCAAATTTGACATTTAAGGCATCTTACTCATTGACAGCTGATCGTGGTCCGGCTGATGTAACAAATTCACAAGCTATTATTAAGAGTTATTCACCTTATCGTCCTTTCACTGATATTCAAGAAACGGGTCTTCATATAGTGGATTTGGAAAATAGTGAATTAACGTATGAAAAGAAGCATGAATTGAATATAGGAGTGGATGTAGGTTTTATTAATAATCGCATTAATCTTTCAGCTGACTGGTACACGCGCAATAACTATGACCTGATTGGGTTGATTCCAACACAAGGAGTGGGAGGTACTATTTATAAATATGCCAATGTAGCTACAATGAAGTCACATGGTATTGAATTTACCCTTTCAACCAGCAATATTAAAACGAAAGACTTCTCATGGAATTCTGATTTTATTTTTTCTCATGCTAAGAATGAAGTTACTGATTTGCGAGGACGTACTCGTATGATGGAACTTGTTTCGGGAAATGGATTTGCACGTGAAGGATATCCTGTGCGCGGGCTTTTCTCCATTCCTTTTGCAGGTTTGGATGAAAAAGGTATTCCTATGTTCGATATCAATGGAAATATAACATCGACTGATATTAATTTCCAGGAACGTGAGAAGTTAGATTATTTGAAATATGAAGGTCCGACAGATCCTACAATAACTGGTAGTTTCGGTAACGTTTTTGCATATAAAGGGTTTAAACTCAATGTATTCATGACTTATTCATTTGGTAATGTTGTTCGTTTGAATCCATATTTTAATTATAAATATTCCGATTTGAGTGCTATGCCTCGTGAATTCAAGAATCGTTGGACGCTTTCTGGGGATGAGGCAAAGACTAATATTCCTGCAATCTTGAGTAATCCGCAATATGAAGCAAACCGAACATTGTATAAAGCTTACAATGCTTACAATTATTCTACAGAGCGAATTGCAAAAGGTGATTTTATCCGTATGAAAGAAATCTCACTTTCTTATGAGTTTCCTAAGAGCTGGATTTCTGCTGCGAAGATTTCCAATCTTTCTTTGAAGTTACAGGCAACTAATTTATTCCTTATTTATGCAGATAAGAAATTGAATGGTCAAGATCCTGAATTCTTTAATACTGGTGGTGTAGCTTCACCGGTGCCACGTCAGTTTACATTAACTCTGCGTTTAGGATTGTAAGAGAATGATTTTAATAATAAAAAAAAAGATTAAAGATGAGACGAAATCAATTATATATTCCATTGTTCATCGCAACGCTTGCTATTGTCGGTAGCTCTTGTAATGATTTTCTTGACGAATTACCAGATAACCGGACGGAGCTGAATTCTGAGCAAAAAATAGCTAAAATGCTTGTTTCTGCTTATCCGGAAGGATCTGCGAATGAACTGTTTGAACTTTATAGTGATAATACCGACGATAACAGTGCCAGATATTCTTATTATAAGTTATCTGAGGAAGAGTGCTATAACTGGAAAGATACCCAGGAAGAATATCAGGATACGCCTACAAATCTTTGGGAAACCCATTATATAGCTATTGCTTCTGCTAACATGGCTTTGGAAGAGATTGAGAAACGGGGAAATCCGGAATCGTTGATGCCGCAGCGAGGAGAGGCTCTTGTTTGTCGGGCGTACAATCATTTTGTATTAGCAAATATTTTTTGTAATGCTTATAATACTCATGCATCACAGGAATTAGGTATTCCTTATATGACTAAAGTTGAAACAACTGTGCAACCACAATACGGGCGGGGTACTTTGCAGGAGACTTATGAGAAGATTGAGAAGGACTTATTAGATGGTATGGCTCTTATTTCCGATGATAGTTATTCTGTGCCGAAATATCATTTCACAAGGAAAGCTGCATATGCTTTTGCTGCACGTTTCTATCTTTATTATATGAAGCCTGACTTTTCTAATTGTGATGAGGTGATAAAATATGCAGATCGTGTGTTGGGAAGTGATCCTGCTGCCGAATTACGGGATTGGGAAGCGTTGGGAAAACTCTCTGCTAATGATAATGTACAGCCCGACGCATATATTGCTTCTACAAGTAAGGCTAACTTGTTGATAGGTAGTACCGTATCTAACTGGGGTATTATTCTGAGTAATTACATGACAGGAAAACGTTATCTACATAATAAGTTAATTGCTTCTTACGAAACATCACGTTCTTCCGGATTATGGGGTATCCCTGACCGCATGTATATGCAGCCTTTTACAACATCGGGCTATGAATGCAGTATGTTGAGAAAGGGCGGTTATTATGCTGGTGACTACCTGTATTATATGCCTGTGATTTTCTCTACAGACGAGACTTTGCTTTGCAGGGCTGAGGCTTATACGCTGAAAAAGAACTATCCAATGGCTGCTGCAGATCTTACTACATGGGAGAAAGCATATACTTCTAATAAGCAAACTTTAACTCCGGGGATGATAAATGAGTATTATGATAAGATGGATTATTACAATCCGACACAAAATCCGACTCCCAAGAAAAAGCTTCAGCCTGATTTTACTATTGAATCAGGTATACAGGAGAACTTTATTCACTGCATTCTGCATATGAGACGTATTGCTACTTTGCACGAAGGTCTGCGCTGGCCGGATATTAAACGTTATGGAATTGTTATCTATCGCCGTTCTATTGCTAATAACAATATAGTCGTAACAGATGAAATGCCGGTAAATGACGCAAGACGTGCTATGCAAATTCCTAAGAGTGTAGTTCTGGCAGGAATGCAACCCAATCCACGTACTGAAAATTAAAAGGAGGAAATAATATGAAGAAATATTATATTTATATACTAACGGCTGTTTTGCCCATTCTTTGGGGAGCCTGTAATAATGGCGATGATATTGACACCAAGCATAGTATTTTTTCAACAGAGCCAATGGAACATAATGGTTTTGATGAATGGTTGCTTGCTAATTATACATATCCGTATAACGTTGATTTCAAGTATCGTATGCAAGATATTGAAAGTGATCACAAATATAATCTGGTACCGGCGGATTACGATAAATCGGTTGCTTTGGCCAAGATTATCAAGCATGTATGGATGGAGGCATATACTGAACTTGCCGGACCGGCTTTTCTTCGGTCTTATGTGCCAAAAACTTTTCACTTGATAGGTTCTCCGGCTTATGATAGCAGTGGTACGAAGGTGTTGGGTACTGCCGAGGGAGGAAAGAAGATAACATTGTACGAAGTGAACAGTCTGGACTTTGAGAATGTCGATATCGAAGTTTTGAATGAGTATTACTTTAAGACGATGCACCATGAATTTGCACATATCCTGCATCAGAAGCGTAATTATGACCCATCGTTTGATCGCATTACCGAAGGAAAATATGTTGGTTCCGACTGGTATTTCTATGTTGCTGAAAATGGAAATTCATATTTGCGAGAGGATGCGGATGCATGGCCGGAAGGATTTGTGACGGCATATGCGATGAGTGAGGCAAGAGAAGATTTTGTAGAGAATATCGCCATGTATGTTACTCACGATCAGGCTTACTGGGATAATATGCTGAAGGTTGCCGGAACTGCCGGAGCGGCTATTATTAATCAGAAGTTTACTATTGTATACAATTATATGCTTGAAACTTGGGGTATTAATTTAGATGATTTGCGTGAGATTGTGTTAAGGCGTCAGCAAGAAATTCCGGAGCTGGATTTAAGTACTATTGAATAAAACAGGAAGATTATGAAAAAGAATATAATGATTTATTTGTTGATGGCTCTTGTATGCTTTGGTTTGCAATCCTGTCTTTTCCAGGAAGAGGATTATTTTGATGATTCTTCAGCGAACCGTGCAACAGAGGAAGTGAAGCAATATAGTGAGCTATTAGAATCGGCATCTAATGGTTGGAGAATGGAATATTACATAGGTCAGGACTATGCTTTGGGAGGCATAACTCTTCTGTGCAAGTTTGATGGTCAGCGAGTTACAATGGCATCTCAAGGATACGAAGGCGATGAGACTATTTCCTCTCTTTATAAGGTTGTATCGGAGGAAGCTACTATGCTTACATTCGACACTTATAATGCTTTTATTCATGCATATGCCAAGCCACAAGGCGGAGGTTCCAACCCAAATGCCAACCTGCAAGGAGATTATGAGTTTATTATAAAAGAAGCTTCAGCCGAGAAAATTGTAATGCAGGGCAAAAAGTATGGAAATACGATAGTAATGTATGCGCTTCCGGATGATTTGAACTGGGAGGCATATATAAACTCTGTGAATGACGTAGAAGAGAATGCTTTCTTTATACAATATCAGTTGTTGGTTGATGGAAATTTAGTTGGTATGACGCAGCGAAGTAATTATACTTTTGTTATAGCCTATAATGATGGTGGTAACATTGTACAAGAGCAATCTCCTTTCCTTTTTACAACCGATGGCTTTCGTTTCCGGGAACCAGTTTCACTGGCAGGAGTAACTGTGCAAAATTTTGTGTGGGACCCTTCCTCCGAGCTTTTTACTTGTACTGACGAGGGGGCAACTAACGTTAAAATGAAAGGAATTTATCCGGAGGGATATATTAAATATAATGATTATCTAGGTAATTATACTCTTACCTGCAAGATGTATAAAGATAATAATTTGACAGACGAAGAATTACCAATATCTATTATAGAGGATGTAGAAAATAAGAGTTATATTCTCAAGGGACTAATTGGTGATATAGTGCTCGATTATGATAGAGGTGAAGGAATTATGTCCTTTAAGACTCAAAAGGTAGGTTATATATCAGGATATTATTTGGGATGTACTACATATTGTTATGCCATGGGATTTTATCCTACATATATTAGTTATCAGGCAGGTCTGATGTTTGGTTTTGTGGCAAATGTACAACAGTCTCCGTTTGGATTTACATTTGAGGATGATGGGGTATTCGAAGCAGTAGGTGGTGCAAAAGCTGATTATATGGCCTTCGACCGCTATTCGGCACCTGATTATAGTCAAAGTTCATATGTTCAAGGGGTGGCACGTATGTATGGAGAGATGGTCTTTATGAAAGTTGAGGAATAAATAAAAAACTAGATTATGAAAAATATACTGAATTTATACTTAATAATATTCTGCTTATTTTTTGTTGCAGGATGTTCTTCAGATGACGATGCTGCCACTGTAAAATTGACAATTATAAAATCAGATTTGGATATGAAAGCTAGTGGTGGCACTGGAACTGTCGAATTTGCAGCAACTGGAACTGTCACGGCTACGGTGAATGCCGATTGGTGTCAGGTAATCGAAGTTGCAGATCATAAAGTTTCCATTTCTGTAGATGCTAATACGGGTTATCCGGGGCGTAGCGCACAAATCGTTTTAACTGATGGTGTGAGTACGCAGCAAGCAACCATACTGCAGGAAGGAGCTATTTGGAAATATAATAGAGATGCTACCTATTTCACATTGACAGATGCTGCAGAGGAGGTCCCTGTTGAAATGTCGAGTAATTTGCCTATTCAGGTATCTATTCCAGCAGATGCTTCTCAATGGTTATCCTATGAAATGACGAGTGATGGATTTAAGTTTATTGCAACAGAGAATCTCACTGGTAAAATTCGTTCGGCCATTGTAAAAGTGACTACTGGCATTCGTGAAATTGAATATGCTTTATTGCAGTACGATATTGATGACTTATTGGGACAATGGACAGGTGTTGTGAAAGTCGTTGCTACAGCATTTGGTATTAATCAAGTTCTTTCATTAGAGGAAAATACTCAAATTGTTAAAAATCCGGGTGGTAATGGCTATATATTCCAGCTACCAATGACAAGGCTGTTGGGAGCAACGATTGTTTTAGCGGTCACCTATCAAGATGGAGCTTTAGCTATAACCACTCCACAGCAGCAAAATTATGCTTTGTCTGATGGGCAAGGAGGAGTGATGTACGGCTCAATAATAACTAAAACTGATGATGGTTTGTATTTACAGGGAAAAATTATTCTTTCTCCTGTATTAATGAATGATGGGCAGGTTGCGTTAGCTTATATTACAGATGCATATATGTCAATGGGATTATTTAAGGGAAGAGTTCCGTCTCCTGCAAATTATGCAGGACTTTCTATTGATTTTCCTGCTATTTTGATGCAATATGCTGAATAATATTTTGCATGAAATACTATTTTTATATAGTGGTTTAACTGTTTGTTATGAGAAGAACTTGCATTAATTGATCCTAAGAGCTATTATCGTAAGGTAGTAGCTCTTAATATTTAAATATTTATTTAATAATCTTTATATTACGCATCAATCCACCATACTTAGCCCTTTTCACTGCACTACCTTTGAAAATGGTTTTATATTGCTCCTCACTCAGCGAATGCCAATCATCCTTCCTCATACTTAACAAAGAAGGAGACGGTTGAAATTCGGCTGTCCGGCAAGGAGTGGCAAAGCGATTCCAAGGGCAAGCTTTCAGGCATTCGTCACAGCCATATATTTTATTACCCATTTTTTTGCCTACATTGAGCGAAAGTTCCCCACGATACTCAATGGTAAGATAAGAAAGACATCTCTCGGAATTGAGCCTGAAAGGGGCTTCCAGCGCTTTTGTCGGGCAGGCATCCAGGCAACGTGTACACGAACCGCATTGATTTCGTTGTGGAGAGTCATAATTGTCAGCTTCCCTATCAAGAATAATTTCCCCTAAGAAGAAGCAGGAGCCGGCGTGAGGAATGATGAGATGTGTATTCTTTCCTATCCATCCCAAGCCGGTACGCCATGCCCAATAACGTTCGAGTATGGGAGCGGTATCACAGAATATGCGGCCTTGAAGCGGAGAAGCGGAGGTTTGGGATACTGGGGCTTGGGGTGCTGAGGCGTAGTTTTCAGTATATGTGCCGATATTGTTTGTCGAGGCGATAGTACTGTCTGTTTCTTCGGAGAATGAAACTTCTTTTTCTATAAACTCAAAAAGTTCCTTCAATTTCCCCTTCATCACATCGTGATAATCTTTCCCGTAGGCATACCATGCAATCTGATACTCACCTTCGGGAAGTTTTTTTGCCGGATAATAGTTTAGCGCAACGCTGATCACCGTACGTGCCCCTTCCACCAACAAGCGCGGATCGAGCCGTTTATCCTCATAATTCTGCATATACGCCATCTCTGCCTGGCAACCGTCCGCCAGCCATTGACGGAAGGCGGTAGCCACAGTTTCATCCACAGCTTCGGCAGGCGCCAGTCCGCAGGCGGAAAAGCCGAGGCGTAGTGCTTCGGCTTTAATTCGGTCTGAGGAGAGGAGCTTTTCCATTAAAATACCTTGAATTCATAGCCCTCCGCTTTCAGAAATTCGATGGCACGGGGGAGGGCATATTGCAGATTCCCGTTGTTCCACGATTTCAGAGAGTCGTGGAAGGTGATGATGGAACCGTTGCGTACGTAGCGTTTTACGTTATTCAGTACCTGTTCCGGGCGCATTCGCTTACTGTAGTCACGGGTTACGAGGTCCCACATAATGATACGGTAATGGTGGCGAAGAGTGTAATATTGCCGGAATCCCATGTGCCCATGTGGCGGGCGGAACAAGTCCGAGTGGATAATTTCGTCTACCCGTCTGGTGTTGGCCAGATAATCCGGATTGGAATATTCAAAGCCGCGGATGTGGTTGAAAGTATGGTTGCCGATGCGGTGTCCGTGTTCTACCACCATCCGGTATTCGTCCGGGTGTTTGCGGATATTGTCGCCTACCATGAAGAAGGTAGCTTTAATATCGTGTTTCTTCAGTAGCTCCAGTACCCAAGGGGTAACTTCCGGGATAGGGCCATCGTCAAAAGTCAGGTAGACTGCCCGTTCGTTTGGGTCCATCCGGAAGATGGCTTGTGGATACAGCGCTCGGAAGAACCAAGGTGGTTGTTCTATAAACATAAGAGTCTTTATTAATAAGTAACAGGTAATAAGTAATAAGTAATAACCGTGCGGCTTATGGCGCAGCTTATTACTTATTACTTAATACTTATTACTTAGTTTTTATTTCCCTTTCATTCTCGCAACATACTCATTGTATAGCTGGTCGAGTTGTTCCGAGTAATGTTTAGCCAATTCTTCTGATTTGTATTTCTCCATCAGGCGTACTTCTGCGTCAAGCAGTCCTGCGTTGTACATGAAGTTTTCGCTGGCGATGGAAAGTTGGTAATCAGTCAGGCTGAGATACCAGATCATGTATTCGAGAGACTTGTTGGCAAGTTCGTCGATGATCTTGTTCGCTTTTTCGTTTTGTCCCAGCTGGTAGTAGGCTTCCGCCATTTGGAAGGCGCCGTTTGCCCAGTCATACGGTACGTTGTATGACGGGATCATCTTCTCGGCGTAGTCGAGTGCGGCGAGTGCCTTGTCTTTTTTGCCTTCTTTGATGAGCTGTCCTACGAGCTGTGTGAAGATGCGCCGGTGTGTGTAGCACATACGCATTACGTTTTCGTCGATGTAGATGCCCGGTTTCTCGATGCCGCCGAACTTGAACTTGTTCATCAGGTTGTCGTACATCTTTTCGCTGTCGATCTTGCTGTTCAGCTTGTCCGTATCGAACGGAGTGAAGCGGTATGCCAGACCTTCCTGCGTGAAGTGGTTGTCCATGCCGAGGTGGTTTTCACTGCCTACGGTGATAGCCATGTAGATGGGACGTTCCCAGTTGGCGTTGGCAAGCATTTCGAGCATCATCAGTTCGCTCTTGTAGAGGGCGCGTTTCGGGTTGCCGTTGGCGTCTCTCAGCAAGATGGTCATGTATTCGGGGATGGAGTCGCCCAGCGCTTCCGGTATTTTCATGCCGGAACGGCGGACAGCTTCCTTGTCGATCTTCATTACGATGCTGTCGGTAGGGATGACGCGCAGTCCTTCCTTATCCGAACGAACCCAGTATTTGAGGATATTCTTCAGTTCATACGGGTTTTCTCCGAACTGTTCTTTCAGTTCGTTCATCGCTTCCGGATTTCCGTTTTCGAGCGCGCTGTCTGCCTGTGCATACATCTGGTCGATATTCTTCTTTACTTCCGGACGGATGGGGATGTATTCGTTCTGTCCTTCAACGTATTCCACACGGTCCCAAGTGATCGGGAGTGACGGAGAGTCGTAGGCGGGACGTTTCATCTGGTCGATGTACCAGTCGGTCTGCAGGTAACTGAGGTTACAGGTACGTGCATCGGTACGGAAACCTTCTGTCTCCTGATTGTACCACAACGGGAAAGTATCGTTATCACCATTGGTGAAGATGATCGGATTTCCTTCTTCCTGCAAGGTCATCAGATAGTTCTGACCGAAGTCACGGGCAACAAAGCGTCCGCTACGGTCGTGGTCGTCCCATGTCTGTCCGGCCATTTGGATGGGGACAAGTAGACAGAGTACTGATGCGAGAGCGGCAGCCGGAACTTCTTTCATCTTGCAGTAATCGCGTAACATACGGATGATACCTGCGACTCCCATACCTACCCAGATGGCGAAGGCGTAGAACGAACCGGCATACGCATAGTCACGTTCACGCGGCTGCGCAGGTGTCTGGTTGAGGTAGAGTACGATGGCGATACCTGTCATAAAGAACAGGAAGAACACTACCCAAAATTGCTGGATACCCCGCTGGCTGTGGTATGCTTGCCAGAAGAGTCCGATCAGGCCGAGCAGCAGCGGCAGGCAGTAGAATACGTTGTGTCCTTTGTTGTTTTTGAGGTCCTGCGGAAGCAATTCCTGGTTGCCCACCAGCAGATTGTCGATAAACGGGATTCCGGTGATCCAGTTACCGTGTTCTATTTCTCCGCTGCTCTGAATGTCGTTCTGCCGTCCGGCAAAGTTCCACATAAAGTAGCGCCAGTACATGAAGTTGAGCTGGTAGGAGAAGAAGAACTTGATGTTTTCCCATTGGTTCGGTACGTTGACCATCACCATTTCGCCGCATTGGTCGTATGGGACGTCATGCCCCTTGATGTCTACCCACTGCTTGTAGAGTGAGGAGTGCGCGGAGCTGTACATACGGGGGAAAAGCATATTTTGCGCGTATTCGTATTCGATACGTCCCGGCAGTTCGATGTATGAGTCCTTTTCGTCCGGTGAGGTTTTTTCTTTGCGGACGTATTTACTTCCCGTCTGTGACTGGCGGGGAACGCAGTATCCGTCTTTCACGTCGAGTGCCACTTTCGAGGAGAAAGCAGGACCGTAGAAGAGAGGACGGGTTCCGTATTGTTCACGGCCGAGGTATTCGCCCAGCGTGAAGATATCTTCCGGAGAGTTCTGGTCCATCGGTGTGTTGGCGGTAGAACGGATCACGATCAGTGCATAAGAGGAATAACCGATTACGATCATCATGGTGCACAGCAATGCCGTATTCATGGTACGGGCGGAGATGCGCCATTTCTCTTTGATCTTTTCCTGTACTTGCGGAGCAAGGTAGATGCCAAGAATTGCGATCACTACGACACCGATAAGGATGCTGCTTACGCCGTGTCCGTAGAATGGAATACCCAGCAGGGCGATGGTCAGAATGAATGAGATGGCCATGCGGAGTCTGCTCTTTTCGGTGTAGCTTTCGTACACACCCCAGATAAGGGCGGCGGCGAGCAGAATGATATAGACAACGACGCCGGAGTTGAACGACATGCCGAGTCCGTTGACAAACAGCAGTTCGAACCAGCCGCCGACTTTAACGATACCGGGCACGATGCCATAAAGCACGGCTGCTACGAGTACGCCCGATCCGAGCAGGGCGAGCAATGAGCCTTTGGCAGTGGCGTTCGGAGTTTTCTTGTAGTAGTACACCAATACGATTGCCGGCAGACAGAGGAGGTTCAGCAAGTGAACACCGATACTCAGTCCGGTCAGATAAGCGATCAGGATCAGCCAGCGGTCGCTGTGGAGCTGGTTGGCTACATCTTCCCATTTCAGAATCAGCCAGAATACAATGGCTGTAAAGAGGGAGGAGAAAGCATATACTTCGCCTTCTACGGCAGAGAACCAGAAGGTGTCGCTGAATGTGTAGACCAGCGCGCCGACCAGTCCGCTACCCATGACAGTGATAAGTTGTCCTTTCGTGATGTTGTTCTCGTCGGTGATTACCAGTTTGCGTACCAGATGGGTGATGCTCCAGAAAAGGAACAGGATACAGGCACCGCTCATCAGTGCGCTCATGTAGTTTACCATCTTCGCTACGGTGGTTACATCGGAGGCGAATTGAGAGAACAGGTTCGCTACCAGCATGAAGAAAGGTGCGCCGGGCGGGTGTCCTACTTCCAGTTTATAACCGGTAGTTATAAACTCGGGACAGTCCCAAAAACTTGCGGTCGGTTCTATTGTCAGGCAGTAGACCGTTGCCGCAATGATGAATGTAATCCAACCCACGAGGTTGTTTATAGTTCTGTACTGTTTCATTAGCACTATCTAGATTTTTCGTTAAAAAACAGATTACGTGGGCGCAAAGATAGTGATTTGTAAGGATAATGAGGCAGAAAGTAAGAAATATTAAGTAACAGAAAGGTGATTTACTTTATCTTATGCCCTTTTAGTGAAACGGGGGAATCACTAAACAGTATAAACAACAGTAGGTATAAAGATATTAATTTTGTATCTTTTATATTAAGCATTGAATCATTTATTGGTCAATAATACTTGCGTTGTCAGACATTAATAGCTGACTTCTCAACTGTTAATACCTGAGATGTCAACTATTAACATCTGACATCTCAATCATTAACAGTTGAGAAGTCAGTTGTTGCTGCTTGATGTGACCGTTGTAAATGACTGATATGCGGTGCAGCCGTTCTTTGATGTAGCACCGGCAAATGAATGTTTAGTGATGATGATGATGTTCACCGAGAACGCGGTGTGGCAACGTGCCGTGTCCCAGCAGTTCGATGGGGCAGTTGAAGTTTCTTTCCAGCCATTCTGTGGAGACGCCTGTGTCAGGGTGGTAATCCAGTGTCTCGTTGACGCAGGCAATGGATTTCACTTGTTGCAGTACAGTGCCGATGTCGTGACTGACAAGGATGATGGCGCATTCTTTGTTAATCTCCGCCAGCAGTTCGTAGAGACGGGCTTCGAAGCGTTTGTCGATATACGTGCTGGGTTCGTCAAGAATCAGTACCGAAGGGTCGGAGATGATGGCACGTCCCAGCAGTGCGCGTTGCAGTTGCCCGCCGCTAAGCTGTCCGATGGAACGGTGTTCGAGTCCTTCAAGTCCCATACGGGCGATGATATGCTTGCCTTTTTCTCTTTGCTCGGGAGTGAAACGGGAGGTGAGGGATTTCTGGATACTTAGTCCGGAAAGTATCACTTCCTCTACCGAAATCGGGAATTTCCGGTCGATGGTGTTATATTGCGGCAGATAGCCGAGGGAAAGTGGAGAGTTGGAAGTGGAAAGTTGAGAGTGGGAGGATGCTTCTGTAGGGGCATGGAAGATGATTTCTCCGGCTGTCGGTTTCAGCAGACCGAGGATGCACTTGATGAGTGTTGTCTTACCGCCTCCGTTCGGACCGATGATGCCCAGAAAGTCCCGTTCGTAAATGTTCAGGTTGATGTCGTGGAGTACGGTACGGCCGTCGTATCCGGCAGCAAGGTTCTTTATTTCGATAATCGGTTTCATGTTTGGAGAATTACTTCGTTTATGTATCATTCGGTCATTAACGCTATGGAGGCCCGTTGTTATTCGGGGTCCATAGGTGTGAGAGCTTTGGCTACGTTCAGCATTTCCGTTTCCCAGTCGTAGCTTAACGGGTTGATGGGGACTACCTTTGTGCCGGTTTGCTGTGCGATGGTTTCCGCGTTGCGCTTGTCGAACTCCGGTTGGACGAAGATGACGCTTACTTTCTCCGATTTGCACAGGTCTATCAGTTCTTTCAGATGGGCGGGCGAAGGTTCCTTGCCCCCTTCTTCGATTGAAATCTGATGCAGGCCGTAGTCACGGGCAAAGTAAGAGAGAGCCGGATGGTAAATCATAAAGGCTTTGGCCGATTCCGGAGCGGAAAGTTGCCGGCGGATAAGGCTGTCGGTGTGCTGGATACGTTGGCAGAGGGAGTCGTAACGTGCCAGATAATATGCTTCATTGGGCTTGTCGAGCATACAAAGTGCCTTGAAGGTGTTTCCGGCAAGGATGAGGGCGTTGGCGGTAGAGTTCCAGATATGCGGTTCTACGGCGTGGTTGTGCCCGTCGTGGTCATGGTGTCCTGCTACGTGGTTGTGCTCACCGTTGTTCAGAATCAGGTCTATACCTTTCGAGGTGTCGAATACTTGGATATGAGGGGTGTTATTCATCAGTCGGTCCATCCAGGTCTGCTCGAAGCCGATGTAGCCGATGCGGAGATAGGCTTTGCTGTCTCCCAAAGAGACAAGTTGCTGAGGAATAGGGTCGTATGTCTCCGGACTGGAACCTTTCGGGACCATGCTGACTACCGTGAATTTATCACCGGCAATCGCTTCCGTGAAGTAGCGCTGCGGTTCGATAGTGACGGTAATCACCGGTTTCTCTTCTTCGCTGCCGCTTGCTTTGGACGTGCGACCCGTGCAGGCTGCCAACAGGAGGCAGGAGCCGAGAAGAAGGAGTGTTTTCAAATCTTTTAGTTGTTGTTTCATGACTATTGTATTAATATCGGGGGTTGATTCAGTTCCTGTTTTCGGGCACGTAGTATTTCCCGCTTTCCTCCCGGAGGACCGGGAAGGCGCTCTACGGTAAAGCCTGCGGCCTGTAACATACGTCGGATGACTCCTTTGGCACAATAAGTGGTGAGGATACCTCCTTCATTTAATAAAACATATAAACGGTTAAATAGTTCCTGCGACCACATTTCCGGCTGCTTTTCCGGAGCGAAGGCGTCGAAATAGATAACGTCAAATGATAATGGAGAATGGATAATGGAGAATGGAGAATAGCTGCGCTGGGTAGTCCATTCATTAACGTCGGCTTGTACTTTGCAAAGAGTGAAGTTGGGGGTAAAGGATATTTCTTCTTCCCACGGTGATGTATGAATCGCTCTGAACAGGTCGGTGGCTGCTGGTTGTTCTATATATCCCAGTTGCTCCACCATCTGCCATTCCAACGGGTAGAGTTCAAGTCCTGTATAATGTACGTTACGTCCGCTTCTTTCTGCTTCTTCAAGTGTAAGCCAAGCATTCAGCCCCGTTCCGAAACCGATCTCCAGAATATGCGGAGAGGGGGCAGCGGAGGCTTTCAGTCCCATGTTGATGAAAATATGCTGGGACTCCGTACGTGCTCCTTTGGTCGAATGATAATGTTCATTCAATTCCGGAACAAATAGGGTGGCGCTCCCGTCATCAGTCTTTTCAATCACTCTTTTCATCTCAAAAAACTTATTACCTGTTACCTGTTACTTATTACCTATTATTTCATCCCGCAACGACGTTCCATGCGCTTTCCAGTACGTACAGAAGCAGAATGTAACGTATCAGTTTGCCGACAAACATGGAGGTGGTGGTAAGCCATATATTACTTCGCATAAATCCCAGTGCGATGGAGATCACCTCTCCGATGGCCGGTAGGAAAGCGAAGAATGCCATCAATGCTCCTTTCCCTTGCAGGAATTTCACCATCTTGTCTACTTTCTCCTTCTTTACTTTGAAGTATTTCTCAATCCAGCT
>OGQG01001624.1_pt1 | contig 16149 bp, 19 predicted proteins | sample 1553201 | NCBI WGS metagenome assembly OGQG01 (sample SAMEA2579925, study PRJEB22360) | human gut metagenome | biome: human gut; feature: human-associated habitat; material: faeces | place: Denmark | collected 2008/2010
CTTCTTAAAGAGATACACAATACAGACATAATGGTAATATAGTCTAATTGTAATATCACTTAAATGTAATTCAGCGAATTGTAGTAGAGCAAAAATCGTTATGGAGCAACCCAAAGCGATATGGGCTTACCAATTCCAAAGTTAAATCAATCAATAACCATTTAAACAAGTTATCATTATGAGAAATTTAGTTATCATGCCAGCTATGGCACAGAATCGTGAGAGAATGAATTGGGGTGAATTTGCAGAAGAAGCAATCATTGTGGAAGAAGTAACAGCACCCAAGAGAGTAAACCATTTCATTGAAGCCAACACGCAGGAAGTAACCTTACAGCACTTACAGCAAGACTGCATCATTCCAAGTTTTGCATCAATGGAGGAAACCATAAGCCACCAATCCTTTATAGGTGCAGTAGTGGATGCAGCTAAGGATTACTTTCATGGAGAACAGTTTGATATGCCAGAGATTAGAATCTCACACCCTATCAATGGAAGAATCCCAAGTGCATTAGGTAAGAATGCATCTGAATTGACAGATGAAGAGAAAACTTTGTTCTATCAGAGAATGTGTTTCTGCTTTGAAATTCCATCCATTGTACATGATGAATACGGTAACCGTTTAGCGTTATCCATTGGTGGAGTGAGAGCATATAACGAGATTAACCTGTACAGTAAGAAATCTGTGGAGAGATTTAAAATCTTCATAGGTTTTAGGAATCGTGTGTGCTCGAATTTAATGCTCACTACTGACGGTTTACAGGATAAGGTGGAAGTTCTAAGCGTACAGGAACTATATGCAGCAGCATTGAATCTATTCCATGCTTACAACCCATCCAAAGACCTGCACCTGTTAAGAACACTTGGGCAGATGTCAATCTCAACAAGCGAGTTTTGTCAGATAATAGGCAGGATGAGATTATATCAAGCTCTTACACCCAACCAACAGAAACGCTTACCTCGTTTATTGTTGGGTGACAGTCAGATTAATGCAGCTTGTAGAGCATTCGTTTCTGATGTGAACTTCAAGAGCACAGGGGACAGCATTACAGGCTGGCAGCTCTTAAACCTGCTCAATGGTTCTGTGAAGTCAAGTTACATAGATAACTTCTTGGAGAGGAATCTTAACTGTACAGAGTTTGTACAAGGCATTCAACGTGCCAAATTAGGAGATAGTGAATACGCTTGGTTCTTGGGCTGAGTGGATTGTTGATTGAGAGAGGAAAGGGCATCATTAACTTGGTGTCCTTTCTTTATTTCTACTAACTTATTAAACATTGTACATTATGGATATAGATTATACTGTGGGTGAAGTGGAACTGTCCTACAAACCCAAATTCAAGAATATATATAAGGTAGTCAGTTCAGAGGACGCTTATAAATACTTGCTTCCTACATATAAAGAGGGCACAATCTGTTACAAAGAATATTTCAAAGTCTTGTTTCTAAACCAAGCTAACCAAGTTTTAGGTTACACTCTTATTTCAGAGGGCGGCATTACTGAAACTTGTGCTGATGTAAGAGTTATCCTGCAAGCCGCATTGCTTACCAATTCAGTAGCCATTATCCTTGCTCATAACCACCCAAGCGGTAGCATGAAACCAAGCAGGCAGGATATGGAGATTACTAAGCAGGTCAAGGAAGCTGCAAGACTTATGAGAATTGCAGTAACAGACCACCTCATACTTACTGATACAGGATATTACAGCTTCGCTGATGAAGGACTATTGTAACCATATATAATAAGGTAAAGGGCTCTCAATTTCTAAGTTGGGTGTCCTTATCATATTCACTTTCATTATTAGTGAATGTTCCTTTAATAATCAGTGAGTTAGTAAATCCAACTCAGAATTAATATTCACTTCTATTCGTTTCATTATAAAACAGAACATTATGTCACTTAAATATTCAAGCACAACCGCAGACTATCTTGTTTGGTCTGATGCTATGAACCTCATAAGGAAGTTAGCCAAAGACGGGAATTATAAAATCTCACTCCTTATAGCTTTGGGCTGCTTCACAGGATTAAGAATATCTGATATTCTATCTCTAAGGTGGAAGCAGATATTAGGTACTGACGAGTTTACAGTAATTGAGAAGAAGACAAGTAAGGTAAGGACTATCAGACTGAACCCACAATTACAGCAGCACATTAAAGAGTGCTACGGGCATATAAATCCTGTTGGAATCAATGCACCAATCCTTATAAGTCAGAAAGGCACTATCTTCACAGTTCAAAGAATCAATATCATTCTTAAAGAGGTGAAGAAGAAGTACAGGCTAAAGATTAAGAACTTTAGCTGCCATTCTCTTAGAAAGACTTTTGGTAGACAGGTCTATAATATGAACAGCGATAATGCTGAACTTGCTTTAGTAAAGCTGATGGAACTGTTCAACCATAGTTCTGTTGCCATTACTAAAAGATACTTGGGATTAAGACAGGAAGAAATCTTACAGACTTATGACTGTTTGAGCTTCTGATTAATTGGGACAGGATTATCAAGATTCATCTTTATAGTGGTCTGAATGGTTCTGTCCCGAATCAATAAAATATTGAGCTTAGATATATCTAAAGTCCAATCTTGGTAGTTTGGCATTTCAGCCTTATAGAAGTAAGTCAATTCCATAAGTTTACAGTGTTTAGAACTATTTCAACTCTTATTAGTCATGTTACAGGTAGCACTTCTTGAATATCCAACAATATGCACTCTTAAAGACAATATTCAAGGTAGGTAAGAATATTCAGAATTTAGTCCTTATATGGGGAGAAGTGAATTTGATACCCACATGGATTTACAGAGTTCAGATGTAGTTCCTATTAAATATCCCATTCAGACTATGTTTGAGGGCATAGAATTTACTATTAATCCACACTTCATACCTGATGATTTAAAACCTTTCATTATCTTTGCACCAATTTCAATAAACTAATGCTTTAGGGAGTTGGAAGGACATATTTAACGAAAGGTGTTATTGAAATTATCTTCTACATTCAAACTTCGCAACTTTGATATTGGAATGAAGATGATAGCAATAGCACCCACACTGGATATATATTTACCTTATGTCTGTAAGGTTTCTATATACCTCTTGGTGTGGGGCTATTGTTTTATCCATTCCAAAGGTAATGCGAAGACCTGAATGTAGGATAGAACAAATATAGCTTCCACACCTTTTTTATTTATAATTCATCGTAGGAAGCAGGTGAGTGTAAATATCCTAATTATGACTAAAATGCAATATAATGGGGAAGACCCCCAATTATCAGAGTTCTTTGTTATCCTTATAGTTCTGGTAGTAATTGGAATAGCAGCATGGCTGTTCTCTTAATAGTTAAAAGGCATATCATGAATATATTTGCCAGACTATTCTATTCCAAGAATCATTCAACAGATGATGAAGCATACAATGTTGTTGAGAGCATGGCTAAAGCAAAACAGCTATACAAAGAGCTTATCAAACAAGCTCACCCAGACAAACACCCCAACAATAAAGATGTAGCAGAGGAACTAACAACAATGATTAATAACAACAGATTCAATTACAGAGAACTCTTAAAGATTAAGGATTTAGTAAATGATAAATTAGCTTAATATGAACATTGTCGATTTCTTTAAAAACTTACTCAATTCTTTAGTAGGTACTTCATTGGAGCGAATGAAGTTAATAAATACCATGAATCAGAATTTTAAAAATAGCTATTGTTGTGGTGAATTAGATAGATTCTGCAAGGTATCTGTAACAATTGGAGATGTAAACTATGCACATGAAATGAGTGCGTTCTTTTTAAGAAGTGGATTTAGAATATCAATAGAGAACGATAATAATTTAAAAGATTCTGAAATTAGAGAAATTTCTCAATATATATTATCAAACAAGCCTTTTATTAGGCAGCTAATGACTTTGGGATTTGACACTCTTTTGGTAGGTGGGAAGCACTCTAAAAAAGAGACTCAATATAGTTTAAAGAGTTATACACAATTGGGAGGTTTCTCATTAGAATAGTTCATTATCATGCAGTATTCAGTTGTAGATGTTTATTTTGGACATATTAATAATTTATTAAACAGCTTGAATAATAGAGAATTTATTCAAGGAGTTATTGAACAGGATTTCTTTATAAGTAGAAAAGAGGTCAGTAAATGGTACTCGTCCAATAAAAGTGTACTAGAAACTCAAAGTTTAGAACTTGAACATAAGTTACTTCTTACAAATGGGAAGATAGCGAGTTGCGATACAATAAGCTATCTTAATGGCTTCCAATCAAGACTTTATACAAGAATATTTGAAGGCAGTAAAGTACATATTAAAGAATATATGCTTAAAGGATATATGAATCCACAACCTGCTCCAATCTATGAAGGTTCTAACATTAAAGATATTGCTCCTTATACTAAAGCAGAAGAGAATAAAGGGTATTTAGCTGGAAGAACGATAATTTCTAATTGGGAGGACGACAAGGGCATAAAGAAGCAAAGCATCATTAAATATAATAGCTTGGAACATATTATTCTGCATGATAGTTGGTGGAACGGTAAAAAAATAAAGAAAGAATTTGAATATCAATACGACAGTCACAATAATTGGGTAGAATGCAAAGAATATCATGATGGAAGATTTGTTTACCTGCACTTGCGCCAATATAAATATAAATATAAATAACGAACAATATAAAGAAGAATATATATTATACTAACTAATGAACAACTTAATAATGAAAACTTTAAGATTCTTAGGAATGACCTTATTAATGGTCATGTTAGCTGCAAACTTTACAGCGTGCGGCGATGATGAAGATGAACAGACAATCATTGAACAAGCCAACCTTATAGGTAAATGGCAGTCCACTTGGGAGAAGATTCACAAAGTGGAGAATGGTAAAGAAGTAGTAACTTCTGACGAAGCATATACCAATGGTTTATGGGAGTTCAAAACTGACGGTACTTGCATAGAAAGCTATGTGGACGGTGGGCATATAGAAACAAGTCGCTGGTCTTTGAAAGATAATAAGCTGACTATCTCTTACGATGATGGTTATTCAGATGTCTTTACCGTCAATGAACTTACAGCTACCAAGTTAGTTCTCGCCTTTGAGGATTGGGACACAATGGAAGATGGCAGCGAAGAATTGGACGATATTACAACAACCACTTACAAGAAGATTGACTAATTACCAATCTACTTAAGACAGAGCAGCATTTGAGGAAACTCTTATGCTGCTCTTTTCTATAACTATTTCATAAATACAAAATAAACAGCCAATATCAAGCAAACGAAGGCAGCTATATGATTCCAGTGCAAAGCTTCACCTTTAAAGAATACAGTTGTAAAAACTGTGAATATAATAAGAGTTATTACTTCTTGAAGAACTTTCAACTGCATCAATGAAAATGGTCCTCCATTACCTACATATCCAATGCGATTCGCTGGAATTTGACAAGAATATTCAAAAAAAGCTATTGACCAACTAAAGGCTATTACACCTATCAATGGAAGAGCAGCAAACCAAGAATATTCCTGCTTCATCTTTAAATGACCATACCAAGCAAAAGTCATAAAGACATTTGATACTATAAGCAATAAAATTGTGTAGAGAGCTTTCATATTATTCTAATTCTACTATACATTATTATATATCAACGTAAAGTGTTAAATTCCCAGTTGGGTTTTTCTATTTTATTATACTCAGCCAGAGCTATTACCCAAGAAAACAGCACCACGGCATACAACGGCCAGTTGGAGATGACTTTTGTCTCTTGTAGCTTCAGATGCCCATACCAGGCAAACGTCATGAAAATATTAGATACAATCAATAGCAAAATGGTATAAAATGCTTTCATATATTTTTTAATAATTAATGGTTAATGTTTTATGATTGCAGGCAGCAATTCCTCCTGCACATTCGTCATACTCCCCCATAGACTATAGCGTGCCTCAGGATTCATTTCCTCCAACTGTTTCAGAATGCCTTTCATTGTACTACGGCTGGATTGTGACTCATACGGACAATTCTTCACCTGCTTACGATACCCCCTCACTTGCGCCAACTCCATCAAATCCGCCTCATGTACCAGACACATCGGACGGATAATCGTCATATCAAACTTCTTCATTACCAGCCGAGGAGGCATGGAGCTGAACGCTCCCTGATAGGTGATATTCATCAGCAAGGTCTCCAGAATATCATCCATGTGATGGCCTAACGCGATTTTATTGCATCCCTGCTCCTTGGCTACGGTAAACAATGCCTTCCGTCTATTCCAAGAGCAAAGAAAACAAGGAGACTTGCGGGTATCTGTCGTGGCATCAAACTCCGTTTCAAAGAGAACAAAAGGCACTCCCCACGACTCTACGTACTCCCTCAGATAGTCCACATCACTTTGATAAGGTATATTCTTCATCACTACATGTACGGCGACAACGGAAAAACGGGGTTTATAGACACGGGCACGCCGTGCCAACAATTCCACCAGCGCCAAAGAGTCCTTGCCTCCCGAAAGCCCGATGAGAATCTTATCGCCGTCCTCTATCAGCCCATATTCCACCACACCTTTGCTAAACCGCTTGTCTATGCGGCGCAACATCTTTTCTTCTTCAGTAAATTGTGCCATTGATACGAGTTATGAGTTATAAGTTATAGCTCTTCCGGCTGCAAAAGTAAGGCAAAAGAACGATTTAAAGAAGAATTAACAAAATAGAATTACGGAAACCAGCTTTATTCACGATAAATTTGTATTTTTGACCTTCTGAACAAATCAGCATGTATCAATATGAATAAAAAATATATCCTTTTCTTTCTATTCGGCCTTTTGAGCATAACAATTTCCGCACAAAGCCTGGCAGAAGCCAAAGCCTTGTACGAGAAGGGAGAATACGAAGAAGCCAAGCCCGCCTTCAAAAAACTCGTCAAGACACAACCTGGCAATGGAAATTACAACCTATGGTACGGTGTATGTTGCCTGGAAACCGGCGAACCCGCAGAAGCCTTGAAACACCTGGAAAGCGCCGTCAAGAGACGCGTCCCCAGCGGGCAACTCTATTTGGCCCGGGCATACAATGATTTATATCAGTTCGAAGATGCCATCGAGACTTATGAGACCTACATTTCCGACCTGAGAAAGAGAAAACGCTCCACCGAAGAGGCCGAACAATTATTGGAAAAAAGCAAATCCAACTTGCGCATGCTGAAAGGCGTGGAAGAGGTCTGCTTCATCGACAGCTTTGTGGTAGACAAGGAAAAATTCCTGGATGCATACAAAATCAGCCCCGAATCGGGCAAGCTGTTCATGTACGACACCTACTTCAATGATTCCGGTAAGGAAGGCGGAACGGTATACGAAACGGAGCTGGGCAATAAACTATATTATAGCGAAATGCAACCGGACAGCACCCTCAGTATCCTTTCGCGCAACAAGTTGCTGGACAAATGGAGTGATGGCAGCTTGTTGCCCGGAAGCATCAACGAGGCCATGAATGCAGACTACCCTTATGTACTTACGGACGGTATCACTATCTACTATGCCTCGGATGGCCCTGGCTCGATGGGAGGATATGACATTTTCGTCACCCGTTACAATACGAATACCGACTCTTATCTGATGCCGGAAAATGTGGGCATGCCGTTCAATTCGCCCTACAACGACTATATGTACGTCATTGACGAATTCAACGACTTGGGATGGTTTGCCTCCGACCGCTACCAGCCGGAAGGCAAAGTGTGCATCTATGTATTCATTCCCAACTCATCCAAGCAAGTGTACAACTACGAAGGGATGGACCCGGACAAGATGATATCATTGGCGCAACTTCACTCTATCAAGGACACATGGACGGACACCGATGCGGTAAAGGCCGCCCGAGAAAGGCTTCGGACCGCTGCCAACGCAAAGCCGCGGACCACCAAGAAGCACGATTTCCAATTCGTCATTGATGACCACTCCACCTATTACCAGCTGGACGATTTCCGTTCCCCGCAGGCCAAAGCCTTGTATGGCAAATACAATCAGCTGGAGCAGAGCCACAAACAACTGCAGGAGAAACTGGAAGATATGCGTTCGGAATACTCCCGAGCCGACAAGCAGGAAAAGGACAAGATGTCCGCCGCCATCCTCGACCTGGAGCAACGTGTACGGCAATTGTCCACTGAGATGGAGCAAACTGCCATTCAAGTGCGCAACCTGGAAAAACAAGCCACCAAATAAAGACAACTATGGATATACTCATTATCGCCTCATTGATTATAGGAGCAGTAATCTTGTTCTTAGTGGAATTATTCGTAATTCCGGGCATCAGCGTTGCCGGTTTTCTGGCAGGAGGTTGCATCATCTTTGCCAACTACTATGCCTTTGCCTATATGGGCACCACGGCAGGTGTCATTACGCTTATCATATCTGCCCTGGCTTGTATCGGCTCGTTGGTATGGTTCATGCGCTCCAAGACACTCGACAAAATTGCATTGAAAAAAAACATCACCTCCAAAGTAGACCGTAGTGCCGAGGAAAAAGTCAAGGTAGGTGATATAGGCGTAACCACTACCCGCCTGGCTCTTATCGGCTATGCCGAAATCAACGGAGACATCGTGGAAGTAAAGTCATCAGACGGCTTCCTGAACGAAAAGACTCCGATTATCGTAGACCGTATTGCCGACGGAGTCCTCTTAGTGGAGCGGCTCAAGCAGTGAAATTTCAGGAATCAACCTATTTATAACTAACAATTAATATTTAATCTCATGGATCCAAGCACAATGTATTTAACCGCCTTCCTCATTATAGGAGGCATTATCTTCCTGGTACTTTTCTTCCATTATGTACCGTTCTTCTTGTGGCTGTCCGCCAAAGTATCGGGAGTAAATATCTCGCTGGTACAACTTTTCCTGATGCGCATCCGTAATGTTCCTCCTTATATCATTGTGCCCGGCATGATTGAAGCTCACAAAGCAGGATTGCAAAACATCACACGTGACGAACTGGAAGCGCACTACCTTGCCGGAGGCCACGTAGAACGGGTGGTACACGCATTGGTATCTGCCTCTAAAGCCAATATCGAGTTGCCGTTCCAGATGGCAACCGCCATCGACCTTGCCGGTCGTGACGTATTCGAAGCCGTACAGATGTCCGTTAACCCCAAAGTAATCGACACCCCTCCCGTGACAGCTGTTGCCAAAGACGGTATCCAGCTGATTGCCAAGGCCCGTGTAACGGTGCGCGCCAATATCCGCCAATTGGTGGGCGGTGCCGGAGAAGACACGATTCTGGCCCGTGTAGGCGAGGGTATTGTGTCTTCCATCGGTTCGTCAGAGAATCATAAGTCTGTATTGGAGAATCCGGATTCTATCTCCAAACTGGTATTGCGCAAGGGGTTGGATGCCGGAACAGCATTCGAAATTCTGTCCATTGACATTGCTGATATTGACATAGGTAAGAATATCGGTGCCGCCCTGCAGATAGACCAAGCCAATGCCGACAAGAACATTGCTCAAGCCAAGGCAGAGGAACGCCGCGCCATGGCCGTAGCCACAGAGCAGGAAATGAAGGCAAAGGCCCAGGAAGCCCGTGCCAAAGTTATCGAGGCAGAAGCGGAAGTACCCAAGGCCATGGCCGAAGCATTCCGCAACGGCAATCTGGGTATCATGGACTATTACCGGATGAAGAATATAGAAGCCGACACTTCCATGCGCGAAAACATTGCCAAACCGACGACGGGCAATACCAGCCAGCCGTTGAGCAAATAACTCGAAAAGTAACTGACAGAAACGCCGGAACCGGTGAACAAGAATCGGTTCCCGGCGTTTCTATTTATAAACAAAAGATTAAAAGCTCAATCAAATGAAAAAATATTTCGCCTCTTCCGAACTGATCATCAATGAAGACGGTTCTGTATTTCATCTTCACGTAAAGCCCGAATGGCTGGCAGACAAAGTCATCTTGGTAGGTGACCCCGGACGGGTGGCACTGGTTGCCTCCCATTTCGAGAACAAGGAATGTGAAGTGGAAAGCCGCGAGTTCAAGACTATCACCGGTACTTACCAAGGGAAACGTATTACGGTGGTTTCCACCGGTATCGGATGTGACAACATCGATATCGTGATGAATGAACTGGATGCCCTGGCAAACATCGACTTCGAGACGCGCGAAGAAAAGCCCCGCCTACGTAGCCTTGAGCTGGTACGTATCGGCACCTGCGGCGGCTTGCAACCCTACACTCCGGTGGGTACATTTGTATGTTCTGAAAAATCCATCGGTTTCGACGGTCTGCTCAACTTCTATGCCGGACGCAACTCCGTGTGCGACCTATCCATGGAGCGTGCCTTCCTCAACCATATGGGATGGTCCGGCAACATGTGTGCCCCTGCCCCCTACGTCATTGATGCAAGTGCTGAACTGATAGACCGCATCGCACAAGACGACATGGTACGTGGCGTAACGATTGCCGCCGGGGGCTTCTTCGGACCTCAAGGACGCGAGTTACGCGTGCCGCTTGCCGACCCGCATCAGAACGAGAAGATTGAAAAATTTGAATACAACGGCTACCATATCACCAACTTCGAGATGGAAAGTTCTGCCTTGGCAGGCTTGAGCCGTCTGATGGGACACAAGGCCATGACGGTATGCATGGTCATTGCCAACCGCCTGATAAAAGAAGCGAACACGGGATACAAAAATACGATAGATACTCTTATCAAAACAGTACTCGACCGTATCTAAGTATCCTTCAAGAAATGCTCCTCCCTTTCCTTCAGCCAATCCTAGGAGTAAGGTTTAGTAATGACTTCATCACATCCTGCCTGACGTGCCCGTTGCTGGTCTGTATAGTGTAGCAATGTCCTGCTATACCCACAATGGGCACAGAGGCGGATTAGGCTTTATAAGCATCTATCCATTATCGATTTGCACAAAGTTACGATAAAAGCCCATAAGTTGAATCACCATCTCTCTTTTTTGTAAAGAAACCATTATCTTTGCTGAATAAAAATAAGCCGGATAAAATGAACCAAGATACCATTTGTGCCATAGCCACCGCCCAAGGGGGAGCCATAGGATGCATCCGTGTCTCCGGACCGGATGCCATAGAGATAACATCCCGCATATTTACCCCTGCCCGGAAGGGGAAGAAGCTGAAGGATGCCAAGCCATACACACTTACCTTCGGTCATATCCATGAAGAAGAAAACATCATAGACGAAGTACTTGTAAGCTTATTCCGTGCCCCCCACTCGTACACGGGCGAGGATAGCACGGAAATCATGTGCCACGGTTCGAGCTATATTCTTCAGAAGGTGTTGCAACTGCTCATCGGTAATGGTTGCCGCCTGGCCGCTCCCGGTGAGTACACGCAACGGGCCTTCTTGGGCGGCAAAATGGACCTAAGCCAGGCCGAAGCCGTGGCCGACCTCATCGCCTCCACCTCTGCCGCCACTCACCGCCTCGCCATGAGCCAAATGCGCGGTGGGTTCAGTAAAGAGCTGGCCTCACTACGCGACCAATTGCTGCACTTCACATCACTCATAGAACTGGAGCTGGACTTCAGCGACCACGAAGAACTGGAATTTGCAGACCGCTCCGAGCTATGTCTCCTAGCAGACGGCATAGAGCAGGTAATTTCCCGTTTAGTACAATCCTTCAGTGTAGGCAATGCCATCAAGAACGGTGTGCCCGTAGCCATCATCGGCGAAACGAATGCTGGTAAATCCACCCTGCTGAATGCACTACTAAACGAGGAACGAGCCATTGTAAGCGACATACACGGGACAACCCGAGATGTGATAGAAGACACAGTCAATCTTGGCGGGATAACTTTCCGGTTTATTGATACGGCAGGCATACGCGAAACGAGCGACACCATCGAGAGCCTAGGAATTGAGCGAACCTTCCAGAAATTGGAGCAGGCGGAAATCGTGCTCTGGGTAGTTGATGCCACGAATGCCGTCTCACGGATACCACAACTAACTGCCCAGATACTTCCCCGTTGCGAAGGGAAACGGCTCATTCTCGTATTCAACAAGGCCGATCTGGTGCAGGATGCCTCAACCATCCTCACCCCCAGTTTCACCCTGGCCGCTACTAATGTGCAATGCATCTCCATCTCTGCCAAAGGGCGTACCAACCTCGACAAGCTTCAGCAAATGCTAATCTCTGCCGCTAACCTGCCCACGGTTACCCAAAACGATGTCATTGTCACGAATATACGCCACTACGAGGCTTTGACCCATGCCTTGGAAGCCATCCACCGGGTCCAACAAGGGATAGCAGAAAATCTATCCGGAGATTTTGTTTCACAAGATATCCACGAATGTATTTTCCATCTAAGCGATATTGCGGGGGAAGTTACGAACGATATGGTACTTGGGAATATTTTCGAACATTTTTGCATCGGCAAGTGATGGCTTAGAATCTGCCATAACCAACTATAACCATTCAGAACAAAGTCGCTGTATTTCAGCGACTTTTCTATTTTAACACTTTCCAATCCGTATTTGGAAGTAACGGTTTTTATCCATATTTTTCTATCATATTTCTACCGCGACACAAATTCACGGTTAGCCCGAATGTCACAGTGACGCATTAGTTGACGTGTGTTGACAATGGTTTACATGTGTAGACAAAAAGGGAAATTAAAAAACAAAGAAAATGATATAGAAATATGGAAGTAAAGAGAATTTGTCAATGGTGCGGAAAACCATTCATTGCACAGAAAACAACGACCTGTTATTGTAGCCCTCAATGCTCGAAGCGAGGTTACAAACATCGTATCAAGGAGCGCAAAATGGAACTGCGCCATATTCAGGAAATGCAGGAGTTGCGCTCCAGTTTGGAGAAACAAGAATATTTCACTTTTTCGCAGGCTGCCCGATTGATGGGTGTGAGTCGTCAGTACATTTATAAATTAGTCAAAGAGGATAAACTTAGAGCATCCCGAATTAGCGGAAGAATGGCTTTGGTAAGGCGTGCAGACATAGAGTTAATGCTCAAAAGCAAACCTTACGAACGACTGGTTGCGAAAAACGACTTCAACATCTCCGAGTATTACACAGCCGAAGAGATTGCGGAAAAATATAAGGTCAACGCCAAATGGGTGTGGACTTACACTCGGCAACATAAAGTGCCGAAAGTGAGAATCCGCCAGTTCAACTATTACAGCAAGAAACATATCGATGCTGCCTTTGCCAAATACGAGGTAGATTCCGACCTTACTGAATGGTACACACCGGAAGAGATTCAGGAGAAGTACGGTATGACACGTGTCGCCATCCGTTCGCAAGTGTATCGGGACAACATTCCCTCCAAGAAAGAGCATGGGCAGATATTCTACTCAAAGCTCCACTTCGACCTCTCGAAGAGTTCCGAACAGGAGAGCAAGGCGGAATACTACACCGTCAAGGAGGCGATGGAGAAATTCAAACTCTCTCGTGATTCGGTTTACGGTATTCTGCAATTCCATCAGATCAACCGGGAGAAGAACGGACGGTTCGTCAGATTCCTGAAAGTGGAGTTTGACCGGGTAATGGGTGCCCGCAAATAGTCTAATTTATGGCTATCCGTAAATTATTCAAAAATTAATCCCTGCTGTAGGTAATCTGCATGACTACATTATAGAGTTTCGCCGACGAATTAATAATAACCATAAAAATATAACATTATGCATGAATGCAAGACCGTGACATTAAGGACACGTCCGCTAAAAGGCAGGATGATGTCTTTCTATCTGGATTATTATCCGGGGTATCGAGACAAAGAGACAATGAAAGTTATCCGTCATGAATCGCTTGGTATTTATATCTATGCCAATCCGAGGAACAAACGTGAACAGAATTTCAACGAGGTAATGACCGAGAAAGCCGAAGCCATCCGTTGCCGCAGGTTCGAGTCGGTAGTCAATGAACGGTATGACTTCTTTGACAAGTACAAACTCAAGGCAGACTTTCTGGAGTATTATCGCAAGCAGCTCCGTAAGCATGACCAGAAATGGGAGTTTGTCTATCTGCATTTCAATAACTTCGTACATGGCAAATGCACCTTTGAAGAGATTGACATCGACCTCTGTAACAAGTTTCGGGAATATCTGCTGAATGCCAAGAAGCTAAGGCGTAACGGACGTATCACACGGAACTCCGCATCAGGATATTGGTCTACTTTCAGAGGTTTCCTGAAAATACTCTACCGTAATGGGATGATAAAGACCAATGTCAATGACTTCTTGGAAAAGATAGAGACAGAAGATGTAATGAAAGAGGCCCTGTCTGTTGAGGAACTGTACAAATTGGCCGAGACACCTTGTAAGAAGCCTATTCTGAAAACGGCATCGCTGTTTTCCTGTATGACCAGCTTGCGCATCAGTGACATTCTCTCGCTATGTTGGGAAGACATCGTGGACTATTCTGCCGGAGGAAAATGCGTACACATCATTACGCAAAAGAACAAGGCGGAAGACATCATTCCCATCAGTGAAGAAGCTTTGGGATTGATTGGCTATAGTTCTGAAAAGAAAGGTTTGGTATTCAAGGGGCTTATGCGTAGCTGGACGCAAATACCGATGAAAGAGTGGATTCGTTCTGCCGGAATTACCAAGAACATAACATTTCACTCGTATCGTAGAACATTTGCAACGCTACAAGCAGCTGCCGGAACGGACATCCGCACCATACAGAGCATCATGGCGCACAAGAGTATCACCACCACGCAAAGGTATATCAAAGTCGTGGATGCCAACAAACGTGAAGCCAGCAAGAAAATTACCCTGACACGGCAAGACTGACAGCTGCTTTGTCCTCGATTTCTGCGGTCAGAGTATGATTTTTCACCTAAAATCATACTCTGACCGTGATATTTAGCATGATACGTGGTAACTATCATTCTTTTTATTGCAACTATCTGGAATATCGATTATATCTTTAGCGCAAAACGATTCCAAACACTTGCAGACCATGACGAATAAAAAACAAATTCAGACTAAAAAGATAAGTTTTATCCTCGCACTGTCCGTTATCATTTATGCGGCTATAGACACTTATCTTTTCCTTTGCCATGACATCAATATCATGCGCATAACGACTCCTGTCATCCTTGGACTGGTAATAGCTATCATATTATGCGGACTCCTGCACAAATTTTTCTATAAATGGCTGACAAAAAATCCTATCAACTTCTCTTTTGGCGAGCCATCTACCCCTATTGTAAAATCAGAGAACATCATAGAATCTATGGATGCTACTGAAACGCAGCCCATCAAGCAACCGATGGATTTGCCTGAACAAGAGTCTTCTCCATCCCAACAGTCGAATCAAGATACTGTAAACTCTGATTGTCCGCAAGATTCTCATTTGAATAAATATGATTCCATATTGGTGGAACTCAAAAAGAAAGAGATTGAAAGGCAAGTGGAAATCATGGATGCGATTCGGGAATATGTAACCGTCAAAACTGCCCCCTATCTCTCCAAAGAGGATATTGCCACCCTCATTGCCAATATAGAGTATATGGCTTACGATCAACCTGAGTCATATAAACCGATTCGTTCCAATATAGACAATCCGCTGAGGTCGCCGGGGCTTCGCCATTTGGCATGGAATGTCGGTGAACGCTTGAGAGTGCCCTTAGCGAAAAGAGCCATTTTTATCAAGAAATCATTTCCATACGAACTCGTAAACGCGACCCTTGAATATCTTAAACTTAATTTACGGGATAATGTCTCAAGCCAGATTCCCATTGATGTACCAGATAAAGGCGACTATCGCTTCCATTTAGATGTAGATAATGATGACTCGCAATAAAAAAAGTATGCAGACGAAATAATTAATCCGGTCTGTATTGTTCTGCAAGGTTTCATTGAGTTGGTTCGCAGCATGTTAAACGATTAAAACAATCATAATATGGAAAAAGACCAACTGACATTCAACGACCTGCCGACTGTGGTAGGCGAACTATGCGACAGAATCGCAAGTATGGAAAACCTGCTTACGGAGAAACTTTCCAAGCAGTACGAAACCAAAGAGAATACGCACGTCCCCATGACCGTACAGGAGGCTTGCAACTATCTTAAAATGCCGTTGTCGACCTTTTATTACAAGGTCAAGAAGGACGATATTCCGGTTATAAAACAAGGTGGAAAATCCAGTGTAAGCTGCCCCCTAAAACCAAGCGATTCTGCCCCCTTAAA
>OGQG01001631.1_pt1 | contig 16064 bp, 9 predicted proteins | sample 1553201 | NCBI WGS metagenome assembly OGQG01 (sample SAMEA2579925, study PRJEB22360) | human gut metagenome | biome: human gut; feature: human-associated habitat; material: faeces | place: Denmark | collected 2008/2010
TGGCGGCCATGCTACCGATGACCGCCATAAGTATGGCATAGCCGAAAAATATTTTATATCGCAGCGACACTGTTTGTTGATGAAAAATATAATTGGTTAACTAAATATCAATATCACAGGATAGTGATCCCCACCCTTCATATGATATCTTAGTACACATGTTCTTAGCTGTAATCTGCTATCGATAAGGAAATAATCTAATTCTCGACCTGAAATATGTGTTGGCATACCACAACATGCAAAATTAGCACTATTTCCCGGCCTACTCCTGGTACCTGTGTAAATATTCTGATAATTCGCTTGGAGTCATATTCATGTCCCCACCAATAATAAATGGGTGATTTGCGGATGATACCAATTTATTTATATCTATAGCACCACATCCGGATTGGCAATGAATGGTATAAATTTCAAGGCCTCTATAATTAAGACCAATAGACCACCGACCTGTTCCTGACTGCGCATAAGAATAGGAAGGGCTAAAATTTATATCTGCAATGACACCAGTATTACACCGTGTGTTCCATCACGTCCTCCTTTCTTTATTGGGGTTATACTTCGGTTCTTTCCGTTGCGAGCGGAACTTTTCCGCCCTACGGTTTACTGCTTCCTCAAGGTAGGCAATGCTCCTTTAAGTTCGTAACGCCACTCTGAGCCTGCGGTCTGCAAGGCGGTGTTCATGGCATCAACGGCTTTCTGCCAGGTAACGTTAGTGCCGTCCACCTTCGTGGCTTTGGTGCTTTCCCTATTGTAGCCGATGCCTTGTTCATGATTGTTCTTCCAATAGCAGGCGGTCAAGGTAATGTAGTTATCTCCCAAAAAGCCGCCGATATGTACATAGCCAGTGCTACTACCCGTACTGGTTACGTTGCCCGTGGCATAGCAGGCAAGGAGGCTGCTTCCTGCGTTCATTCCCACCAGACCGCCGCCAGCGATATTCTTTTTGGGGGCTATTTCTATGGTCACGTTGCCCGTGGCATAGCAAGCGGTCAGGGTGGCACTCGAATTCGTCTGACCTGCCACGCCGCCGACATCAACCATTCCCTTCACTGTGGCAGAGGAGCTGCATCCGGTGATGGAACCGCCTATTTGAACACCCACCACACCGCCGACATACACCGTGCCGCTGACGCTGCCCGACACCGAGCAGTTTTCAATGGTGCCCCAGCCAGATCCTACCACGCCGCCAATACTGCCGCCATATATTTGATTGCTTGTTATCTGTACGCCCTCCATCACCACGTTCTTCACCGTACCAGCTCTATTGAGCCAGCCGAACAGACCCGCATATTCGTCATTTGTCGTAAAGGTCAGCCCCGTAATGGTATGGCCGCCACCGTCGAAGGTGCCTTTGTATGAGTTGTCGTAGTCTGTGCCTATCGGTGTCCAGTCTTTGCCTGTGAGGTCAATGTCGGCGGTGAGGGTAATGTTAATGTCGGTCTTACCTCCGTTCACTAATTTGGCTATATTCATCAGGCCATCGGCGGAGGTCACGGTGTAGCTGCCGTTGCTCTCTATGGTATAGCCCAGGTCTTTTGCCGCAGCGAGGGAGACGGTGTAGGTATATTCACCGCCCGCCTGCCAGTCGGTAGCATTCTTCATCTTATAAACGAAGGTCTTGCCGTTGGTGAAGGTGCAGGTGATAAAGGTAGTGCCAGCTGCCACATTTTGCGGGGCTACGATGGCGGTGTAGGTGTTGCTGCCCTTGTCATACGGGACGATTATATCCGGGTTGTCGCCTTCGGTGGAGAGGCCCGTCAGCTGCACGGATGCCAGCCCCTCGGTGTAGTCCGTCAGAACGATGGTCACCCGTGCCGTGCGGTGGGTGAAGCGGAGCGTGGGGCTACCGTAGGTCACCGTCTGTCCGTCGGCTACGATGAGGTCGCTGCCCTCAAAGTCTTTCTGGGCACTTTGGTTGGCTTTTACCTTTACCGCAGGCGGAGTTGTCTCGCCAGCGGTGTAGGGCCACCACGCCGTGACGGTGATGTCTTCGCGGTTAGTCCAGTAGTGCGGATCGGTGGAGGTCAGCGTGGCGTTGGTGGGTTCGGCGGTGGTGAGCGTCACGTCGTATGCTTTCACCGTGCCGTCCATCAGGACTGCCACGCTTTGTACACCCTCCCAATTGCCGTCTACCGGGGCACGGGTGCCGGCGGTGGCTGTCGCGGCGGGATTCAGCCCCGTGGCGGTGAAGACGATGGGTGTGCCTTCCGCCCCTTCCGGTAGGAAGCCCGCTTCGTCCTGCGTGCAGGCGGCAAGTGAGAGGACGAGCGCTGCAAGTGCAAAAAATCTTGTCTTCATTATATCTGTTGTTTTATTACTCTGGTTCTTTCCGTTGCGGGCAGGACTTTTTCCGCCCGACGGTTTACTGCTTCCTCAAGGTGGGCAATGCTCCTTTAAGTTCGTAACGCCACTCTAAACCTTTGTCCTGCAAGGCGGTGTTCATGGCATCAACGGCTTTCTGCCAGGTAACGTTAGTGCCGTCCACCTTCGTGGCTTTGGTGCTTTCCCTATTGTAGCCGATGCCTTGTTCATGATTGTTCTTCCAATAGCAGGCGGTCAAGGTAATGTAGTTATCTCCCAAAAAGCCGCCGATATGTACATAGCCAGTGCTACTACCCGTACTGGTTACGTTGCCCGTGGCATAGCAGGAAAGGAGGCTTATTCCGTCGTTGAATCCTACCAGACCGCCGCCAGAGATATTCTCTGTGCGGTCTATTTCTATGATCACGTTGCCTGTGGCATAGCAAGCGGTCAAGGTGGCACCAAAAATCGTCTGACCTGCCACGCCGCCGACATTGATCGTTCCCTTCACTGTGGCAGAGGAACTGCATCCGGTGATGGGACGGTCCCTTTGAACACCTACCACACCGCCGACGCTCACCGTGCCGCTAATGCTGCCCGACACCGAGCAGTTTTCAATGGTGCCCAAGCTAAATCCTGCCACGCCGCCGGCATAACCCAACCTGTGATTGCATGTTATCTGTATGCCCTCCATCACCACATTCTTCACCGTAGCGGCGCCATTATTGAAATTACCGAGATAGCCGAACAGACCCGCATATTTGTCATTTGTCGTAACGGTCAGCCCCGTGATGGTATGGCCGCCGCCGTCGAAGGTGCCGGTGTATGAGTTGTCGTAGTCTGTGCCTATCGGCGTCCAGCTTTTGCCTGTGAGGTCAATGTCGGCGGTGAGGGTAATGTTAATGTCGGTCTTACCTCCGTTCACTAATTCGGCTACATTCATCAGGCCGTTGGCGTTATAGACCGTGTAGGTCTTTGTGTTGCTGTCGTAGATGTAGCCCAAATCCTCAGCCTCGCCGCTCTCGCCGCCGCCGTCAGCCCAGTTGCCGATGGTGCAGCCCTCTAACGTCAGGCCGGTGGTGTTCACCTTAACGGTATATTTATAGCGGCTGCTCGCTTCTAATACGACGTTGTTCTGCGGACGGAAGTAGAAGGTGCCGCCGCCGAGTTTCACCTTGACGAACGGCTTGCCTGCCGCAACGGTCTGCGGGGCGGTCAGTGCCTCGTAGGTGTTGCCGCTTGCGTTGTAGGTCTTGATGGCAGTCGGGTTGCCGTTATCGGCTGACAGGCTCACGAGGCTCACCGTGGCACCGGCGACGCTCGTGAATCCCGTGCCGGGCTTCAGTTCGATTGTCACGCGTGCCGTGCGGTGGGTAAATTCAAGAGTCGGGTTGTTAAATTCCACCTTCCGGTTCTCAGCAGAGATGAAGTCGCTGTTCTGGAAGTCAGCCAATTTGCTTTGGTCTTCTGCCACCTTCACGGCAGGCATCTGTGTGATGTCGGCATTGTTGAAGGGCCACCATGCCGATACGGTAATCGGGTCGCGGCTGGTCCAGTAGTACGGGTCGTTCTCGCGTGAAAGCGTGGCACTCTTGAAATCGGTAGAAGCCGTTACGGTGTATTCCTTTACCGCATCGCCCATCTTGAGTGCCACGGAGGTGACGCCCTGCCAGTCGCCGTCCACAGCGGCACGGGTGGACGGCGCTGCCAGCGGTGTTGCTTCTACGGACAATCCGGTGGCACGGATGACGACGGGGTATTCACCTTCGGGCAGACGGTTATCGCCAGCAAGTTCGTCCTGCGTGCAGGCGGCGAGGGCGAACAGCAGTGCGGTGGCTGCGGGGATAAATAATCTATGTCTCATAATTCTTCACCCTAATCAATTAATTATTAACATCTTACATGTCAGCATTCACTTCTCCGCCGTTTATATCGTTCCACTTTGCAATGGTGGCTTCGCTGACGTCAAGGACTTTGTTGCGTACCTTGACGGTATAGGTATAGTTGTTGCCCGCCAGCAGTGCGCCATCGGGCATGGTGAGTGTGGCATGATATTCCTGACCTTTGTAATTCACAACCAACGGCAGGGATGCAACTGTCTGCGGGAAGAGGATGATCGATGACGTGAGATTGCCGTCTGCCAGATTCATGGTCAGTTCTCCGGTCTGTAGTCCGTTGTCTGCGGTGGCAATACCGTCGGCCGTGTTGAACGTACCGGTGAGTAACAATCCGTCCAGCGTGTAACGTTCAGGCTTGACCACGCTGAAATTCACGCCGTCGCCCGCCTCGAAGGTAAGGGTTATCTGGCTCATGCGGTGCTGGAAAGAGTTGTCTTCACCGCCTTTGGCGGTTTTGTCGGTGAAGCTTACTACCGGGTTGTTTTTGTCTCCCGTGGCTCCTGAAGCAAAGAGGAAGTCGATGGCAGGCTGGTTTTGCTGCGCCGTGGCATCGGTCGTGGCTGTGAGGATGCCTCCCGCCGCGTTGTACGGATAGTAGGCGCGGAAAGTATGGGTCTTTGCATCTTCGATATAGATAACCTTTCCTTCTGCCTCAAATTTCCCGTTTTTCAGGATGAAAGGCACGTTGCCGTACTGGGAATCGTTGCCGATGTCGGTGATGCCGATACGGTCGCCGCCAGTCCAGGTGGTTCCGCTGGCGCGGGTGGCGGGGGCGATGTTGGCGGTAAACTGGGCGGCCACGGGGGCACCGTTCAGGTTCTCGTTGTCGTTGTTGCAGGCTGCCAGTGCGAGGGCGAGCATCGCAAGTGCAAAAAATCTTGTCTTCATTATATCTGTCATTTTATTAGTTACAAATCGGCATTTACATCATCACCTTTCACTTCTTCCCAGCCGTTGATTTCGGCTCCGTCCACTTCCATGCCTTCGGGAGTCTCAACCAGCGTTCCGCCGAGGGTCAGCGATTCGCCCTTTCCGGTGTTGAAATCCTTGAGGGCTTCCGTGAGGTCGCTTTTCAGCGTGGTGGGGCTCGGGTTGCCGTCAGCATAGCGGATTTCACCCGTCAGCAGTTGTTCCGTGCCGGTCACACCCAGCAGCCGCACCGTGGCTTTCCACTTGCCGGCATCGTCACCTTCGGTAATCTTGGTGAAGGGCAGCACGACGTTTGAAGCGGCTCCGTAGGTATCGGTAGCGAAGTCGAGTGTTCCGGCTGCACCCGTCAGATGGGCAACAATCTCCGTGATGCGTCCGGCGGCATCACCCGTCGGTTTGATGATGAGCGTCAGTTCGCGTACCTGCTGCTTCATTGCGGCGGTCAGCGGATGGTCCTTGTCTTTCTCGATGGTCACCTGTTCCGTATAGGTGAAGAACCATCCCGGGGCATTGTTCACAAAGGTATCCGTGCCTGCCCGGGTTCCCGTGGCTGCGGCAATGGTGGCTGTGGTGCCGTTCACCGTGATTCCTTCAGCCGGGTTCCACACCGCAAGGGTGTAGCTGCCCGGAGCAAACAGATGGTCGGGGGCATGGGTGGCGGAAGTCTCCGTACCCGTATAGTCACCCATGGTGACCGTCCACGTGGCAGGTATGTCGATACCCTCACCGCGGGCCGACCAGTCGGCTGTCACCGCAATCTTCCCGCTGTCGGGGTGTGGCGTGTCATAGAGCGTGTCCTTCACGCAGGAAGAGAGCAGCACGGCGGCTGCCATTCCCATCATATTTATATATTGTCTTGCTTTCATATTCTATTCCTCCGTGTTAGAATAACTTCCATACCAATGTCACACCGGCATTGATGGGGCCCCACCAGTCCTTTGTTTCGTTGCCGCGGCGTACACGTACACCGTCGATGACTTCATATTTTTCGAAATCGGCATTCAGGTAGCCCAGACCGAGGTTGAAATCAAGAGCCAGTGCCTTGTTCAGCCGCAGCTGATAGCCGGCGGTGATGCCGCCACCCATCAGGTCGCCCTGCTTGCCTGCTTCGGAGAACTTGTAGTTGAACTGTCCGGCCTTGAACATCGCGCCCAGATACCAGGCTTTCTTCTCACCCATATAGTAACGCACTTCCGGAGCCACTTCCCAGAGTGCATAGCGGCGGTCCTTGTCGCTCCACGTCCATGAAGTCCACGAGCCGTTTACGGCAATGCCCCACGATGGGCAGATGCGCCATTCCACGCCAAGATCTGGTGTCAGGGTAGCCCAGCGCAGCAGGTTGGCACGCAGGGAGAGATGATAATCAGTTGTGATTTTGGTTTCCGACGGCGTGTCGGCAAGTGTATTTTGTTGAGCGGCTTTCTCGGCTTCTGCCTTTTCAGCGGCAAGTCGGGCTTCTTCCGCCTTGCGCTGCTCTTCGGCAAGCCGTTCCTGTTCGGCACGCTTCTCGGCTTCCAGTCGTTCGGTTTCCGCCTTGCGTCGTGCTTCCGCATCCGTCGCGGCAGTTCCCTTTACCGGTACCGTCAGGCGCACGGTGACAAAATCACCCTCAGTCGCATGGTTGCGGGTAATGAAATTCTCCTCTTTTATTTCCGCACGGATAATCAGTTCGGATTTCACACGGTTGGCACGGATCTTCGCCGTGGCAAGGTTCTCGGTTTCACTGCCCAGCGAGTTGCAGTAGCCGTCAACCAGCAGCGGCAGCCTGCCGTCAAGAATGTCCGTTCTGTTGCGCTCGATGCATTCCAGCAGACGGGCAAGTTCCGTGTCATTGCCATTCCAAGGCACGTAGAACATGTCCTTCTGCGGAACGAACCGGAAGGTGTAGGTCGTGTCTGCTTTCTGCTGCGCAATGACAGGAAAAGTTACCGTCATCAGCCACAGAAACAGGGTGAGAAAAGTGATTTTTCTGCTCATATAAACTTGAATTTATTATCTTTGTCTTCTCCAAAGGTAATAAATGCCATTCAGCGCCCAAAATATTACAAAAACTTTTTCTGTTGAAATATAGCGTTTTATAAAAATTGTCGTTTGAGCACTTTTCAATTTGTCGTTTGAGCACTTTTTTTGTCGAATTAGCACTTTTTTGTCGCTTGAGCACTTTTTGAAAATGAGCTTCTGAGACCTTTTTCATCGGCTTTTTACCACACAAATTATTCCAGATTTGCTTTTTTCCACTTGCCAGGCGTACATCCTTCCTTCTCTGTAAATGATTTGATAAAGTTACTGCGGGAAAGAAAACCGGAAGACTCAGCCAGCTTCTGTATATTGATTTCCGGATGCTCCTTCAGTATGTTTTTCGCATACTCCAACCGGAGACCGGTTATCCATTCGCGGAATGTCATTTTATACGTAGTCTTGATATAAGCGGAAAGATAGGTACGGTTCGTATGAAGTATTTCGGACAGTTCTTTTATGGTAAGTCCCTGCTGGACATAGCCGTCTGTCTTTATCCAGTTGGCCACTTTCTCTATAATTTCTGTATAGGACACTGGAACTTCTTTCTCAGAAACTATTTCAGGTTCTGTTTCCGTATCTGTCAGAAGTTCTTCTTCAGACTGTATATCTTGCTCAAAAGCATTTTCCACCTGTTCATAGAACAGCAGGTAGTTCTGATAGCTGTAGAAAAGATAGCTGTAGAACGGTATTGACGACAAAATCCAGATAAAAACATATTTGTCTGGCAGAAATGTCAGCAATCCGCATCCGACACCGAAGATAACAGCCCAATAAGTGAATATGGAAAGCCATTCGATATATGTGCCTATATCATCCGCCTGAGTTTCATTGAAAATCCGAATGGCTCTACGATATGCAATTATGACTCTGCGAGCTAAAACGACTCCAAAAACGATTAACCAGACAGCTAAAGCAAATAAAGAGATTTTTTGCATGATTCCGCTTGGCAACAGGAACAACACAACTCCGGAAAGAGTTGAAAATATAATCCATGAAATGATATGTGTCCACACACGCCGTTTGGTAATGTAAAAACGATCAAGCAACATTATCAATGCCGAACTGAACAGAGAATAGCACAGGAAGTATGTGGACATGTTCATCAATATGGCAGAATCCGCATTTTTGAATCGGATACCAAAGAAGAAATGTACCGAATAATTTGCCGAAAGCAGCAGCATAGCTATACCCATAATCTGTCGGGAGCGGAGATAATTCTTGAAAATTTTCTTTTCAGGAGTCTTTGCAAACAAAAAATAAAAGCCGAAGAATAACATCAACGGCAGTGCGGTATAAAGTGAAAAACTGTATATAGATGGCTCCATTGTTATGCTTATTTGATTTTGATACAAAGTTACGTCTTTTTCTTCACAAATAGACACATAATCTATGATTTAACGTTATAGATTCGGTCATATTAGATTGAAAAATTATTAGAATTAAAGCCAGTGGTGAAAAATTCAACCACTGGCTTTTTCTGTCAAGACTTCGATATTAAAGTTTTACACCTTTGGATTCCGATAAACCGGGTCTCCCTATAATTAAATGACTGCGTACAAAGTCCACGTGCGGGCTTTCCGGCTGTTGTTCCGTCTGTTTTTTCTCGTTGCCTTGCCGGTTCTCTTCCGTGTTTTCCTGCTCCGGAGGAGCCAGCTCAAGCTGTATCTTGCGGTCCAGTGCGGCGAGTTCGGACTTAAGCTGTTTCAGCTCGTCCTCCTTCTTCCACACCTTGCCCGCTATCTCCTGCAACTGCGGAATCTCCTTTTCCAGCACTTCGTTCTTAGACTTGTACTGGTCGATGATGGTCGGAATCCTCTCCAATGCGTTCAGAAAGTTTCGTGCGGCAGCAATCGGGTCTGCCATCGCCAGATGCCCGTTGTTGTAGGTGTACTTGTAGTTCCCCTCCACCACGAAGCGGTTGTCGGTGAACTCCAGACCTTCTTTGAGTGTCCTCTCGCTGACCACCTTTATCGGAAAGCCGTAAAGTTCCCCGACAGCCTTGTACAGTCCACCAGTCGTGGCGTTCTTGGCGATTTCCTGCAAACGCTTACCGATGACCTTCTCATCCGTTGAATCCACGCCGTCCACCTTAACAAGATTAAGGCGGCTGCTTTCCTTATCAGTCTGCACAACGGAAAGAAAACGGTTCCAGTCTTCCGTCATGGCTTCGATGAAAGCCGTGTTGTTGCGCAGTTCTCCCGTCTTGGATTCCAGCTTGAACTCCGAATCGCGCTTGCCCTTGTTGAACGATTTGCGTTCCCCTTCGAGCGAGGCGATACGCTTCTCTAATTTCGCCTTATCCAAAAGGTCGGTATTGCCGGAGAGCAACGCCATATACTCCGAGAAGTTCATACCCGATTTTTCGTCCATTGCTCCCTCGTCGATGGTACGTGCGCCCATCGCTCCGCTTTTGAGCTGCGATATGAACGTCTGCTTGCAGTGCAGCAGATTGAACTTGTAGCTGTCCAGCGACTTTTCCACCGCGTAGATGATGACATCCACGTTGTTCTCGGCAAAATGCTTGGCAATCTCGTTCCCGGCTCTAACACCCCGTCCGTCACGCTGTTGCAGGTCGGACGGTCGCCACGGTGTATCAAGGTGATGGATGGCGACACATCTTTTCTGCGCATTCACGCCCGTTCCGAGCATACTTGTGGAGCCGAACAGCACGCGTACCGTCCCGGCGTTCATGGCATCTATCACCGCCTTACGAGCCTTATCCGTCTTACACTCCTGAATGAAGCGCACCTCACTTGCCGGTATGCCGTAATCCTCCACCAACTTGCGTTTTATCTCGCTGTACACGTTCCATCCTTCCCCTGGCTGGTATGTCCCCAAGTCGGAGAATACGAACTGCGTACCCTTGTGCGCCTCGTACTTGTGGTAATACTCTGCAATCATCTTGGCACAATGGCTTGCCTTGTTGTCGGGATGGTCCTCGTAGTTCGGGTCTATCATGCGCATATCAAGAGCCATCTTTCTCGCGTAGTCGGTGGCGATGAGCATCTTCGCCTTTTCCTCCGTTTCCGACAGGGGTAACCTGCCAAGCAGAGTGGCATCGCCGGTTTTGGCAAACTGCATCAGCTTCTGTATGAAGTCCTCCTGCTCCGGTGTGGGCGGTATGTGGTGCAGTATCTCATTCTTGTTTGGTCTGTCCACACCTACATCCTCCGCCGTGCGGTAGTCGGTAATCTCGTTGTAGAAGGCGGCAAGCTCCGGCACCTTGATGAAATAGCGAAAACGCTCCTTCTGAACGATATTGTTCGTTACGTTGAACTCAAAATCGGTCGTCTTTTTGGCGAAGATGGCAGCCCAAGCATCGAAACAGCGGATGTCCTGCCGTTCCAGTTCGTTGGGGCGCAGGTATTTGAAGAGCAGGTACAGTTCCGTCAGACTGTTGGAAATGGTCGTGCCCGAAAGGAACGTAGCCCCCAAGTCCTTGCCCGTGCGTTCCTGTATGGTACGGATGGCAAAGAGCATATTCAGGGCCTTCTGGCTTCCTTCCGAGTTTCCCAATCCCGCCACACGGTCATGACGGGTGTTGAAAGTCAAGTTCTTGAACTGGTGACTCTCGTCAATGAAGATGTGGTCGATGCCCATCTGCTTGAAGTCCACCACATCATCCGTGCGGGACTTGATGGCGTGTTCCACCTTCTCCAGCTTCGCCACAAGGTTGTGCTTGCGCTTCTCCAGCCCTTTCAGCATCGCCCGCGACACGTTCTTGCCCTGCTGTCGCAAGACTTCGAGATTTTCCTCCACCGTGTCAAGCTCCGCCTGCAGGATGCGCTGCTGCAACTCCGGCGACTGCGGTATCTTCCCGAACTGGTCGTGCGACATGATGACGCAATCATAGTCGTTGTTCTTGATGTTGTTGAAGAAACGCACACGGTTGGCGGTCGAAAAGTCCTTTTCAGAAGCGTAGAGGATGCGGGCGTTAGGATAGGCCGCCTGATAGGTGGCGGCAATCTCCGCCACATTCGCTTTCAGCCCGATAATCATCGGCTTGTGCGCCAAGTTCAGACGCTTCATCTCATGTGCCGCTATGCACATTATCAGCGTCTTGCCGGTTCCCACCTCGTGGTCGCAGATCCCGCCGCCGTTCTGTTTCAGCATCCAGACGCAATCCTTCTGCGACGGGTAAACGCTCTTGATTCCCCGGCTTGCCAGCCCTTTCAGGTTGAGGTCGGGAAAAGTCTGGTGCGAGCCGTCATACTTCGGGCGCACGAAACAGTTGAACTTGCGGTTATACATCGTCGTGAGCCGTTCCTTGAACTGCGGCGACTGTTCTTCCAACCATTCGGAGAACCCGTTACGGATTTCGTCTATCTTCGCGTTGGCGAGCTGTATGCCCTCGCTGTCGCGTACCTTGATGTCGTTGCCGTTCTCGTCCTTGCCGATACTTTTCATCATGTCGGGGCAGGTGTTGTGCAGGGCGTGCTTCAACAGGTGCATACCGTCATAGTTCCGGTAATAGCCCTTTACTAAAAACTCGTCCGTGATCTTCATGGTGCGGTAGCCGCACGCCACGGAAAACTCGTCCATGCTTGCGGAGTAGGCTATTTTCACGTCCGTGTCGAAAAGGTGGCTCATGTAGGCGGCATACACACCCGTGGGAATCCAGCGTTCCCCGAAATTGAAGTCGAGGTCTTCAAAGGCGATGCGCTGCGGTTCGGCCTCCTTCAATGCCTCCCACGCCTGTTTCACCTCCGGCATCCGCTCACTTTCGGGATTGTCCTCCATCCAGCCCTCTATGCGTTCCGCCTTCTCTATCACGTTCCCCGCGATGAAGCGGTCTTTGATTTCGTAACCGGTTACGAGCGGGTTGTAGAAGATGCGCCCCTTGAGGGCACCAAGCAGTTCCTCTTCCGTGGTGTCGGTTATCTCCCGCATATAGCCGAGATTGACCGTGCCGAACTTGTTGAGCGATGCGGACAAGGCTTCTTCGGGAGAGCCTGCATTGACACGGCTCTCCACCGAGAAGGAAACGGGACGGTCGAAGATGTCCGCCTTGACAAACTTGCCGTCCTCCGCACGTTCCAGCGAAAGGATGTCGCGCCCTCCGGCATCCATCATCACCAGTTTCACGTTCTGTCTGGCGTTGAGGTTACCGTAACGCATGACAAACTCATCGTAGTAGGTGTTGAGATACCCGCGCTGCGGTTTGTGTTCCGTATGGTTCTCCGTCTCGTGGCTATACAGACGTTCGTAAGCGTCACGGAGCGATATATACAGCATCGCTTTCTCTTTTTGATAGCCACGGAGGTCGAGCGGTTGGAAGGTCGCACCGTAAGGCGTGAGGTCTTTCAGGTAACCGAGATTGCGTGAAGCATCCAGCACCATCGAGCCGTCACGGTGGTGTGGCTCCAGCAGGCCGTTGAACGGACGGGGAGAAAGGTCCATGACTTTCTCCTTCGGCTTTTCCGTTTCAAGTTCCGGGAACAGGGAAGTGGCAACCGTTTCGGAAGTAGGCACAACTTCTGCCAGTGTTTCAGGTTGCTTTATTTCTTCCGTTTGTTCCGGCTTTTTATCCATATTGTCCGAAGAAGGCGCAAAAGCAGGGTTCAACGTGTCTTTGATACCCATCTTTTTCAGTTGTTCCTGCCTGTGCCGTTCTGCCTCAAGCCGTAGGGTCTTGCGCCGTTCCGCTGTCAGGCTCATCATTGTCTCATAGAAGCCGTTGATGGGAGGATTGGTTTCCCAATCCAGAGTGGCGTAAATGTCGTCCGGGTCGTTTGGCTTTTCGGCATTTTCCGGCTTTTCTTCCTTATTACCGTTTACCGGCTTGGCGGCTTCAACGGGTGGAGTAACTTTGACCTGCGGTTTAGGCGTGGACGGCATAGGCTTCGGCTTGCTTTCCTTTTTCGCTGCCTTTTTCTTTTTTAACGGTTCCTCTATGGGCATACCCCAAAGGTCGAGCAGGGTAAGCTGCACGGCTGACGAATGATTGGGTTGGCGCGGCTCAATCTCCGGCTTTTCCTCTATGGGCTGTGCCTGCGGCTTCTCCACTCCCTTGACAGGCTCAATTACAGAAACGGGGGCTATTACAGAAGGTGATACCTTTTATGTTTTCGGAGCAGGTTGCACTTCCGCAGCCGTGCTTTCCTCCTTTGTCGGATGCAGGCTGTGTTTCTCATACAGTTTCCTGTCAAGTTGTTGCAGTTCTATTTTCAGATGCTCCCGCAAGTCTTCCGCCAGTTGTGCGATGTCCCCACGGTGCAGGAGTTTATAGGCTGGTTTCCCGTATGGGTCGGTACTTCTGATTAAATCCGTGTGTGAAAGCGAGCCGATGCTCCATACATACCCATTTACGGAAGTGCCGATAGGGGTCTGTTCGGTCTGCACGAAGAGTTTTTCGTTGTAATACAGTTCACCATTCTTTCCGCTGTTCTTTTGCAGGATAATCAGGTCGCTGCCCACCTCCGTTCCCGCGTTATCCGTAAAGAGGTTGTTCGGCAGGCGGGCTACGCCCACCAGATTGGCATGGTTCATCATATACTCGCGTATGGGCGCGTTGGTCGGGGCATCCAGTACCCCCTGCGAGGTGATGAACGCCACGATTCCGCCTTCACGCACCGCGTCAAGGCTTTTCAAGAAAAAGTAATTGTGTATCGTCCGTGCCACCGAGCGCCTTGCAGGATCCTTGCTGCCCGAAAATTCCGGGTCGAACACCGCCACATCGCCAAACGGTATATTGGAGACAGCCACATCAAAATGGTTCATGAACGGCTTTTCTATCTTCTCGAAGCCCTGTACCCTTACTTTCTGTCCGGGATGCAGGTGCTTCAGTATCTTGCCCGTCATCAGGTCTTTCTCAAAAGCCATGATGTCCGCGTCCGGTCTGTTCTCCAGCACGGAGTCCACGAATGCACCGACACCTGCCGACGGCTCCAGCACCCGGTCGGGACGGATGCCGTGTTCATGCAGCACGTCCGCGATGGTCCCGGTTATCTCCGGCGGGGTATAGAAGGCGGTCAGCACGGACTGCTTCATGGCATCCATATACCGTTTGTACTCCGTCTCGTCTTTTGTGTTCTCCCGCAGCAACCTGTGCAGTTCCACGGTAGGGGCAAACAGTTCGAGGTCGGACTTCGCCCAGTGGACGGCATCCGTCAGTTCCCTTGCAGGGTTGAGTATGCTCTTCAGTCCCCCGAACCCGCAATAACGCTCTAACAAGAGCCGTTCGCGTGCGGTGGGTGTGCGCTGTTCCCTGTCAAGGAGGAATGCCGTCCGTATCGCCTCGATGTTGTCCCTCAGCCTCTGTTTGCGGTTAAACGCCATACTCTTCGATATAGAGGATGACGGCTCCCGTCAGCTCCGTGTAGAGCAGGTCATATTCGGGCGACAGGGCGAAATTGTCGTCCGAGAGGTCATAGATGGAGAATACGTTTCCGACAAGCGGCAGCAGCTTCTGGGTAAAGGCTTCACATTTTTCTTCCGGCACTTCACCCGCAAATTCGTTCTCCACGACTTCGCGCAGGATGGCGTGCCTGGAGTAGCGAAGGCCCTCCGTCAGCACCTTCATCGCCAGTTCCTGCGCCCCGTCGACAGGATAGCCTTCGAGCCTTGCCCGTTCATACGCTTCGGCGGCACGGTCGGTTCTTTCTCGGATGAAGGCTTCATCGGCTGCCTGTTCAAACTTGTTCGTGGTGAGGTAGTCCAGCAGGTACAGACCGTAATAGGAAAAGTCGGTCCGACCCTCGTTTTTTTTCTTGTTGTTCATTTCTTTGGAATTTAGTGGATTGATAATGATGACAGGGATAATCGTTGGAAAACGAGAAGAAAAAGGCACCCGGTATCCCTCCGAGTGCCACCACTAAATCCAAAGTATGAGTGTAATCCGGTATCGAAGAACAATTCATTACTCTGAACCAGTGGCAAAGTTAAACATTTATTTTCTTCTTTTCGCAGAGGTCGCTTTACTTTTCCTTTCTGGGAACACGAAAACCGTGTTATAGTCCCCGTCAAAGGCGACTACGGCATCAAAACTCTTGCCCTGCTTGCTCTTGAATCCTTTGAGCAGTTTCGTGTGTCCGTCGGTGAGCAGGTTTTTGATTTCATCATCAGAGAGGGTGCGGTTTGCTTTCAGGCGGAACACGGGCAGACCGCACTCCGCGTTGTCGCAGCGGACGACCTTGCCGTAAAACTGCATCGTCCCCGCTCCGCACTTGGGACACTTGCAGCCGGAATCCCTGCGGGCGAACAGCTTGTCGCACGACAGCAGTTCGGAGGTAATTTCCCGTGTATATGCCTCAATCTTCCTGCGGAAGTCATCGGCGGGCAGTTCCCCACGCTCGATGCGTGCCAATTCCTTTTCCCATTCGCCCGTCATGGCGACATCGGCAATACGCATCGCCTTCACGACCGAGTAGAGGGCAAGCCCTTTTTCGGTGGGGACAAGCGACTTCTTGCAGCGTTCCATATAGCCGCGCTTGAAAAGCGTTTCGATGATGGACGCACGGGTGGCGGGCGTGCCGATGCCGCAATCCTTCATAGCCTGCCGCAATGCGTCGTCCTCTATCTCCTTGCCAGCCGTTTCCATCGCGGACAGCAGGGTGGCTTCGGTATGCAGCGGCTTGGGTTTGGTCTTTCCCTCCGTGATGGAGGCGGCTTTCAGTGCCAGCGTGTCGCCTTCCTGCCAACAGGGAATGGCGGCGGTTTCCTCTTGGCTGTTGTTCTCTTCTCCATTCTCCTTGCCATAGACGGCACGCCATCCGGCCTGCCTGATGATGCTGCCTTTTGCCACGAACTCCACTCCGGCACACTCTGCCGTGACGGTGGCAGTGTCCTTGACGCATTTTTCGGAGAAAGCCTCAAGCATGCGCCCGACTATCATGTGATAGACGGTGCTGTCCTCTTTGGAGAGGAACAGCGGCTTCTCGCCCGTGACGAGCAGGGCATGGTGGTCTGTCACCTTGC
>OGQG01001652.1_pt1 | contig 15814 bp, 10 predicted proteins | sample 1553201 | NCBI WGS metagenome assembly OGQG01 (sample SAMEA2579925, study PRJEB22360) | human gut metagenome | biome: human gut; feature: human-associated habitat; material: faeces | place: Denmark | collected 2008/2010
AGAACCGAATATTTCTTCCAAAAAGACTAATGTGTTAGTCAGCCATCTTACATGTTCCGAAGAACCGCGCCGACCTAATTTTAGCGTATGTATAACCTCTATTTGTTTATCTAAATAGCCTAATGCCTCATGTTTTGTCCACTTCTTCATGCTCAAATTTGGATAGGATTGAATCTAAAAGAGAATTAAATTTTTACCCTCTTTCTTTCGGGAGTTGTTTCTTGCTTTGCTGTTTGTAGTAGTCGAATTGTTTACGGCAAACATCCTCTACAATATTAAACAATAAATCCACTTTGGGGACAAGCGCGTCTACAACCTCCTTTGGAACAACGAATTTGTCGTTATAGCGGGCTTCGATATAGGAGCGTTCGAGCAATTCGAAAAGGTGTTTTTCTTCTTCGGTGTCTAATGGAAACACCTTTACTAATTCTAATGTATAAGCCTTACATTTTTCTATCAATGTATCCAGTTCATGTTCTTTATGTCCGTATAGAATAAATACCAACGGAATCGCTTTTATTAAATGCTCAACAGTTTGGTGCAGATCAAAAGTGCAATATGTATATTCTTTGTCCAAATAATCTGTTTTATAGTGGGCATAATGTCTTTTCGCTTTATGCAATTTCGCACGATAATATTCTTTCGCTATTTGCAGAATTTCGGAATAATTCAACTCGCACGGTGTAGCTAACTGACATTCTCCCGAATCGTAAAGCACAATTCCCTCGGTCAGAATATCGACATAGAAATAACGGCCCTCGGAAAGAGCATTATTGAATTTGGTTATACTTTCGTTGATAATCGACGGACGGGTTTGAGTATTAGCATTTTTATTTTTTAAGAAACTGGATTTAACCCGGCTCGATACCGTAACCGTGCGCGAACCCAGCCTTTTTTTCGACACGACCAGAATATCGTAGTCGCTCATATATTGGATTTTACCGCCGCCGTAATCCCGCCGTATATCCAGTTCAACATAGGTGTTGCGGGCATAACTGCCATATAGGATAATCATTACGACATCCTCTACTTCGTTACGGATCAGGCCGACCAGTTCATGTAAATCCCGCTGTTTACGTTCGGGCAGAAAATCAATGGATTGCTTCATACCCACAAATTTAGCAAGATTTTTCCAAAAACACACGGCCGGACTGCGTTAGATTCGATTTTCTTTGTATATTTGCCTTACGATTCCTTAAAGGCAGTTTCGTTGAACCGGGGCAACATAGGTTGTCCGAGAACAAACTGAAAAGGCAATTACCATGCAAACTTTAAGGAATTATCATAGCTCGGCATAGCCGACGGACATAACTATAAAGGGTAAACAACTCTTTATACCGCACCACAAACATAGGAACCTCTTTCGGGAGGGTTTGAAGCTGGTATAATGGTTGTCAGTCCTTGTTATGTCCCGCATTTTTTTGCGGGACACGACAGGGGCGCAGGACAGCTTCCAGTTTCGGGTTTCCTATGACCTGTGGTGTGGGGCTGACACCGCGCCCCCTTTTTATGCCTATCCGGGGCGCATTTCCAACAATCCACACGAATCTATGGAACCCCGTTGCGTCCTGCCGTCCATGCGTACTATCTCCGCACCTGCGGATTGCACCCGCCCCCTGCTTGGGAGCGGGCGGAATCGGTATGTGCGGATTTTGCCGTCCGGCACGGCGGAACGTTCTCTTTTTCGAATAGTTCGTCAAAAACTATTATATGTAACATACCCAAAATTGTCAGGCCCATTCGTCGAATTTCATAAGGCAATATTTTGGGTAGGGGGATGGGATCCGTACTCCCTCCCCCTTTTTTCGAATCGTTCGTCGAAAACTATTATATGTAGTTTCAGCCGAGGGTCAACGGAACGCTGCCCCGCCGTACAATCCGGTGCGGCGGAGTTGGCAGCATGTGCCCGGGCTTTTGGGATGCGGCTTTGCCGCGCAAAACAGGAAATCCCGCCTTTCAGCCGCAGCTAATAAATCCTGTCTGAAAGGCCGGCCCTTTATAATCTGGTCTTGCCGTCCTGCTCCCTATGGAAACGGGCAGCCTGTTTGCGCGGCATCTACGGGGCGGGCGGATTCTCCGGCCTGCTCCGGGGGCGGTTTCCGCGTTGAATTCTTCTATTGAGTGAAGTTGCGTCACTGTGTTCAGCGGAACCGCCCCTTTTTCATGCCGATACTCCCGCATGCGAATCGGCAAAACGGCACACGCATTGATGAACAACGTAAAACTCCATGATGAACGAAAACGACTTCGGCTCCGAAAAAGTCCTGCGGGCAATCAATCACCTTTACATGATGCAGGTGTGCATCTGCATCGCCGCCCTGAAAGAGTTGCGCTCGGCGGAGCTGACCGACAAAAACATCATCCTCCGGGCAATTATGCGCGACATGCCCGACTGCGGCATCTGTGCCGATCTCACGGCCGAAGATTACGGCGTCGATTTTTGGGCTGACCGGGCCGAGTATGTGAACGAATCGACGTTCAATCTCTATGTCACGCAGGCCGAGGAGAACGTGCTGTGGAACATCGAGAAAAAAGGCCAAAAACCGGGGCGTCTGGCGGTTCCGCAGCAGCGGATCACCGTGCGGGGCGATGGAATGGGCACAGCCCCGGTTATTCCGCTGGCCTATCTGACGGTGTTGAGTGCCAAATTGGTGGCGATGGCTTTCCCGAACGAGCAGACAGCCGCGGAATTGTCCGACTACGACGACGAGCGGGTGATGATCGTCCTGGGCGAGCGTTTGCAGACGATATTGGAAGATTTGGCCGGGATGCCCGACGGGGATGACGGCGCAAGCCCGGTGAGTTGAGCCGCGCCCGGAAAAAACGGGGCGGCCCCGAAAGACCGCCCCGCCGCTGAAAAGTTGGCGTCACTCCTGTTCGACAGGTTCTTTTTTAACCTCTTCCGGCTCTTTCCGCCGGACGGGCTGTTTTTTCACTTGCAGTTCGCGTTCGAGCAGCTTGTCCACCAGTTTGCGTTTGGCTTGCTGGGCCTCGAGCGGTGTGGGCGGAACGTCCGAAACATCCATTTTCAGATAATCCAGATAACTCTGATACGAAATGCCGAAGATGTAGCATCCGAGCCGCTTCCAGACCCGTTTGTGGCATTTGGCCTTGTATTCGGGCTCGTGATACATCCGGTCAAATTCCTGAACCGCCTTGACCCGCAGGCGCATGTAGTAATTGTTGTAAGACATAAAATAAATAATTTTAGTTATTCGAGCGACATTGCTCACTAAAATTTACGCAATTAATTGCGGTTCAGGTTAAAAGAGAAGTCCCTTAATTCTTCGCGCGTGGAAAGTCTGCAAAACAGGTATTCGGCGGGCAGAAAAGTCCAATGATTATACTTTTTCAGATCCGCCGAGGAAGTTTCCAGACAGATGCGGCCATCGGTGTCCCGGTCGTTGACGATTCCCCACAGCGACGTTCCGCTTTCGCAACCGGGGTCGGTCGCATGGAACAAATAGACATCGCCAATACGAAATTTGCAGGTTTTTATAGTCATATCAGGTTCGTTAGATTTCTATGGCGGCAAAGGTGATAATCATAAAACGAATCTCCAAGCCGTGTAGTAACTGTAACGATATTAAAAGGAGCGAGGGGGTTAAATGAAAAATCCGGATGCGAATTGCATCCGGATTTTTATTATTCGGCCGACCATCTGCGATTGAATTCTTCGGTCAGGCGGACGACCTGCCCAAACAAGAGCGTCAATTCCTGAGTATATTTCTCCAGCCGTGCCAGTAAAGCCACGGCACGGCGGTCGTTGAAATTGGTGTGGATGGCTTTGACGGTCTGGTTGTAGTTGACCCCGACTCCTTTCCCCAAGCTGCGCAGGCAAGAGGCCAAAATTGCGGTCGCCCCGGTGCCCGGACAATAGCTATCAGTGTCCGATCCTCCCAATCCCACAGGCGGGGCAAGCCGTCAAAACGCCGGATATTGAATCCGCATACCCAGAGGCAACTCTAATTCCCGTTTACCAAAACGGCAAACAGCCGAGCATGTAACACAATGGAAAACAGCATGTTAATTTTCAGAACGAGTTAACATACATCTCATTTCAACCCCGGCGGACTTGAATTACACCCGCAATTAGGTAATTTTGTATGAGCACAAAAAACTCCCGGCGGACGAATGCTCCGACGGGATTTGCGGAACTTGCGAAACGAATGAACCTGACCTACCAACCTGCGGAGAAACCGTCGATGCAGCTCATACGCCCTTTCCCGGGGGCGGGACGGATCGTCCCGTCGCCGCCGTGCGTTTTGTCCCCGACCGTCCCGCATCGGGTTCGGGCCGCATCTCCCGCACCGTGGGACACGCCCGGGGAATTCCGGATAAAAACCGCCGCAACCAACGCGTCAACCTATTAAATATATACCCTACTAAAACCAACATTCATGAAAAACTTCTACTGCAAATGCCGGTTACACTTATGGCTCGCCTGCCTGACGGCAGGAATCGGGCTGTCAGCGTGCTCTGACGGCGACGAGGGGGGGGGAATTCGGGATACCAACCCGACAAACCCATCGAACTCGAATCGTTCTATCCTAAAACCGGGCCGATAGCGACCCAGGTAATCATCAAGGGCAAGAACTTCGGCACCGACGCCAAAGCCCTCAATGTCTATTTCAACGAAAAACGCGCAGCCGTAATCTCCTCGACGGGAGACCGCATGCTCGTCCTTGCACCCAAGCTCCCGGGCGAAGAGTGCGTCATCTCGGTCTCCGTGGGTGAGAACGAGCAGAACAAGGTACAGTTCGACGAACTGTTCGACTACATCATCCAGACCAATGTTTCCACGATCGCCGGGGGCATGAAGGGCACTACCATGCCCGAAGGAACCACCTCGCTGATCGGGTCGTATTTCTCGTCGAAGCCCGAATCGGGAATCGCCGTCGACAAGCACGACAACCTCTACGTCCGCTTCAGCATAGACGACGGAGGCAAGCACCGCGTCTACATGATGAACGAGGAGGCCGGAAATATCAAAGTCCTCAACGATTTCGGCATCCTCGTAACGGGTATCCTCCTGAGCACCGACCTGGCCACAGGCAATGTATATTGGTACCACACCAACATCGGGAACAAGGGATACGGATATTTCGATCCCGTCGCCGACTACGCCAACACGAACATGGGAGACATCAAGTGGGATCACGACCTGTTCTATACCGACGGCAATTTCGCTCCCGTATGGAATGCCATCCAGACCTTCACGATGTGCCCGGCCGACAATAAATTCTACTTCTACACCAACGAGGGCGTCGTGGCCCGCTGGGATCCCGCCACCGGAAAGGGCGAGGATCTCACGCCTCCCGGCCGCTTCATAGACTCCCAAGGAGACATCATGGGCGTCGTCTTCGATCCGCGCGACCCCAACATCGTCTATTTCGCCAACCAGGGCCAGCACTGCATCTACAAGCACGACATCGCCGCTGGCACCATCGAATTGTGGGCCGGGCGGAAAAACACGGCGGGCTATCTGGACGGGCCGCTCGCCGAGGCGCAGTTCAACTACCCCTGCCAGATGTGCGTAGACCCCGAAGGCGAGGCCATCTACGTAACGGACAGGGAGAATCACTGTATCCGTAAGATCACGCTCTCGAATGGCTACGTCTCCACGTTCGCGGGGACGCCCAAATCGTCCGGCTATGTGAACGGCCCTGCCGACGCGGCCAAATTCAACAAACCGGTCGGCCTGGCCATCACCGCGGAAGGCAACCTCTACATCGGCGACAGCGAGAACTATGCCATCCGCCGCATAGCCATCGAATAAGTAGGTTTATTCACCTAACAATCCTAAACAGACATGAAGCGAATTCTATTGATATGCGCCTTCCTGCTCGCGCTCGCGGTACAGGCAGGTGCCCAGAGCAAACAGCAACAGCAGCAGCCGGTCGAGGTGAACGGACTGGTCGTGGATTCGGACGACGTTCCCATCGTCGGCGCCACGGTCTATATCAAGGACGAGCCGGGCATCGGCTCCATCACCAATTCGGAAGGCCGGTTCAAACTCACCGCCAAACTGTACAATACGCTGGCCGTATCGTTCATGGGGTACGAAACCGCCGAACAGATCATCACTTCGGCGGCCGACGTCAAGATCACCCTCCGGGAAGGCAACCAGATGGAAGAGGTCGTCGTCATCGGTATGGGTACGCAGCGCAAAGTCAGCGTGACGGGCGCCGTGGCGGTGGTCGACACCAAAGACCTCGAACTGCCCGCGACGAATATCGTCAACACGCTCGGCGGCCGCGTCCCGGGCGTGATTTCCATCCAGTCGAGCGGTGAGCCGGGGCGGAACATCTCCGAATTCTGGGTGCGCGGCATCGGCACGTTCGGCGCCAACAGCGGCGCCCTGGTGCTGATCGACGGCCTGGAAGGCAACCTGAGCCAGATCGACCCGGCCGACGTCGAGAGCTTCTCGGTGCTCAAGGACGCCGCCGCAACGGCCGTCTACGGCAGCCGCGGTGCGAACGGCGTGGTGCTCGTGACCACCAAGCGCGGTAAACAGGAGCAGCTCAAAATCACCTTCCGCTCGAACTACACCATCTCCGAGCTGCGCCGCCTGCCCCGCTACGTGGGTGCCACGCAGTATGCCGAAATGGCGAACGAAGCAGCCGTAGCCTCGGGCATGAGCCCGATCTACAACGACACGCAGATGGACATCATCCGCTACGGGCTGGATCCCGACCTCTACCCCGACATCGACTGGCAGGACGTGATCCTCAACCCCACCTCGTTCCAGCACACGCAGTATGTCAGTGCACAGGGCGGCGGCAACATCGCCCGCTATTTCGCCAGCCTGGGCATGTCGCAGGAATCGTCGGCCTACAAGAGCATGGACGACAGCAAATACAACAAGGGCGTCGGCTACGACACCTATAATTTCCGCACCAACATCGACATCAACCTGACCAAGACGACGCAGATCTACCTGGGTGCCATGGGCTTCATGTCGGTGAACAAGCGTCCGAGCATGGGTAAGAAGTACAGCCGCACCGACACGTCGCTCACCGACTGGATCTGGGATTCGCAGTCCAAGACGACCCCGCTGATGTACCCGCTGCGCTATTCGAGCGGCGAGCTGCCCGCCTCGGGTTCGGACAGCGACATCCCGCCCCACGTGCTGCTCAACTACACGGGCAACACCGTGGAGAACAAAAGCCGCACGCTCTTCAACATCGGCATAAAACAGGATTTGTCGATGCTCACCGAAGGGCTGAACATCGAGGCCACCGGTTCGTGGGATTCCCAGTCGCTCTATGGCGAAAGCCGCTACTCCATGCCGGCCCTCTACCTGGCACGCGAGCGCAACCAGAAAGGCGAGCTGATCCTTTCGGAACAGGTCACCGAGGCTTCGGTGCAGTATAACTCCGAGGCATGGAACTGGCGGAAACTCTATTTCGACGCCAAAGTCAACTACGACCGCACCTTCGGGAACCACCGCGTAGGCGGCTTGTTGTTCTACTACCTGGAAAGCACGACCGAATCGGGTGCCGACAGTTCGATGAACGCCATCGCAAGGCGTTACCAGAGCCTCTCGGGGCGCTTCACCTACGGCTTCAAGGATACCTATTTCCTCGACGTGAACTTCGGCCTGAACGGTTCGGAGAACTTCCAGAGCGGCCGGCAGTACGGATTCTTCCCGGCCGTGGCCGTGGGCTGGGTTCCCACGCAGTACGAATTCATGAAGCGGATCAAGTGGATCGACTTCATGAAGATCCGCGCCTCGTACGGTATGGTGGGTAACGACCGGATTTCCAGCGTGCGCTTCCCCTACCTGACGATCATCGAAGAGAAGACCGACGGCACACCGTGGGGCGGTTCGGGCGTACTGACCGAGAACCGCGTGGGCGCCGACAACCTGGCGTGGGAGAAAGCCAAGAAATTCGACATCGGTATGGATCTCCACCTCTTCGGCGACCGCTTCACCATGACGGTGGACTATTTCCGCGACCGCCGTGAAGGCATCTTCCAGGAACGCGCCCAGATTCCGGACTACGTGGGCGTCATCAGCATGCCCTACGGGAACGTCGGCAGCATGACCAGCTGGGGCGGCGACGGGAACTTCGAATATTTCCAGCCCCTCGGCAAAAACTTCCACTTCACGCTGCGCGGTAACTTCACGCTCTCAAAGAACAAGATCAACAACTGGGAAGAGGCCACGCAGCCTTATCCCTACCTGAGCAAGACCGGGTTCTCGAACGACGTGCAGCGGGGATTCATCTCCCTGGGACTCTTCAAGGATCAGCAGGACGTGGACATGAGCCCCGAGCAGTTCGGCACGGTACGCCCGGGCGACATCAAGTACAAGGACGTGAACGGCGACGGCGTGATCACCGACGACGACAAGGTGCCCCTGTTCGCCTATTCCGGCATCCCGCAGTTCATGTACGGATTCGGCGCCGAAGTCCGCTACAAGAACTGGACGCTCAACGTCCTGTTCAAAGGCACGGGCAACAACTATTTCCTCTACGGGGACAAGGACGGCTCGAAATTCGACGGTTACATTCCCTTCAACGGCGGATACAAGGGCAACGTACTGGCCCTGGCCTACAATCCGGCCAACCGCTGGACTTCGGCCGACTACTCGGGCAACCGGGCGACCGAGAACCCCAATGCGCGGTTCCCGCGCCTTTCCTACGGCAACAACGCCAACAACACCAAACCCTCGACCTTCTGGAAAGGCAATGCCCGCTATCTGCGCCTGCAGGAGCTGAGCCTGAACTACAACCTGCACACGCCGGGGCTGCGCAAAGCGCTCGGCCTGCAATCCATCGACTTCCAGATCATGTGCGAGAACCTCGCGGTATGGGACGGCGTGGAGATTTTCGACCCCGAGCAGGCCATGCAGACCGGGCACGCCTACCCGATCCCGCGCCGCTTCTCGCTGCAGATTTACCTGAACTTCTAACCCGAATCTCTCCTAAGAACATAAACTACCATGAAAAAATCATTCATCATACCCCTCGCGCTGGTCGGCCTGCTCACCGCGTCGTGCAACTTCCTGAACGTGGACGACTACTTCGAGGACACCTTCTCCGAAGAGCGTATCTTCGAGAGCCAATACAACATCGAGCGCTATTTCAACGGTGCGGTGAACCAGCTGCCCAAAGAGGGCCGCATCTACTACTGGTGCAGCGTCCCCGGCGCCACCGGGTCTGACGAGGCCGTCAGTTGCGGGACATTCTACAACGGCATCCTGGACGTCTCCTTCCCCGGCACGGAGCTGACCACCGACAAGATCACCTACACCGAGACGGGCGGCTGGGACTGGAATTTCAATGTCTGGCCCAACTGCTACAAGGTCATCCGCAAGGTGAACACCATCCTGCCCCACATCGACGAGGTGCCCGACATGAACGCCTTCGACAAAATGGAGTTCCGTGCACGCGCACGTTTCCTGCGGGCTTATGCCTACTACTGGATACTCCAGAACCAGGGCCCCATGATCCTCGTGGGCGACCAGGTTCTCAACACCAACGAAACGCCCGACTATTACCAGGCCGAGCGCAGCACCTACGACGAATGCGTGGATTACATCTGCTCCGAGCTCGAAGCCGCTGCGGAAAGCCTCGAAACCGAGCAGCCGTTGGATCTCTTCGGCAGCCCGACCAAAGGCGCCGCGCTGGCGCTGGTCGCACGCCTGCGCCTGCAGGCCGCGAGCCCGCTTTTCAACGGCGGAGCCGCCGCACGCCGTTATTTCGGGGCTTTCAAGCGTAAATCCGACGGAGTGCACTACATCTCCCAGACCTACGACGAAAGCAAGTGGGCTGTGGCAGCCGCGGCGGCCAAGCGCGTCATCGACCTGGGCATCTACCGCCTGCATACGGTTCCGGCCGACGAATACACCCTGCCACTGCCCTCGAACGTCCCCTCCGATCCCTTCCCTGCGGGTGCGGGCGGCATCGACCCCTTCCGTTCCTACTCGGAAATGTTCACCGGCGAAACGACGAACGTGACCAACCCGGAGCTGATCTGGGGCACGACGCAGAACATCACCGACCAGCAGGACGTCGTATTCCCGCTCAAGTTGGGCGGCAACAGTTCGATCAGCATCCCGCAACGCATCGTCGACGCCTACCGCATGGCCGACGGCCGCGACATCAACAACGCGAGCGCCGAGTACCCCTACGAGGATCGTCCCTACGACCAGACCTGCGTCACCGCAGCCGACAAGCAGCTATCGAAGAACTACACCCTGCCCGGCGGCACTTACAAGGCCTATGACAACCGCGAGCCGCGGTTCTACGCGAGCATCGGTTTCTCGGGCACCCTGTGGCAGATGCAGTCTACGACCTCGGAAGAGATGCGGAACAAGATCGTCGAGTACTACAACGGCGCCAATGCCGGCAAAAACCAGGCGGGCGTGACCAACATCTACAACCTGACGGGATACACCTGCTACAAGTACGTCCACCCGCGCGATGCGCGTACGGGCAGCAACGCCCGCACGGTTCAGAAGACCTTCCCGCTGATCCGCTACGCCGAAATCCTGCTCTCCTACGCCGAGGCGCTGAACAACCTGACGAAGACCCACGAGGTCAACGGCCAAAGCTACTCGCGCGACCTGACCGCCATGGCCGGGGCTTTCAACCAGGTGCGTTACCGCGCCGGGCTCCCGGGCGCCGACGCCGGCGAACTGGTGGACGCCACCAGTTTCAACGAGCTGATCCGGCGCGAACGCATGGTCGAGTTCCTCCACGAAAACCGCCGCTACTACGACATCTGCCGCTGGGGCATTTTCGAGGAACTGGAACGCGAGCCGCTGACGGGCCTGAACGTCGAAGCCGGAAAATGGGAGGGATTCTACGCCCCGACGGTCATCTCGTACCGTACGATCCGCGAACGGACATTCAAGTCCAAGTACATGTTCATGCCGCTGCACCGCAACGAACTGCGCAAAGTACCGAGCCTGGATCAGAACCCGGGCTGGGAGAAATAGTCAATTCCAAAAAATTCAGAAGATGAAAGCATTCAGCAAAATAACGATACTCGCCGCCGCGGCCGCCTTCCTCTGCTCCTGTGAAATGGAGTATTACAAGGAGGAGCTTTACCGCAAGGAGATATTCATTGTCAGCGGCGAAAACAACATCCTCGGGCAGGAGTTCGAATACGGCGAGAAGGGCTTCCAGGGAGAGCTGGCCATCTATGCCAGCGGCACGACGGGGCTCGACCAGAACGTCACCGTCAAACTCGGGCTGGACTTCGAGGCGATCGGCGAGTACAACAAACGCAATTTCGACACGAAGTTCGAGGAATACGCGATGGAACTTCCCGCCGAATACTATACGATCGACCCCATGAGCGTCGAGATGGAGGCCGGCAGCTGTTCGGCGAGCCTCCCGATCAACGTCAGGGTAGACGAGCTGCTCCCCGACCAGACCTATTTCATTCCGCTGCGCATCGAGTCCGTATCGTCCTGTATGCCCTCGGCCACCAAGAATTTCGTACTTTTCGAGATCCAGCGCAGGAACGACTACGCCACGACCAAGAGCAGCACCTACTACACCATGACCGGCACCACGCAGACCGGCTGGATCGTCGACAACATCTTCGGCTCGAACACCCGGCGCCAGGCGATCAACTCCTCGAAGCTGGTCATCCCCGTGGGTGAGCGCTCGGTGCGCATCCTCCCGGGCGCCACGGCCGCCAACGACAAGGTGACGACCCGCAACAACAGCCTGCGCGTGACGGTCGACCCCGAATCGTGGGTGAACGTCCCCGTCTACGTCGAAGGCGAAATCACGGACGAGGTCGTACCCATGCAGCGAGTCTCCATAACCCCCTATCTCGACAGCCAGGATGCCATCCGGGTCTCGGCCTCGCCGCTCAACGACTCTACCTACGACCCTGCGACCGGCACGTTCTACCTCTACTACCGTTACCAGCTCGCCACCGAAAGCGGGAATACTTGGCACGAAGTACGCGAGACGATGACCCGCTCCCAATACTAATCCTTATCGCAACGAACCATGAAAAGAAATATCATAGCATTCTGCATATTCTGCCTGTGTACGGGCTCCCTGGCCGCGTGCAACGACTTCGACAACCCGGCGATCCCCGACGACGAGGCGCCTGAAGTTACCCCGGCCCCCGTTCCGCCCGCCATCGACCCGTCGTGGAATTTGGTACAGATGCCCGACGAGGGAGGGCAGAATCCCCGCGTCTTCGTCTACAAGGACAAGAAATACGATGCCCTCTTCACCCGTACGCTGGGCTGGAACGGCGGCGACGGCGTGCTCACCACGGCACTGCCCGGCGGCCATGTCTTCTGGTCGTTCAACGACAGTTTCTACGGCGTGGTGGACGGCAAGACCCGCGCCCGGGGCAGTTGCAGCTTCCCGCGCAACAGCCTGATGATCCAGAAAGGGGCGACGATCGCCTCCGGACAGGAGAGCGACGACGACCTGGTATGGCTGGCCGACTACGTGCAGACGGACAACCCCTCGGGCGAACGCTACTACCAGGCCCGCACCCACATCCGCCATCCGAAAGCCTCCCTCTCCGATGCCGAGATCCAGAAAGGCGAAATCGACCAGGACTACTGCTACTGGGCCGGCGATGCCGTCGTATATGACGACCCCGCGCACGGAAAAATCCTGCAAATGCTCTGGACGGGCGTGGAACCCGGGTCGCTGAAAAACATCGACGGATGCCTGCGCGAGTACAGCCTCGAAGGCGAGCCGGGCGACGGGCAATACATGTCGGTGCTTTCGACCGACTACAATTTCAAATCCGACGGCCTGGGTTACGGCTCGACCATGTTCGAAGACACCGAAGGGGGACATATCTACCTCTATACGACCAAACAGGTGAACCTCGTTTCGCGCGTGCTGGTGGCCCGCACAGAGACGCTCGACCTGGGCAGCCCGTGGTCGTACTACATCCGCGACCTGAGCGGCGACTACCATTGGCAGAGCTCCGTGCCGAGCAACGAGGAGATGGAACGTTCCTACATCACGGCCGAATCGGGTTCGATGCCGTGGGTCTTCGAAAAAGACGGCGTCTACTACATGTGCATGGAGGCCTTCCCCTTCGGCCGCGACATCTACCTCTTCCGCAGCCAGACGCCTTACGGCCCCTTCACCGACCGGACGCTGCTCTTCACGCTGCCCGCGACGCTCGACAAGCTGGGCAGTCCCTACCACCAGCGCTGGTACATGATCAACCTCCACCCGGCGCTTTCGCGCCAGGGCGAGCTGGTATTCTCGACCAACAGCGACCCGGCCAACTTCTGGGACAATTTCAACCGCGTCGGCAGCGCCGATTTCTACCGGCCCTACTTCTTCCGCGTATATAACTGGGAACACGTTTACGACTCGGACGACGATTCCGGCACGGGAACGGAGGAATAGCGATCCGCGCGCACTCCGTTCCCCCGCCGGAGCGGAGTGCGCACCCTCCCCCGTCCGAAAAAAACGCACGCCATGATAAAACGAATTTTCGCACTCTGCCTTTCGCTGCTCGCCGCCGGCGTCAGTGCACAGGAATGCATCCCGCTCGACAGCCGCAGCGGACATATCCGTTGGGAGGTACGGCCGTCGGAAGGCGACGCCCTGCCCGCCGTCCCGGCCATCGTGCCCGGCTGCGTCTTCGCGTCGTACGTTGCGGCCGGCGTGGAAGCAGACCCCAATTTCGGCGACAACGCCTACCGCACGGACAAGAGCCGCTACGACCGCAATTTCCGCTACACGGGGCTCTTCCCAACGCCCCCGGTCGGCGAAGGCCGCACCCTGTGGCTCCGCTTCGAAGGGGTGAACCGCAAGGGTACCGTCCGCCTCAACGGCCATCAGTTGGGGCACCTCGACGGCTTCATGCAGCCGGGGGACTACGACATCACCCGGCTCGTGGCACCCGATGGGGAGAACCGCCTCGAAGTCGAGGTCGAATGGGTGGGATACCCCGTGCCCAATTTCCGCAGCCCGACCTATATCTCCAGCGCCGGGTGGGACTGGATGCCCTATGCCCCGGGGTTGCTGAGCGGCATCACCGACGATGTCTACCTGTCTCTCTCGGGCGACGTACGCCTCGTCGAACCGTGGGTGCGCACGAAGGTTCCCGACCGCGAACATGCGAAGGTCGAACTCCTTACCGACGTGGAGAACCGCTCTGACAAGGCCTGCGAGGGCGTGCTGCGGGGCGAGATCCGTCCCGGAGGCATCGCCTTCTCGCACCCCGTCCGCCTCGAAGCGGGCGAGCGGCGGACGATCCGGCTCACGGAGCGCGAGGTTCCCGGCCTGGCCGTAGAGCATCCGCAGCTCTGGTGGCCCAACGGCATGGGCGACCCCGCGTTGTACACCTGCCGCCTGGTGTTCGAAACCGACGGGCGGCAATCGGACGCACGGACAGTAACGTTCGGCATCCGCGAATACGGCTACGAGTGGCACGACGGCATCTTCCGCCTGAAGATCAACGGCGAACCGGTCTATGTCAAGGGCGGCAACTGGGGCATGAGCGAATGGCTGCTCCGCTGCCGCGGCGAGGAGTACGACACCCGCGTCGCACTCCACCGGCACATGCATTTCAACATGATCCGCAACTGGATCGGCTCGACGACCGACGAAGAGTTCTACGATGCCTGCGACCGCCACGGCATCATGATATGGGACGACTTCTGGCTCAACTCGCACCCCAACCTGCCGCACGACCTGGGGGCCTTCCAGCAGAACGCCGTGGAGAAGATCAAGCGGCTGCGCAACCATCCTTCGATCGCCGTCTGGTGCGGCGACAACGAAGGCGTACCGCAGGCCCCGCTCGACGACTGGCTGCGCGGCGACGTCGCCCACTACGACGGCGGCGACCGCCTCTACCAGTCCATATCCAATGCGCAGGGACTTTCGGGAAGCGGGCCGTGGGCCAATTTCCACCCCGGCTGGTACTTCGCTGCCTACCCGATGCCCTACGGTTACAAAGGCCGCCCGGCATGGGGTTTCCGCACCGAAATCGGCACGGCGGTATTCACGACGTTCGAGAGTTTTCGCAAATTCATGCCCGAGGAGTCGTGGTGGCCCCGCAACGACATGTGGGACAAACATTTCTTCGGCAAGTCGGCGGCCAACGCCGCCCCGGACAAATATTTCGAGACCGTGGCCGAAAACTACGGCGAGGCAGACGGGATCGAGGATTTCTGCCGCAAGGCGCAGCTGCTCAACCTAGAGGTCAACAAAGCCATGTACGAGGGCTGGCAGCATCACATGTGGGACGACGCCACGGGCATCATGACCTGGATGAGCCAGCCGGCCTACCCGTCGCTCGTATGGCAGACCTACGACTATTACCTCGACCCGACGGGTGCCTACTGGGGCATACGCAAGGCGTGCGAACCGGTGCATATCCAGTGGAGCCATGCCGACAATTCGGTCAAGGCAGTCAATACGACGCGCGAACCGCTCGAAGCGACGGCCACGGCACGGGTCTACGACCTCGACGGGCGGCTCCTGCCGCAATTCACGCAGCAGCTCAGGGTCTCGCTCGCGGCCAATACGGCCCGCAGCCTGTTCGACCTGAATTTCTCGGAGGGCAACCTGGCCCGCAACCGGCCCGTGAAAGCATCCTCCTCATCGCCCGACGGCGCAGGTGCCGGGGCTCTCACCGACGGCAACGATTCGAGCCGCTGGGCGAGCGAGTACAGCGACGACCAGTGGATCGAGGTCGACCTGGGCGAGCGCCGCGCCTTCACCGAAGTCGTGCTCCGCTGGGAGGACGCCCACGCCGCAGCCTACAAACTGCAACTCTCGGACGACGGCCGCACGTGGCGCGACGTCTATGAAACGCAGGACGCGCAGGGCGGCGAACAGACGATCCC